>WNGE01006746.1_pt1 | contig 21111 bp, 10 predicted proteins | sample 5400651 | NCBI WGS metagenome assembly WNGE01 (sample SAMN13153370, study PRJNA577476) | soil metagenome | isolation source: 60 cm soil or saprolite under grassland replicate 2 | place: USA:California | collected 2016-06-15 | reverse complement strand
GTGCTTCAACGACAAACGCGAGATGGCCAAGGTCGCGGCCGAGCAAGCTGCCGCGGCCGTTGGCCAAGCCATACAAGAACGAGGAAAGGCCCGCATCATTGCGGCCACTGGCGCGGCTCAGTTTGAGTTTCTCGAAGCTCTCACGGGTCTGCCGGAAATCGACTGGAAGCGGGTGGAAATGTTCCACCTGGACGAATATATTGGGCTTCCAGCCTCGCATCCCGCCAGCTTCTGCCGCTTCCTACAGGAGCGCCTGATTCAAAAGACGGGAATTACAAATCACTTCCTGCTCAACGGAGAACAAGATCCGGCCGAGGTCATCCACCGCACCGGTGAGGCACTGCGGGCTGCGCCCGTCGATGTGGCCTTTGTCGGTATCGGGGAGAATGGGCATCTGGCGTTCAACGACCCTCCCGCCGACTTCAAAACCGAGGAGCCTTATATTGTCGTCGCGCTGGACGAGACCTGCCGGCGCCAGCAACTTGGAGAGGGATGGTTCGCAACGCTCGCAGATGTACCGCAGCGAGCGATTTCCATGAGCGTGCGCCAGATCCTGAAGGTGAAGAAGATCCTCTGCATTGTGCCCGACGCGCGCAAAGCCAAGGCTGTGAAGGCATGTTTCGACGGGGAGATCAGTCCTCTGGCTCCTGCTTCAATTCTGCGGACTCACGCGGACACGACCGTATATTTGGACCAGCATTCCGCTGTGCTGCTGAATCCCGCCACCCTGGCCTCAGCTTCCTGAGAAGCGAGAATGACTTTCGAATCATTCCGCTGCCGTCGGAAAGAGCGAAGCGGCGGTGGCGAGACCTATTTCGTACCGTCCAAGAGTGGGCCTCCGACGATGACTTTGAGCCATTCTTTTGCCATCAAACGATGATAGGGCTCCGTCATGTGAATGTGGTCAAGGCAAAGGAATCGGCCTCGGTCCGGCGACGCGGCCAGGGTCGGGCTCACTTTCGCAATTTCGATACCCGCCTGGCGTGCGACCTCAGCCTCCTGGTTACGCGTCTGCGGATCGGTGGAATCAGGATCGTGAACATCGTCGAACATAATGACCCGTGTCCCCGCAGCCTTAAACCCCAAGCCCATGGTGCGCAGATCAGCAAGATCCTTGTCAGTTCGGTTCAGTAGAACCAGGAGCACCGTGCCCGGCCGCCAGGTGAGAACATCCTGATAGAAGTTTTTTAGGGCTCGCGACGAGGTCAACCCTCCCGCCTGAAACTGACGAAACTGCACGCTGGGGTTCTCGCGGGCGAACATAGCAGTCACGATGGGCACGAAGGCCGAAGGTGAGGCCCAGTGGAGATCCATGGTGAATGAATGCCCAATCACGGCGATCCGCTGCGGGGGAAGCGCTTTCATCTTGGGTTCGAGCGCTCTGACATCGGGTTCGGCCAGCAGTTCGTCTGCCAGCACCTGTGCGTCACGAACGTGAAGATTTTTCTCTCCCCAGTTCCAGATTTTTCGGCCGGCGATCTGCCAATCCGCGGCACTGAGGCCCACCGGCGAAGCGCAGGCACGCCCTTCGAGAACATGGCCAGCAGCGAGAAAATCCTCGTCATTGCCGTGAAGTCCTAGCTGGCCGACGTAGACCGGCAAGCCAAGCGCAATGTAAAAGGCATAGAGATCCTGCAGCCGGTCGCCATCGCGTTCCACTTCGAGGACAGTCTGGTAGAGATTCGCAATGGAGCGAATCTCTTCGTTTCGATGGTGCGGCGCCTGCTCGCGAAGATACGCGGTGAACACATTGACCGGGAGATTCGGCGGCATCAGCAGCTTGGCTGTGAGCAGCATCTGCAAGTCTTTCGCCGGATCAAACGCAGAGGGCGATCCCAGAGACCAAGCCTTGGCCGCTGCTGCTGACCTCAGCAGCGAGGTCTGGTGCGCGACCAGCGCTTCCAAATCAGCTTCCTTCGGATCGTTTGCAGGCCAGCAAGCGGGATCCATGTTGTGCTGCTTGCGCGCGAGCAGCATTTGATAGGCGTGCACGGCGACGATGTTGGCTTCGACAAGTTGTTCCAGACGGGCAGGTCCCGGAGCTGGCGCGTGGGGCGCTCTCTCCTGACCGAATAGGGGAGCTCCCGACACGATCACAACGAGCAGCACAGCGCATAACGCCTTGTTCAAGCTGAGATCTCCTGCCGTGAATGTCTGGAGTCAAACTCCTTTTCGCCAACCGCGGTCGCCAGCACTCTTAAGCTCAACGGTGATGGAGCCGTCAGCGTTAACCGGTTGCTCGCATGCCCAAGCTACCGGCTTTTTTATACCCGGACGAATCTCTAGCTGGGCCGACAACTGGACCTTGCCGCGGTAGCCTTCGGGAAGCAGAAAGGAAGCTTGGCGGATGCCGCCACCATGGGGATGCCCGGCATCCAGTGCGCCGCGCAGATTCAATTTCCGGTCGGGACTTTCCAGTTGCAGCCATAACACTCCAGGAACTCCGGCCACGCCGCGGTTGGAAATGCAGACGATCAGCTCCGAGGTGCCATATCTCTTTCGCTGACGCTCGGAGGGCGTAGTGAACAATATCGTCTGCCAGCCCTGGTCCTGGTCGACATCAAACGGGCCCTGATTCAAGCGCTCGCGAACCGGAGGCGCCGAACCGAATTCGTAGCCTTGCCACAGATGTGCGGGCACGTCACCGTTGGCTGCCAGGGCTGCCGGTAACACGACGACGCCTTTTAACAGGTCTCGACGACGCATGGGGGCTGTAATTGCGATCAAAAAAGGAGAGTATACGACAGCCCCTCGCCGTTTTCTTTTATATTTTCGTTTACTTTTTATATATTTCTGTTATTTTCCCTTTGGATAGTCGAAGCTGATGCCCCTTACATCCCTATCCGAGCCGGGGCGGCTGCAGGCGCTCTTGCAACACCAGCCAAAGGCGGCTGAACTGCTTGCCAGAAGCCCCGAAGAACAGCGCAAACTAGGTTACTTCCACACCCTTCGCGAAATCTGCCAACAACCATCCACCTGGATGCAGACCTGCGAACTGATGCGCAGCCACGCAGCCAGCCTGCAATCGACTCTTGCCGGCATTTCCAGCCTGACCCTGACAGGGTCGGGCAGTTCGGAATACGCGGGCGATTGCGTGCGCCTGGTACTGCAAAATGAGCTTGGGGTCGTCACCCAGGCGACTGGCGGCGGAACCTTGCTGGCCCACGGAGGCAGGGCGCTGGCGCCAGGCAGACCGGGGCTAATGGTCTCCCTGGCTCGATCCGGCGACAGCCCGGAGAGCGTTGGGGCACTGGCCTTGATGCTCAGAACTCAGCCAGAAATTCGCCACCTGGTGCTGACCTGCAATGAAGCCGGCAATCTCGCCAGGACTTACCAGCGCGATCCGCGGGCCGCTGTCATCACTTTGGGCGAAGAGACTAACGACCAAGGGTTGGTGATGACCAGCAGCTTCACCAACTTGGTGTTAGGCGCGCGTTTTTTTGGATTGCTGGATCAGCCTGAGCGTTATCGCAAGATCTGTGAGCAACTGAGCCGGATGGCCTCGGCATTGATCCATGAGCACCTTGGCGCCCTGGCCGAGGTGGCGAAAGCACCCTTCAAGCGGGCGCTGTTTCTCGGCAGCGGTTCGCGTTTTGGGGCGGCGCGCGAAGCCGCGCTCAAGATGTTGGAGATGACGGGGGGCCGGGTGAGCACCATGTGTGAGACCTATCTGGGGCTCCGCCACGGTCCGATGAGCTATGTCCACGAAGACACGCTCGTCGTATGCTTCTTGTCGTCCCATCCCACGCTGCGGGCGTACGAATCCGACCTGCTTCGCGAACTGGATCAGAAAGAACTCGGCCTCCTGAAGCTCATGGTTGGTGAAGGGGTCCCCAGCGAGCTTGTCCGGGAGAACGACGTGGTGCTCGAGTGTGAGGGGCTGGGCCAACTCGGAGACGAAAATTCCCCCGTCATCGATGTCATTGCCGGTCAGTTGCTTGCATTCTTCCGCTGTCTCGACGAGGGGCTGCATCCCGATTCTCCTTCGGAAAATGGTGTCATTACCCGGGTGGTCCAAACCTTCGCCCTGCACCTCCCTGAGGCCTAAAGCACAGCCTTACGCCCAGCCCCCTGCCGGGCCCCTCAGAGTTGGATGAGGCAGACGCAACCCACCCCACCAACAGTTACCAGAAACGGAATGCTTGCGTTTGATTTCTCATATTTTTTATTTGCATTCTTTTATTTGCTTTTGATGTTCAAGTGTGGTAAAAAATCGGCGTTGGAACCCACCGCATTTTTGGAGGCGTGGCTATGAAGTCGGCGACGTGCTTTGCGATGTTTCTCATCCTGTTGTCAGCTTTCGGAAGCGGCCAGTTCCTGTTCGCGCAAGGAACCGACTTGGGCACAATTGGCGGTTTGGTGACGGATGCGAGCGGTGCCGTTGTCACTAACGCGAAAGTTATTATTCTTGACCTCGCCACCAATACGCCGCGCGAGACCAAGACGAATGCGCGAGGCGAATACCGTGTCTTTGGTCTGAGCTCCGGTGCATACAAAGTCTCGGTCTCGGCGCCAGGGATGAGCACCACCCAAATCACGGGCATCCAGTTGAACGGGAGCGACACGGTAAGTGCAGATGCAGTACTCAAGGTGGCATCGGCGACGCAGGCGATTGAGGTTACGGCGGAAGCGCCCATCATTGACACGGAAGATCAGACCATCAGCGGAACCGTGAGCAACCGCGCGGTGATCGAACTTCCTCGCGACAGCCGCAACGTCTACTCGTTCCTCTACCTCAATCCAAATATTACGCAAGGGTCGGTGGATGGAGAATTCAAGTTTCTGGGAGCCCAGAGTTATGGAGCGAGCTTTACACTCGATGGCCAGAGCTCCAATGGTGGAATCTTCGGCGAACCGACCAGCAGCCAGCCATCTCTGGAAGCGGTAAGCGAGATCAATGTTCTGTCCAACGATTTCAGCGCGGAGTATGCTGGCATCGCAAATATTCGTGTGACCACCAAGCGGGGTGAATCGCGGTTTCACGGCTCGGCGTTTTACAACAACAAAAATTCCGCGCTTGCCGCGCTGACGTTGCAAGATAAACAAGGCATCCGCGATTTCGTGCCGACTCCCTTTGCGAGCCATTTTCCAACGCCGTATTTCAATTTCAATGACATTGGGGGATCCATTGGCGGCCCGATTCCGTTTCTGAGAAAGACCTGGTTTTTCGCGGCCTACGAGCGGAATTATGCCCGGTCGCCAGTGAACGTACTATCAAGCAAAGTGCCTCATCCCACGCTGTGGGGAGGTGATTTTTCGCTTCTGAACCCCACTGCGATGCCCGAGGTGCCTGACAGCGTTTTCACGGCTTTGACGCCAGCCGAAATCGTGGCTGATACCACCTCGGTTTGTGACCCTGACAGTGGGCTCTGTACTAACCGATTCATTCAGATTCCATCACGGTTGCTGAATCCCACAGTTCAAAACTTAATTGGCAAATATTTCCCGAAGATCGGGGTCGCAGCGCCTATCGATCCGGACACAGGGCGAATTTCTCCGAATTTTCAGACCTTAATCGGCGGCGGTTCAACCCAGGATGTGGGGACACTTCGGGTGGATCATGACTTTACCGAGAAGGACCATGTTTACGCTGTCTATAACGCTTCAGCTGTGACGGGGGCTACGGCCGCTGTAGTCGTACCCTATACAGGGCTGGGTCTTACACAGACTGACCGCCGAAACAACACGGTTTCGGCCTCGTATGTACGCACCATCCATAGCAACTTAATCAATGAACTGCGTGGCGGATTCAATCGCCAGAAGCTGTTCGTTCACAGCAACACGACGTTGGACAGCTTTCTCTCGAGCATCGGATTTGATCCAAGCGATATTGACGCTTATGCGGCCGTAGTGGGCCAGTCCGAGCTCTCCACGCATGGTCACATGGCGATCAACTTCAGCAATGCGTTCGCCACGTTCACTAATGGAGGACGCAACACCGATCGCCCACTGGATCAGAACTTGCTCACGTTTGGAGACACGCTCACTTGGGTGTTGGGCAAGCACAATTTCAAGATGGGCGCCGACCTGGTGCGGAATCAGGCAGTAGACGGATTTGCCGTCAATCGCGGTAATGTGCGAGGTCTCCTCACGTACAGCGCACCCCCGGCATGTAATGATGCCGGCGCAACTAGTGATTGCACTGGCGTTCCTGTCGACAGCTTCTCCGATTTCCTTATGGGGCTTCCGCCGAACAGCGTGAGTTACGTGAGTCAGCCGCGCCCGCCCATGGATGTGTACAACTGGGAGCAGGGCTATTTCTTGCAAGATGATTGGAAAATCACTCCGCGACTCACGCTCAATCTTGGCCTGCGCTATGAACTGGTCACGCCCTTCATTGAGAAGAATGACCTGATTGCTAATTTTGATCCCAATTTCGTCGATCCAACGACCGGGCAATTGGGACGGTTCGTAATCCCTTCGACCAAGACCCTCAAATTTCTCGATCCTCGGATCGTTGCCTTTGGCGTGGTCACTGCGGACAAATCCGGACTCGGAGTAGGGCGCGGCGTGGTGCGAACCGACAAAAACAATTTCGCGCCCCGGGTTGGTTTTGCTTTCCGGCTTTCGAACAAGTCGGTAGTGCGTGGCGGGTACGGCTTCTATTTTCCAACTTCGGCGGCGCAAGGCATTCGCGATCCGATCGCGACCAATCCATTCAACCAGGGGGTGACCAAGCGGGATAAAGGAACTCCGCTGCAAGGCTGGCCCGGATTTGCTCACGGCTTCAGTCCACTCACTGGCGGAGACATTAAGGGCACCGGCAATACACCTGCCGTGAACGTGGTCCCGTTTGGGCTCCAGCAACCGCGCATTCAGCAGTACAACGCCACCTATGAACGCGAACTGGGACTGAAAACAGCTCTGCGCCTGTCCTATCTTGGCAGCACCATGAGCGGGCTGATCGGCGGAAGAGACCTGAATGAGCTGAAACCCAATGACATCCCGTTTGGCACGACCATGGGCGACGGCGTCACGATTTGCGATCCATTGAATGGAGACTGCGCCGCTTCGGATGCGGACAATGCACGGTATCGCTTCCCTGCACTTGGAGATTTCGTGCTCAGCTTCGGGAACTTTGGACATACCCGTACCAATTCATTCCAGACGCAGCTCGAACGCCGCTACTCCAGCGGATTAATGTTCAGCGTGGCTTATACCTACCTCAATCAAAAATCCACCGGGCTGGATACGGGCAATTCCAGTCTTGGCGGGATTGTGTACAATCCATTTCTTCCCGACAATGACTACGGTCAAGAGGCTTTCGTCCCTCATCACCGCGTGGTTGCGTACGGGATTTACGAGTTGCCCGTGGGACATAGCAAGAGGTTCGGATCGGGGATGTCGAAATGGGCGGACGCCATTATTGGCGGTTGGCAGACAACGTTCAACATGTTCGCCAAAACTGGGACTGGTTTCACGCCGCACTGGATCTGCGACGACTGTAACCCGGTTGAACCCGGCAACATCGCGGTATCATCGGTGGATGCAGTGGGCGACTTCAATGTTGAGCCATCGTTTCGCCCCGTGGTCACAGGCAACTACAAACAGCACGTCGGCGATCAGATGTTTAATCCGAGTGCCTTCGGGCCTCCTCCGATCGGCAGCGACCTCTTTGACAATCCGAGCGTTGCCAAACGAAATTTGCTTATCGGTCCGGGTACGTGGGGGGTTAATCTTGGCGTCCACAAGAGTTTCCACATCGGAGAACGCATGACCGCCACTCTTGGCGCAGATTTTGACAATGTTTTCAATCACCCGCTCCTCTCGCCTGACCAGTCCGACACCGGTGGCTCCGGAGGCGCCCCTTTCGCGCTGCTCGGCGATTTCAATGTGCGGGTAGATCAGGCAACAGGCAAGATCCTCCCGATCACCGAGTCTGATATCAGCCGCAATCCCGACTTTGGGCGGCTCTTTCAAAGCTTCACGCAAGAAGGAGTGGACAGTCGCCGAACGGTACGCTTGCGGCTCAGGATCACGTTCTAGAACCCGACACCGCTTGAGGAAAGGCCGCCGCGATGTCACTTGGCAACAGGGGCGCGCGGCGCCTTTCCGGTCTTCCGTGGATAGAGCCTTTGGCTGAAGATGGGGCCGCGGCAACTCCGAGCGGCAACATCACGCAGGACCAATGAAACTCCGAATCCTTCCCGCAATTCTCGTCGTGCTGTGCTTGACCAATGCCCTTGCCGATCGGCCCGGGGGGTTTCGCATTATTGGACCGGGCGGTGGCGGCGCCATGTTCAATCCCACCATCAGCCCGCATGACGCCAACACCGTGCTGATCTCCTGCGACATGACCGGCTCCTATATCACCCACGACGGCGGACGTACCTGGCGTATGTTCAACCTGCGCGGCGTCGTCGATTTCTTTGTCTTTGACCCGCTGGATGCAAAAACCATGTACGCCCATGCGCTTTTTGTTTCGCGGGACTATGGAAAGACCTGGCAAAAACAGGCCAGCTTGCCCGATGTCCCGCGCCGCCTTTGGGTGGACCCAGATTCCGCAGGCGCTTCGCGGACATTGTTTTTGGCAAGCGCACACGCGATCGCAGTGACGAACGCTGCCGGAGTGCGCAGTCTGCCGCTTCCGGTTGCTGTCACCGACATTTCCCTAGGCTTTGGTTCGGGCGCGCCGACCATTTATGCCACTTCGGAGCAGGGGACCTTCGTTTCCACGGATGGAGGCGCAACCTGGCGCAAGTGTGACCTGCCGGGCATGGGATCGAAAGTACGAGCCATCGCGACCAGCCTGCACCATCCGGAGACGGCTTATGTCTCCTACGATCACCTGGCGCTCGATGGAAAGTCTTGGATGGGCGTCGCTAAAACCACGAACTCCGGCGGTGATTGGCAGTTGGTGTGGCAAGAATCCGAGGTAGCCGCGAAGAATGTGCATGACGCTTGGATCACCGAGCGCTTTGGGCCTGGTTGGGGAGAAAATCCCTTGAACCTTACAGTAGCGGAACAAGACGCGAATTTGGCCTACGGTACCGACCTCGGAAGAGCCATGCGAACCGCCGACGGAGGCGCAACCTGGGCGGCGCAGTATTCCCGCAAAGTAAATGACGCCGGATGGACCAGCCTCGGTCTCGATGTGACCAACAGCTACGGAATACACTTCGATCCCTTCGATCCAAAACGCCAGTTCATCACTTACACCGACATAGGGCTCTTCCGCAGCGAAGACGGCGGAGTCTCCTGGACTAGTTCGACCCCCGGGGTGCCCAGTGAGTGGCTGAATACGACCTACTGGATCGTCTTCGATCCCAAGGTGCGGGGCCGGATGTGGAGCGTGAACAGCTCTACGCATGACCTTCCTCGCCCCAAGATGTGGCGGCACAACTCCGTGCTGAATTACAAAGGCGGCGTTTGCCGCAGCGAAGACGGCGGCAGAAACTGGACGAAGTCGAACGCCGGGATGGACGAGACTGGGGCAACCCATATTCTGCTTGATCCCACCAGCCCCGTGGATGCGCGTGTGCTCTACGTTGCCGGTTTTGGCCGCGGGGTTTACAAGAGTTCGGATGGCGGGCGCACCTGGAGCCTGAAGAACCAGGGAATTACCCAGACCCAGCCGTTCGTCTGGAGATTAGCGCGCAGCTCGAATGGCACGGTCTACGCTCTCGTGGCGCGCCGGTCGGAGGATGGGAGCATCGGCAATGCAGGCGACGGCGCTCTGTACCGGTCGACGGACGGAGCTGAACACTGGCAGCCGGTTCCCCTGCCCGAGGGAACGAATGCGCCGAACGGCCTCGCCATCGACCCGAACTCACCGGATCGCCTTTACCTCGCCGCCTGGGCTCGGGCGACGGGAAAGCACGGGGACGGCGGAGGCATCTTTCTCTCTGAAGATGGCGGCAAGAGCTGGAAGCAGGTGCTTGATAAGGATCGGCACGTTTACGATGTCACCGTGGATCCGGCAGATTCCAACGTTCTCTATGCGGCTGGCTTTGAGTCGTCGGCCTGGCGATCGGCGGACCGCGGGCTGCATTGGACCCGCATTCCCGGATTCAACTTCAAGTGGGCACAACGCGTGGTGCCCGACCCCCTGGACCACAACAAGATCTACATCACAACTTTTGGTGGTAGCGTCTGGCACGGTTCGATCAATGGGGAAGAACGGCCCGTGGACATCGCTACGCCGGCGCTTGAGCCTGGACAATAGCCGGTAAGCGGGCGGAGCAAACATGATCAATCGCCGTGAGTGGCTGTATGGAATGGGGCTGTTAGCCGGGGCTGGTACGCAAGTCGGCAGGGCGGCCACTGCGGCGCCCGAAACCAAGGCCCAGCCCACATCTCTGGAACTTTCGCAGTACGAGCCAAAAAGCATGCTCGAGGTGCACGAGTCGCACATCGAGCGCTCGAAATTTCCGGCCATCGATTTCCATACCCACATCTCCCTCTCGACGAAGTCGGAAAAGGGGGTTGAACTCTCGCCGGATCGTCAATACTTGGGAACTCCGCAGGAATTGCTCGCAGTTATGGACCGCAAGAACATTCAGACCATGGTCAACGTCACCGGCGGCTACGATAAAGGCCTCGCCGAAGCGGTTGCGAAATACGACCGTGCATATCCCGGCCGCTTCTACACATTCACCGAGCCCTCCTATTCCCGCTTCAAAGAACCCGATTACCCGAAACTGCAGGCACAGGCGATCGAGCACGCACATCGCGATGGCGCGCGGGGCTTGAAGATTCTCAAGACGCTCGGACTCTATCTTCGTGAAAATATCACCTCAGGCGCGCTGGTGAAAATTGATGATCCGCGTTTTGATCCTATGTGGGATGCCTGCGGGCAGTTGAACATGCCGGTAGCCATTCACATCTCGGATCCCGTAGCATTTTTCACTCCTACCGATCACTTCAACGAACGCTATGAAGAGTTGAACAATCATCCCGATTGGTCGTTCTATGGAGGAGACTTTCCCAGCAACGCGGAGTTGATCGCAGCCCGCAACCGCATGATAGCCCGACATCCCAAAACCCAGTTCGTGACGTTGCACTTCGGCAACTTCTCTGAAAACCTGCAAAACGTTGCCCAGAACCTGGACCGGTTTCCGAATATGTTCGTGGACATGGCGGCTCGCATCGGGGAGTTGGGACGGCAGCCGGTAACCGCCAGAAAGTTTTTCGATAAGTATCAGGACCGGATCCTGTTCGGGACAGATGCGACGCCGCACGGTGACGAGTTTCCCCAACAGGTTTTCAACGACCAGTTGTACGAGATCTACTACCGGTTTCTGGAAACCGAAGACGAGTATTTCGACTACGCTCCGGCAAAAATACCGCCGCAGGGACGCTGGCGCATCTACGGCATTCATTTGCCGGATCCCATTCTGCGGAAGGTTTATCACGAGAACACTGCGCGGCTCCTGCGAGTCTAGATGCGGATCCTTCGGCGAATCGCTGTTCTTGGACTCATTGCCTCCGCGTTGTCAGCGCATGCGGAAGTGCGCGTCTGGCAAGGGACCCTCACTTTGCCCACTTACGAAGAGGGACTGCCCGATCCCAACCCTCCCTTCGACCAGTTCACCACCAATCGCTTCAACTATCCCTATACCTTACGCAATAACTTGACGAGCCGGCGAGTCGACCACGCATGGCGGGCGATCTATCTCGAGAACGAATATCTGAAATGCTCCGCGCTGCCCGACATCGGCGGCCACCTTTACACCTGCGTGGACAAGATTTCCGGTAAACCCATGTTTTACGCCAATCCTTCGATCAAGAAGGCGGCCATCGCATATCGGGGGGCCTGGGCCGCCTTCGGAATCGAATTCAATTTCCCGGTCTCGCATAATTGGGTCACGATGTCGCCGGTCAACTTTGCCTTCGCGAAGTATGACGATGGCAGCGCCTCGGTCATCGTCGGCAACATCGACCGCGTCTATGGCATGGAATGGACGGTGGAGTTGATTCTGCGCCCGAAATCGACTGTGCTCGAGCAGCGTGTAACCCTCAGCAATCGCAGTGATGTGAGGCATCGCTTCTACTGGTGGAACAATGCCGGAGTTGCGGCGTGGGATGATTCGCGCATCGTGTATCCCATGCGGTTCGCAGCCACCCACGGCTTCACTGAAATCCATCCGTGGCCCGTAGATCTGGACGGCGTGGACTTCAGCCTGGTCCGCAATCACACCAAGGGGCCGGTTTCCATGTTCGCCCACGGAAGCCGGGAAACCTTCATGGGAGTTTGGAATCCCCACACGAATACCGGAACCGTGCACTTTGCCGAGTACGAAGCAGTTCCGGCAAAGAAAATCTGGTCCTGGGGTGTCGACGCAGACGGCTTGGACTGGCGCAAAGCCCTGTCCGACGATAACAGCGGCTACGTCGAGGTCCAGGCCGGTCTGTTTCGCAATCAGGAGACATATGCTTTTCTTGAGCCCCGCCAAGTAATCCGCTTCTCGGAATACTGGATGCCGGCCCGGGAGATCGGCGGGATCTCTCGAGCCAATCTCGCCGGGGTGGCGAGCCTAAGCCGGAAAGCCAACAGCTTGATGGCGGGATTCAATGCCAACCAGCCCATCCCGCAGGCGTCGGCGTCCATTCTGAAGGGCACGCAGCAACTGTTTCACGAGAAGGTTGATTTGTCGCCCGAGCACGCCTGGATCCACGAGCTTCCGAACGCCGACTCGCAGGCAAAGTACACACTTGAGATTCAGAACGCAAAGGGCGCGATCCTTCTGCGCCAGACCGAAGGCGAATACGATTGGACTCCCGAGTCTGCAATTCACGTCGGCCCACAACCGTCCTATCACATTCCCGAGCCGGACAAGCGGACCCACGACGACTGGGTTCAGTTCGGTAAAGAGGATGAGCTGAACGGAAGAGCTCTGAGCGCTCTCGAAGCCTATAGGGAGGCGCTGGCCAAGTTCCCCGAAAGCTTCGCTGTTGGAAAAGCGGCCGGCCGTCTGGCGGCCAGCCTGCTGCGCTTCGAAGAGGCCAGGGACTTTCTCGAGCCGCTCCAAATGCGGGATACCACTGACACGGAGGTCTCCTATTACCTTGGCATTGCCTATGACGGCCTGGGCGACAGCCCTCACGCGCGCGCCGCGTACGAACAGGCTGAGCGCTTGCCGCTTTTTTATTCCGCTGCGGCTCTGCACCTGGGCGAACTGCTGGCGCGGGAAGGCGATCTACGCGGCGCCGAGCGTCATCTTTCTGGAGCCCTGCAGGCTGCTCTCGAAGATCTTCGTGCCCAAGAGGAGTTGGTTGCGGTCAGGGAAGCGGCCGGTGAGTCGCAGGAAGCAAGGGCGCTGGCGCAAGAAGGGCTGGCCCGTTTTCCGCTCAGTTACGTTTTTCGAGAAGAACTCGGTAATCCTGACCTCGCGCACCTCGCCGACGATGCCGACCGTGTACTGAACATTGCCGCGGAATATATGCGGCTGGGACTCTATCAAAAAGCCTTGGATGTGCTTTCCAGGCAATATCCGCCGGCCGTCCTCGATCAAACGGAGCCGGGCGCACTGGCCCCGCACGACCATCCAATGGTTGCCTATTTCCGCGGCTATTGCCGGGAGAAACTCGGACAGTCGGGATCCGACGATTACAGTACGGCGTCCAAACTGTCTACAGCGTATGTTTTTCCCGGCACGGCGGAAGAGTTCTCCGTGCTGCGTGCGGCCTTGCGAGCGCATCCCTCGGACGCGACCGCCCACTATCTGCTGGGAACGTTTTATTTCTCCCGCGGCTTGACAGATCCCGCCTTGAACGAATGGTCGGAAGCTCGCAAGTTTGGGCCCGAACTTCCTGTCCTGAGTGCGAGCACGGGGCTGGCTCTCCTTCACATAAAGAATGAACCTGAGCATGCGCTCTCGGCTTTTCGTAATGGGCTGCGAAGCGATCCAACCAACATCGCGATTTACTTGGGAATAGATCAGGCTCTTAGTCTGCTGAACCGGCCCGCCAGCGAACGGGTGGAAGCTCTGGGAAAGTATCCGCAGCTCGATGCTGCGCCCCCGGCGCTGATATTCGAGTTGATTCTGAACCTGGCGGAGGCCGGCGATTTTGAGCGCGCCACCAATTTGTTTCACGATCGCTTTTTTCCTCGCGAAGAGGGCGGTACCAACGTCCGCCAGGTCTGGATTGAAGTGCAATTGCAGCGGGTATTGGCTTTCGCAAGGGAACGACGGTGCAGCGAAGCATTGTCGGTTGTCCAGCACCTTGGCGCGGAGGCTCCGGGCTTGGTATTCACGCGCGATGGCCTTGAACCCATTCTTCAATCCGCCAGAACCAGCTACCTGCTCGGCTCAGCGTATGCTAGCTGCGGACGATACGAAGAAGCGAAGGCCAAATTCGGGCTCGCGTCCGCCGCGTCCGCTCCAGACCAGATCCGGTGGGCATGGTTGGCTGCCCGGAAACTGCCAGGTTTCAAGCAGACGCTCTGGCAAGACCGTCTGCAAGCTTCTCTAGAGCAGGCGGCAAATCGCAGCGAAACCAGCGCATACCCGAGTTGGTGGATGTACACGGCCGGCTTGCTAGCGAAGGAAATGGGCAGGGAGCAGGAGGCTAACCTCAGGTTTCGTAAAGCTTTATTGCTGCCGGACCGCATGCTGGCATATCACTTCACTCGTCTGGCCAGGTCAGAAACTACGCCGTAATCACTTCAATCTTTGACTTGCGCAGGGCCTCGGTGAACTCGGCTGGTGCCCGGCCATCGGTGATCAACCTGTGGACTCCTGAGAGAGGGCCGATGCGGGAAAGGCTCCTGCGGCCTAACTTGCTGAAATCGGCGACCACATTGACCTCTTTCGAGATACGAATCATCAAGCTATTCAGTTGGGCCTCCAGTACGTCGGGAGTGGAGGCCCCGATTTCCAGGTCGAAACCATCCACCCCCAGAAAAAGACGGTCGGCGTGAAATTCCTTGAGCATCATTTCCGCCTGAGGTCCCACGAAAGAGCAGGACACGGGGCGCAGCAGTCCTCCGATCATGATCACGGAAACGTTTGTGGCGTCCATTAACTCGCATGCGACGTTCAGTGCGTGGGTGATGACGGTAACGGACTGGAGCCTGCGGGTTTTCAAATGGCGGGCAATCTCAGCTGTGGTCGTCCCCGCGTCCAAAATAATAGTTTCGCTGTTTTGGATGAGTTCCGCCGCGGCTCGCCCGATCCTAACCTTCTCCGCGTGGTGAAGGGTCTTCTTCAGACGCAGAGGATAGTCTTGACTGGCTTCCACCCGCCGGACGGCGCCGCCGTGCGAGCGCACCGCCAGTCCCTCGGACGATAAAGCGTCCAGATCGGCCCGCCCCGTGACAGCAGAAATGGAAAATTTCTCTACCAGGTCCCGAACCGTGATCTGGCCCCTTTGTTCGATTAGATCCAAAATCTTCCGGCGCCGCTGTTCCGCCAGCAGACGAGAATCCTTGGTAGTCCGCATCGAGTTGATCCTCACGGGTCGAATATATTTGACGAAGCACGCACACCGAACTCGTGAACTGCCTTATTTATACACTTGCGCCAACCGCAAAGAAGAAAGAAAATAGCATGCAAACGAAAGCTGCGCATAAGCTGCATAGATGGCAAGCTACACAATGCTTCTGTTTCACTTTGTGATGTCCAGATGGGGAAGAGGGGAACCCGCGGATTTCGTTTGCCTTCCTTTTCTTCCTATCAGTTCCATCCTGCGGTTTTGAGCCGTCAGACCGGGGTGGAACGGCAATTGTGTAATGTTCAACGACTGAAAACATGAAAAGGCGCGACTTCATCGCGGCGCTGGCCGCGTCCGCACTAGCTACTTCATGGCCAGGTAAGGCTCAGGGGCCGGGTCTTCGTCGCCCGCGATTATTGATCGCCGATGCGGACCCCTTCACCGGGCTACCCTTATTGAAGTCACGTTATGCTGCCGGGCGGCGTCCGTCGGAGGATATGGAAGGCTGGGCGCTGTCGTGGCAACTGACGGGCCAAGACTCCTTCGCCGAGCGTGCCCTAGTCGAGATGAGAACCAGGCATATCGCCCCCGGCAGAAAGGCATCACGGTCCTGGCTCGACTACACGCGCTGGGCGCTGGCATTCGATTGGCTTGTTGGATACCGCGGCTTCGATCGAACCTTGCAAGACCGAGTGGCAGGTGAGTTGAGAGACGGCGCGGCCGCCATGCTTTCGACTCCCGACTTTGCTGATCCGGGCGAACTCTCCTACCACAACTATGCCGTACGCTACCTCGCGTTGGTCGCATTTGCCTCGGCGGCGGTCGAGGGTACCGCCGTTTGCGATGAACGTTGTGCATCCTGGCGCGACCGGATTGCAAAGGGCCTGGCCAACATCCTCGACATTACAAATGTCGTCAGCCCGGAGGGCAGCTACCACGAATCGATGGACTACATGCGGATCACGTGGGCATCGTTGGCGCTGCTGGCGGAGCTGCAGCGAACAACCACGGGAGTGGACCCCGCCCACCACTTCTCCGTGTTTCGTAACATGGGCACCACCTACCTCTATAAGCTCCTTCCAGACGGCACCCCGTCCCGCGAGGGTGACAATGAATATCCGGTTCTGGATGCGCGAGACACGGCTCTACTGGGCTATGCAGTAAACCGTTTCAAGGACCCCTACAGCGCCTGGCTTCTGCGCAAGAGCGGGTTCTTCCCGAAGCAATGGGTGCTGCCGGTTTTGGAGTTTCTGTGGGACGATCCCGAAGTCACACCGCGAGACCCAGCTCTGACCAGCGAAAACGAGTTGCCGCGCCAGCGCTACTTTCCCGGCGTCGGACATCTTGTGATGCGGGATGGCTGGACTCCGGAATCGACCTGGATCGAGTTTGATTGTGGAGCGTATTTCGCCAAACACCAGCACCTCGATCAAAACCAGATCACGATCTACCACCACGGCCATCTGGCGATCGACAGTGGCGCGGATTACACCGACACGGAGAGCCCGCATTATCTGAATTACTACCGCCGCACCGTGGCGCACAATTCCGTGCTGGTTTACGATCCTGCGGAAAAGTTCTTCTGGTCTGACAATCTCCTGCCCGCGGCCAACGACGGGGGCCAACGCATGGATTCCTCACGCTACTGGAACACTATACGCAGTCCTGAAGATTGGAACCGCACCCAAAATTTGTGGGATCTCGGCTCTATGCGCGTCGTCGATTACATTCCCGATCAGTATCACTACGCGATGGGGGATGCCAGCAATGCGTACTCTCGCGAAAAACTCCGGCGCTTCACGCGCGAAGTGGTTTACGTGCCCGGGCGCGGCGTTCTATTTCTTTTTGATCGTGTAGTCAGCAAGAACCCCTCTTTTCGAAAGGCCTGGCTGCTTCACGGCGTAAACCAGCCGAGCGTTGACCCGGATGCTGGAAAAGGGGCGCCTAGCACCCAGGATTTTCGCAATGCCAGAACCTTCCGCTTTGCGGAGGGATCGGGAGAGTTGCTGGTGCATTCGCTTCTACCCAAGGAACGCGTCATCACCAGGCGGGGAGGCGGCGGCGACGAATTCTATACTCCCGGCGATGACCACGGGGGACCCTGGGGATCGGGCGAAAACTGGCCGCTCGAGCCAGCGGAGGGCGCTCCGCTGCCGGAAGATCTGAAGCTTCGCCACATGTGGAAGCTTTTTTGGGGTGAGGACTTCAACAGAATTCTCACCTCCAACCGCAAGAATGTGGTACCGGGCGGGTGGCGTGTCGAAGTATCACCCTCTTTGCCCGCCGAAGAGGACTTTTTTCTCCACGTTTTTGAAATTGGGGACAAGGGGAAGACCGGACAAAAGCGCGCCGAACTTCTGGACGGTGTCAATTTTCAAGGCGCAGCCTTCGAGCGAGGTCCGATGGTGTTGTTCAGCACGGAGGGTTCGCCGGTCAGCGCCGGGGAAGTGTCGTTACCCGATATGGGTTGCGAGTCGTTAATCATTACCAGCCTGCACCCAGAGTCGGTTTATGAACTCAATTTCGGGGGCCTGAATGTGTCATCCTCGCCCGCGGCCGTGTTGCCGGGCGTATCAGCGGGCACACTTCGGGTTCGCAGTAACGCCAAAGGAGTGCTCCGAATAGAGCGCCATGATCTCGGAAATCTACGTCTGCGAGTCGCGGGAGTGTGAGCTTGTCAAAGAACGATAAAAGCCACAGAGCTGGTGCTGCTTGCCAGTCGCACGTTGTAAACGATTTCGATTCGTAGGTAATTCGGCCGCGCTCCTGACCACAAGCGCTGCAAACCACTGAGGCGCACTTATCCCGGAGCCAGCAATCACGACGATGCCCGGCCACGGCGATTTCCCCGCCCGCCGGCCTATCTCGAATTTGCGCTGGTGGATCGGCGGAATTCTCTTTGCTTCCACCGTCATTAATTACTTGGACCGGCAGACACTCTCCCTCCTCGCCCCTTATCTCAAACTCGAGTATCACTGGACCAATACTGACTATGCGAACATCGTCATCGCGTTTCGCATCGCCTACTCGCTGGGGCAGACTGTGTTTGGTCGATTAATGGATCGCATCGGTACTCGGCGCGGCTTATCTCTCACCGTAGTCTTCTATTCGGTCGTTTCCGTACTGACATCGCTGGCCCGGGGCTTCTACAGTTTTGTTGCGTTTCGCTTTTTGCTGGGGGCGGGGGAATCAGCGAACTGGCCAGCCGCCACCAAGGCGGTCTCGGAGTGGTTCCCGAAGCGCGAACGCGGACTGGCCACCGCGCTCTTCGACAGCGGCTCCTCCGTCGGTGGAGCGATCGCTTCATGGCTCATTCTTTGGATTTATTTTCGATGGGGTTGGCGTCCGGCGTTTGCGATTCCCGGAATGCTGGGCTTTCTGTGGCTGATCGTTTGGCGCTGGCTCTATCACCCACCCGAGTCCCATCCCAGGATCAGCGAGGCGGAAAGGGAACTGATTCTTTCTGACAAGTTCGAATCCCTCTCGCAAAGTGGGAGCAGAAACACGCTTGCTTGGCGGGAACTTCTAAAGCTGCCGCAAACCTGGGGTACGATCATCGCCAAAGCCCTCACCGATCCGGTCTGGTTCTTCGTCACCGACTGGTTCCCGATTTATCTCGTGGCGAAGGGCATCGCACTCAAGAGCGGGCTGATCGCCATTTGGATTCCCTTCCTGGCCGCCGATCTCGGAAATTTTTCCGGCGGAGCCATCTCGGGTTACCTGATCAAACGAGGATGGTCCCTGGGCGGAGCCCGGAAGGCTGTAGTCATCTTTGGCGGTCTGGGCGTGACTATGCTCGTACCCACCGTCTTTACGGCCAACCTTTATCTGATAGCGTTCCTTTTTGCGTTTGCGACCTTCTCATATGCGGCGTTTTCCACCATGGCCAACGTCTTCCCGTCTGACCTTTTCTATACCGAATCAGTGGGCACGGTGAGCGGATTGAGCGGCACCGGGGCGGGGCTGGGTACGATCGTCGCCTTCAAACTCATCGGGCACTTTTCAGATGCCCGCCAGGCGATGGCAGGACATTCCTTCGATCCGATTGTCATCGTAGCCGGCCTAGTTCCTCTTGTCGCGATGATTCTGGTTCTGCTGCTGGTTCGCAACACCGAGGCCACCAGGCGAGGACTGGTTAGGCCGGTCTGAATTGAGTGAACTTGAATGATGAATATTTCAACGTTGTTTTTGTTCCGAATCGCCCGTCACAACCCTTCAGTCGTTCGAGGGTATTTCGGCTTGGCCCTCTCGACGCTGCTCTTCGCCTTTCTGCCTCATGAATCAGCAGCCCAGAGTCCGCAGCCTTCCCCCGTTTTCTACAAAGCGCAGAACTCGGACGAATGGGTCAAGCACACACTTCGCGTCCAGAAGCTATATTCCCGCGTCCTGGTGGTGGATGGTTCCGGTAAGCTGCTACGGCGGATTCGAATTGGCAACCTTAATCTCAGCCCCAATGACAAGGACGAAGCTGCCCCAATCCGCAGCTACAAGGTGTACGCCGCCTACAAGACCTTGCAAGAAGCAGCAGATGTTTCGCAAGGGGGAGATCTTATTGCCGTAATGCCGGGCAGCTATGCCGGTTTCGTCGTTGAAGACAAAGCAAGCGCTGCCGATGGGCTCTACATTCACTTTAAGGCCATGGGCGAGCCGGGCGATGTCGTGATCAATCAGCCCTCCCGGATTCCAGACTGGATGATTCTCCTGCGTGCCACACACCACGTCATCATTCAGGGTTTCAACATCGCCGGCAGCAATAGTGCTGACACGGAACCTCACGGCCCGCGGGCTGGCATCATGATGGACGGTGATTTCAGCCAGACCAGCAAGCAGACCCACCACATCATCCTGATCGACAACTTCTCACACCATCATCGCAAGTGGGGATTTCACTCGCGGGATTCGCACACTGTGCTGATCCAGAATAACCTGTTCGCTGTTTCGAAGCAGGAACACTCGGGCTACGCCAGCGACGGATCGGACAACTACGTGATCCGTCGGAACATATTCTTTGGCAGCAACGCCAGCGGACTTCAATGCAATCTGGATAGCGTCAGCTCCTTCCATGACCTGATCAAGAATCCCCAACTCAAGGGCTATCCCGAGGAGCGGCCTACACGAGAATGGGCCATGGGGTTGCTTAAGCTGGCAACCGAGAAATTCGGAGCGAACAACTTTCCCGACGGTAAGGGTGTTAACTTCATCATCGAAGAAAATGTCATTAATCAGAACGGCAGAGCCGGAGGCGGATCGCTCAACCTGGCCGGCTTGCAAGAGTCGCTCATTCAAAACAACCTGATTTATGGCAACTTCAATCACGGCATTGCGCAATGGGACGATGCAAACCCCTACGACGCAGGTTATGTTGATCCGGGCCCCTTTGCTTCCAATGAGGTGAAGGGACCGGACGACCTTCCTCTCTGGGGATGTCAGCAGAACGTAATCCGGAACAATACGGTGCTCATGAACAATCCCGGACGCTCTGCGATGCAATGCCGCAACGGAAGTTGGGGCGCCAAGATGCGCAACAACATCTTCATCAATGATCAACCCTCTTCCATTGAGGTGTTCAACACCAGCATCTACCGCCTGGATTCAGATTTCGATGTCATTAACACTCTGAGATACGCCGAGGTGCCCGAGGCACTCAAGAGTCTGGCAACCCGGCTGCCCGAAGGTCCGCAGACGATTGCAGGAGTCACGCAGGAAAGGGCCGCGAAGGAGTTTGTCCGCTTCAGC
>WNGE01003935.1_pt1 | contig 21112 bp, 15 predicted proteins | sample 5400651 | NCBI WGS metagenome assembly WNGE01 (sample SAMN13153370, study PRJNA577476) | soil metagenome | isolation source: 60 cm soil or saprolite under grassland replicate 2 | place: USA:California | collected 2016-06-15 | reverse complement strand
AAATAGCAGGAGTGGTGTGAACGCGCCTGCACAGGTCGGCGCCGTCAGATCGGTCCAGGTTCCGTCTCCACAGTCGCCGGTGTTCGGCCCAAACCCCGGGCCCAGCGCAGCTGGAGATGCGTAGCGGAGAAACCCCGTAACATTATTGAAGAGATACCGCCCGGTGAAAAAGCCACGGAACACTTGGGTGTTAAGAGTGTGTAACCACTCGCCTCCAAACTTAACATTGTGGTTGCCGGAAATAATCGAGAAGTTGTCTTTGGCATCGGTACGCCAGAGCAACTCATCGATCTTTGGTTGCAGGAAAAACGGGTTACCAAAGCGAAAAGAAAGTTCGCTTGCATTGAAGCCGGCGCCGGCGCCGGTATCAGCAAAAAGATTTGAAGACGTAGCGGAACGAGGCCGCTTCTCACGTGTATAGGAAAAGTGGGCTTCGTTTAGCTTTGTGGGCGACACCGTCGTGAAGAGATTGAGATTGAGGTTATGGATCTTCGAAGGACCTTCGATACCGTTGGCGGAGGCGCCGTAAGTAGCCACGTCAAAAGTCTGGTTTGTATTCTTCGAAAGGTCGAAGTTGTAGGAGATGCCCAGTTGATTCGCCCGGTTGAGGTTGAAGTCAAGCTTGCCGAGAAGCGCATAGTTTCTGATCGGATGTGATACCGGCGATCCTTCATTCAAGCCACTGAAGGCGCCCACAAAGTTAGTCAACGCCAACCGCTGACAGTCAGAATTGCTATTAATCAAAGTTTCGTCGGCCGTAATCACGGGGGCAGCAACAGGACACGGGGCTCCAATTGGTTCGCTTAGATTAGCTCTGGTTAGTCTCTCGCGGATGCCCTCAAACGCAAAGAAGAAGAAAGCCTTGTCCCGGCGAATTGGCCCACCCAACGTGCCACCAACCTGCTCGCGCCGAAAATCCTTGAGGGGCTTGCCGTCCGAGGTATGGGCCGTTAGCGCTTCCAGCCGCTGAAAATAAAAGAGGCTGCCATGCATGTCGTTGGTGCCCGATTTGGAGATTACGTTAATAATCCCGCCCGCGGTACGGCCGAATTCGGCGCTGGCTCCAGTGGCCACCACCTGAAATTCCTTCACCGCATCCAGCGGAATGTCGATCGCCGCACGTTGGCCGCCAAGCTGTTCACCGAAGAAGCCGTTGTTATAGTCACCTCCGTCAAAACTTACATTGTTAAAAGTGCCGCGTTGGCCGGCGAAGGTGATCTCGTCGCCATCCGGTCCCTGAACGACGCTCACTCCCGGCGTCAGAGTCAACAAATCCTCAAACTTCCTGCCCAGAATGGGAGTCGTGTTAACGGTGGTCTCATCGATAGTGGTGCTTGATTCTGTCTTCACCGTGTCGACAGTTGGGGTTGACGTAATCGTTACTGTTTCCTGCAATGATGAAACTTTCATCGAGATAGGAAGATTCAGAGCCTGACCCACAGTGAGGTCAGCCTTCTCCACAACGACTGTGGCGAAGCCCTGTTTCGCAACCGTTATGGTGTATCTACCAGATGGCAACTGCAATGCTACGAAACGTCCGTCCTCGTCGGTACTTAAAGCTCGAACGAAGTTCGTTTCTAAGTTCCTGACCTCAACGCTGGCGCCAGGTACCGCCGCGCCGTTTGCGTCAAGAACCGTCCCCTGAATAGTCCCGCTCGTGATTTGGGTTTGTGCCTGCACTCCTACAACTAATACAAGCGCGACAAGCAGACAAAGACTTAATGCTTTAACCGAAACGGGGAGGGAACGAGGGATAGCGTGGCGCATAAATTATCTCCTGTGGTTTTAATGACCTGAGTAATCAGATCTGTTCAGAACGCTTTTTGGTGGTCTATAACGAGGTCGGCCCATTCTAGTTAAGGCCCCTCGGAAGTGTCAATAACTTGTTGGAGCATAAATCAGCAGGCTTTGCGCACTTTTTCATGGTCGGGAGGCATCATCCTTTTGCCGCCTGGCTAGTGTCCGGCTTTTTTCCCGAACCGAGGTAGGTCTCAGGTTCCGCCAGCACCTCTTCTAAACGGTTCACGTATCTCCCTACATGCAAGCCGTCCATTAGCGCATGATGCACCTCCACGGAAAAGGGTAACAGCGTGCGCTGGCTCTTCCTGATGAATCTTCCGAACGCAATCTTTGGAATGGAGTCCTCTCGTCCCCAATTCCGCGCGTGGGAAAAACTGGTAAACGAAAGCCAGGGTACCGTCGTGAAGTGGATCCGGTCGTCGCTTGGGTTTGGCCTGAAGGCGCCATCCCCGGACAGCACCTTCTTTACCGCGTGTTCAGCCTGACCGATAAAACTCTCGAAATTTTCTTCGTATTCAAAATATGCGAGAGTAAAGGTTTCATTCGGCAGCAGCACAGTCGTGCCGCCATGAATCACGTCGTGGACAATCACCTTTCCTTCTCTCAGGCGATAGCGAAATGGTTCGATCTCGTTTGCCGCTCGCAATGCGAAGTAGTGATAGGTCAACGATACGTTGACCTTCGGCTGATCGCGAAGTAGCGTCAGAAGATTCGTAATGTCGAGCTGGGTACAGATATTGAAGTAGGGCTTGTCAAAGCCACGGAAAAACTCAAATACCTCGCGACGGGCCCAGTTTGTTACATCAAGATACTTTGCCATGGAAGAATTGTACGCGCTCAGTCCAGAGGGCAGAAGCCGGAGTAGTTTTATTAGCCGCGGATTAACACGGATAGCGCGAATCTGAATACTTAGTAAACCGTCCTTGTTGATCTGATCCGCGTTTATCCGCGTAAATCCGCGGCTGGTATTTAGGCCAGGAAGAAACCGAACACGAAGCGAATCAGGCCGGCACCCAGGATCACCCAGATCGCATTCGGGCGAAAGCGTACGAGTATGAATCCGGCAATGATTGCTATTAACATACCTACCCAACTATGAATACCGGCACGGCCAACACTGATCCCAGCAGCCACCAGTAGACCGACGACCGCGGGAGTGACGCCGCGCAAAAATGATTGCACTATCTTGTTGGTATGAAAGCGAGCCAGCGATGAGCCCGCCACTACCGTCAGCAGGAAAGAGGGAAAGAAAATGCAAACGGTAGCCACCAATGCGCCGATCGTTCCGGCCACGCGGTAGCCTATGAAGGTGGCCGTTATCAGAACGGGTCCGGGCGTGACCTGGCCGAGCGCCGTGGCATCAACGAATTCCTGGTGTGTTAGCCAATGATGAGCGTCTACGACTTCTGCTTCGATAAGCGGAATCATCACGAAACCACCGCCAAAAGTAATCGATCCGATACGCAGGAAGAGCGTAGAAAGTGTCAACAATAATGCCACTTTCGCGAGAACTGGTATCGACACTCCGAAGATGATAGCGGAACTTAGTTTCTTCGTTTCGCGCTTTGGAGGATCCTGGTTCCCTTTTGAATTATTGGTCGGGTTGTCCTGCGAATTGTTCCCTGCGAGTTTGGTTTGCGCTGCAGCGGACTCCTGCGCCCGGCGCACTCGTTCCTCCGCCATCGCGCGTGTGAGATAACCGCCGACGAAATGAGTTTTGCGCATACGACGACGGCGTCTCTGTAATGTCACACGCGCCGCAATACGTTTGCGACGCGACGCCACTCCCTCGAGTCGTGCGAGTTTGCGGAGCTGCTTCTCGGCAAACGAATCGATAAAGATGCCGACCAGGCCAGCGGTTAGGACCACTTCAATCACGGTGGCGCTAAAGAAGGCCACGACGATGCAGGCGAAGACGGCGAGAAACCATTGCCACGGTTTGTTCAGCGTGTTGCGTCCCATGCGCCACGCCGTCACAATTATCACCGCCACGACGGCCGCGTTTAGGCCATGAAAAAGGCGATCGGTATCAGGCAGGTAGCGCAGGTGCCGGTAAAGTACGGCGCCCCGCCAACCGCTTAACCTTAGCCCGACATAAGTTGTGACGTTGCCGGCGGCAGTGCCCGGCAGAGTCTGGGCAAGCGCAAAGCCGGAAGCAAAGTCCTGTTCCGTGAGCCAGCGTCGCTGTTGCACCGCGAGCGTCCTGATTTGGGCAATAACAGCCAGGCCTCCACCGAAGCCGACCGTACCGATTTTCAGAAAGGAAAGGAAGAGGCCACCGAGGGTAGGAGTCTCGGCAATACGCTCGATTTCCCGGCGTGTCTCACGCACACGCGTTCGCATTTTGCGTGCGCGGTTGCTTATTCTACTCGCCCGCTTATCGACCTGTGTCACCACTTTATTGGCGACAGACTAACACATCGCCGCTGCTGGAATTAGCCGCGGATTTTCATGGATTACGCGAATCTGAAGAATACTCCCCCAGCCGGTATTCTCTTTTTGGATCTGATTCGCGTCTATTCGCGTTAATCCGCGGCTAAGCCTCGATTAGAACTTCAGCACGGTGTCGAATTGCACGCGTGTCGTCGGGCGATTCGACGAACCTGGCGGAGTTACAGCGAACGGACCAAGCAAGCCATTGGGACGCTCCGTAACAATGCCAGTTACCGTAAATGTCACGCGCGGATCGGCAGCGTAGGAGAATTGTAAACGGTGCCCGCGCATGTCAGACTGCTGCGTTACATCAGAGAAGTTGAACGGCGTGAGTACAGCATCTTTCTGAATTCGAAGGAACGTGTAGCCGAACTGTATGTCGCCGCGTTCCTTCGTTGATCCCACCTGAACTTCACCCCAGAAGCCGTGCTTTTCGTTATTAGGCAAAAGCAGATCTGCGCCTCCTGGCCCAGCCGTAACGACGTCATGGGTCTGCGTGTTGGTAACAAGATTAAAGAGGAGTGTGACCGGGAAGCGCTTGCTATATTTAAGGTCCAGCCGCGCAAGCATATCAACGAGGTTATAGCCCGAGGCCAGCCGCCCGTCCCGATTTGTGGCGTTGTTACTGGCATTCGTCAGTCCCAGGTTGCCGTTGCCGGCTACCAGTAGATCGCGCGAAATAGAAACTTGGGTGGTAATTGTTTGCGCCGGCGTTGTGCCCGATGCGGGTATTGTAAACGTTACCGGAAGCAGCAACTGACTTCCAAAAACTTGAACTGGTGAAATGAACTGCGTGCCCGAAAAATAGAGATCCGCCAGCGAGAGATTGAGCGCTACCTTACTGCTTGGCTCAAAACGCGCGCGAACCTGCGCGCCATAGACTGCGAGATCGCGCCCGCCGCGACGTGACTGGTCGATATTAACCGTGCCGTTGCTGTTGCGAACAAAAGCGGAATTGCGCTCGAGTAAAGGAAGTTGCCAGGCGACCAAAGTAAGATCCTTGAGGGTGGATTTCTTAAAGGCTCGCGAATACGATTCATTAAACCCGTCAACCATCAAGTCGTTGTCAATCGTCATTTCCGTAAACGTCCAGGGTGGTTCGAACCTGCCACCCTGGAGCCGTAGCCCTGGCGCGCGACGCGGCTTGTAGGTTATGAAAGCCTGATCAAGCGCGAAAGGTTTGCGGTTGAAGAAATCCGTTAGCGTTTGGTTGGTTGAGATGTTATCGGCGAAGCTTCCGGTAGCGAAGCGTAATCCCCAGTCAAACTCATCGCTGATTGCTCCACGCATCTGCAAACGAGCTCGCAGTCGCATGCGGTGACGTGGGCTCAAATCATTTCCAAGTATCGCTGGATTGTCACCGTTGGACAGACTATTGGAGAGACCGAAGAACGATTCCGCGCGCAGGCGTATGTCCCCGCTGAATTTGATCGCGCCAATTTCCGCCACGCGCGCCTCAACCTTCTTTAGGCGATCTTCAACGGCGGCAGGCTGAGCAGGCTGCGGTTGAACTGCAACAGCGGTCACCAATGGCGCTGGTGAGGCTTCACTCGCATTTTGTTTCCCGGCGAGCAGTCGGATTGTTTGCTGTTGCTCGGCAATGGTCTTTTGGAGTTGATCGAGCTTTGCGTTTTGCGCCTCCAGCGCCTGTTCGAGAGCATTCAAGCGCTCGTCAGTGGAAGTCGACTTTTCGCCAGCCGAAGGCTCTATCTTCTTGCTCGTGGCCGCGCCGGGTTCGAGGCCAAGGGCCTTATCCGCGGCAGAGCTTAGTCGTCCAGACGCTGGCTGAGACAAGTTTGGCAAATTTTGCGCCGGCGTGCGCTGTGCTGTCGCTACGCACCAGAGAAAACCAGCGATGACAAGCGAGAAGGATAGTTTCCTGATCTTTCGAGAAATCAACATGATTGTTCTACTCCCAACGATTGAGGTTGACATGGCTCCCAGAACCGCGAGTAGTAGCAGATGAGTCGGAGGAAACCTGCTGCTACCATTCGAGGTTAGAAATAAACATCTTCATGGTACATCCGCCACAATGACCCTGTAGTCTTAAGGCAAGGTGAACGTCATATTAAATCGGTATTAACTGAAACTCGGGGTGTTCTCAGCGCGGAAAGAGAGCTGAAGCTTGCAGCTAATCGAGCAACACGCGCGCATTTAATGCTTCTGCCCGCTCAATCGCCGCCAGCAGACGGAGAAACTGTGAATAGTTCCGGCCGCGTATCGTCAGACGCACAATTTCCGACTGGCTCAGATCGTTGCGCAGGATGAGATCGAGAAAGTCGTAATAGTCGGCTGTGGCGCTAAAGGGAAGCTCGCGGGTATAGGTAGTTTGTTCATTGTCATCAGAACGAAATCCGGCGAGCAGATCGAAAACGTTATCCGTCGTCAGTCGCGCTCCTTCTCGCGATAGACGGATTGGCACGCGTAGTTCGAAGAAGCGCAAGCCTTCTGCAGTAGTAATGCGCCGCAGTTCCTTGGTCGCCTCGCCGTCAAAAGGCGACTCGGCATCGATGAGGATGCGCAACAGCCGCGGTTGATCGGCGCTGTCCATAGTGTCGAGCGCTAATTGCACGCGATCGGCAAGAAACTTCTCAAACTGCGCTTCGATGGGATAAGTAATTCGCCCCAAACAGCCGACCGCTTCGCCTTCGCCTGCCGCGTTTTCAGGTAAACATGCCGGACAGCTCGGGCAAACAGCAGTCTCCGCCTGCATCAGTTCAATCTTTTCGCGCGCGTTCTCTACCCATTCGAGCTTTTCTTGCGAAGGCGCGCCCGTGTCGCCCGTTGTCAGACGTGCGTGGAGATTGCTGAGTCGTCCCCACTCGCGCAGGTGCTTCTCCGAATAGCGAGCGCGCAGGACACAAGGATATTGAACGGCGAATTCGAGTGACACGAATCATTTCTCCGAAGTGAGTATCGGAAATTTCGTTTGCGGGGGAACCAGCGTTAAGCTGCCGACAAGAGGGCTTCCTTAACAGCCTGGGGCAATTCTATGGGGACAAAATACTCTTGAGGGTAAAGATAATCTTCACCTGACTCATCTATTATTCGAACATAACCATCATCGGCTAAGGATTCATCAGGCAGTACTTGATAAATCTTGCGAGGCTCCAGGTCTTCGCAATCCTCATTCCGGATACAAAGGACAAATCGCGTTTCTTTTTTTGGACGATTCATAACTTTCTAGTCCAAATAGCGCTTGATCTTCATCTTCTTTCTTCCCAATCCATGCGCTTCATACCAATGTAATTCGACTCTCCGTATCCTACCACTGCCAAGCCGGACCGTTGCAACACCTTTGAGCTTTGCCAACGTCCAGCTCCATACTGTTCTCGCAAACGTGCAAGGTCGCGAATTGACTTGTTAACTGCAATTCTCTGTATTTCGGCAATATCGACAACGATTTCAAAGTACATAGATTCAACACTGGGATCAATGGTTCGTGGAAGAGTACGTTATCTTTGGCCAAATTGAGGGCGAGGCACTCTTGGCCGTTAGAATCGACTGATGAAAGTAACATTGCATCCTCCAGGCCCGCGCCGGATAATTCCACTTTCAGGGTTGTTCGCTTACCGCAAGGGCCCACTGCCGTTCTTTCAAAACCTCGCGGCGCAGTACGGCGACATCTCATATTTCAGACTCGGCCCACAGGAAGCGTATTTCTTAAATCATCCTGATTACATCAAAGACGTTCTGGTCACCAGGCACCAGCACTTTCACAAAGGTCTCGCCCTGCAACGGGCGAAGCGACTGCTCGGCGAGGGACTGCTGACGAGCGAAGGTGAATTTCATCGACGGCAAAGGCGTCTGGCGCAGCCCGCTTTCCATCGCGCTCGCATAGCTTCCTATGCAGGCGTGATGACTGACTACGCGTCGCAGACGCGCGAACACTGGCGCGACGGAGCAACGGTCGACATCTCTCAAGAGATGATGCGCCTCACCCTGGGAATCGTCGGCAAAACGCTTTTTGATGCCGACGTAGTTTCTGACGCGCAGGACGTCGGCGAAGCAATGACTGTCGTAATGGATCTCTTCAACACTATCACGATTCCTTTTTTTGAATTATTGCAGAAGCTTCCGCTGCCTCAGTTGCGCCGCTTCGACAGTGCTAAAGCCCGGCTCGATGCGATCATCTATCGTCTGATCGAAGAGCGGCGGCGCAGCGGTGAGGACCGCGGCGATCTCCTTTCAATGTTATTGCTGGCCCAGGATACGGAAGGCGACGGCGGCGAGATGAGCGATGAACAATTGCGCGACGAGGTAATGACAATTTTTCTTGCCGGCCACGAGACTACCGCGAATGCCTTGACCTGGACCTGGTATCTGCTCTCGCAGAATCCGAAAGCCGAAGCAAAGCTCCACGAAGAAATTGATCGGGTACTGGCAGGGCGGCTGCCAACATTCGAGGATGTGGCGCAACTGATATACACCGAGATGGTGCTGGCGGAATCGATGCGACTCTATCCACCGGCGTGGGCCATCGGTCGGCTCACGATAGAGGAAATCGAGATTGCCGGTTATGTTGTGCCGAGAAAATCGCTGGTGCTGATGAGCCAGTTCGTAATGCATCGAGACTCGCGATACTTCGAGGACCCGCTGCGATTTGATCCGGATCGTTGGTGTCCTGAGGGACGCGAGTCTCGTCCGCAGTTTTCATATTTTCCGTTCGGGGGCGGTCCGCGCCGTTGCATCGGTGAGGGGTTTGCCTGGATGGAGGGAATTCTACTGATTGCGGCCCTGGCGCAAGACTGGCAGATGCGACTCGTGCCGAATCATCCCGTGACGCTCAAGCCGGTAATCACGTTAAGACCAAAATATGGAATGCGGATGATGCTGATCAGGAGACAGTAGGCAATGGCCCGTGAGCAGTCGGCAGTCGGCAGTCGGCAGCCTGTCCTACTTACTTCGCCAGCGGGAAGATCGGTTCGATATCCACAGGCACATCGTTAAGCCGATCAAGCGCACCCTTCATATCCGGGCGAATCAGTGAATACTTATCCAGTATCGCTTTTGCCTTGTCGTAGGAGCCTTCGGCCTCGAGCGTCAGCAAGTCGTTAGTTAACTTCCGCACTGCCTCTCTTATCTTTCCGTCATCAATGCTGAATTTGCCCGTCGCCGCGACAAACTTGATTGCGCCTTCGTCCGAGAAGTAGTTGAACTGCATAGCCACACCGCGCGCATGTGATTCGGTCAGACCGAAACGCACCGAGCGAAACATACTGGCAAGATAGGTGGTATAAAGCGTGCGCTGCATATCTTTCGCGATGACGCCCTTGTCGAGCAAATACTGCAACGCCCAGAGACCGGTCACATCCGCCTTCGCTTCCTCGACCGAGGAGTAGAGCTCCTTGAGTTGCAGGCGAACCGTTGTTGCCTGGCCGTCGACTGTGATGTTGTGTGGCCCAAGACCATGCATTAGTTCGTGCATGAGTATGTGGGTGAAAAATGAATCGAAGGAAACTGCGCCCTGCTGTACAGGAGTAAGTACGGCGCGTGAAATTGGAATCAGGACCTTGTTGAACTTCGCATCCTGAACGTTCTTCAACATGATTCGCGCTGAGCCCTTCTCCTTCACCACGCGTTCGTCGTTGGGAAGATTGAAGGCTGCGGTTTGCACACCATTATTTCCTTCGCCCGAACTGAAGACTTCATTCACTACGCGCATCGGCGCCGATGCGCCCAGCTTTGGATTGCGGTAACGCGCTTCAAGCGGCAGGTTGTTTTCCAGTTCCTGCAGGTGTTGCCCAAACTTCTCGAGCTTGGCGCTCTCGGCGGCATCAGTTAGTGTGACATAAGCCTCGAACGCCGCTTTGTAGCCGAAGAGTTCGTCTTCGTAAGTTTCATAAGGACCGATGGTCACATCAATCGGTGCCTTGAGATCCATCCAGGCGACGTCACTCGCGTAATAGTCGTTGGAGGCAAACGCGTCTGCGCGCTTGCGGAGAAAATCCTTCAATGTTCCATTGGTCGTCAACGCCGCGGCCTCGCGCAGCAGTTTGGAGGCGGATTCGAGAAACTCGCGATACTCAGCGCTGTAAGGCACAGTCATTAACTTGCCGTTAGCGTCGCGGCGGATTGTGTAAAAGTAGCCCGTTGCCTTCTCTTTCTCTGAACCAGGCAAGCCTGCGAGCCAGGAATTAAACTCGTCTTTGGTAATGTCCTCCGGATAGAAATTCCCTTGCGGCGGTTTTTCGCGGGGCACACCTTCGATGAAGGGTTCGTTATTGTCCAAACGCGACCATGGTCCGTCATTGATTAGAAAGTAATGGAGCCGCTGACTCCCAACCGCTGTCTTGTCAGCCTCCAGCTTTTTGTGCAGCTCGTCGTTGCCACTCCAAACCTGTCGTAGAAACAATGGATCCAGCAATTTTGCTCCTTCGATGATCTTTTGCAGCGCCTTGCGATCACCCGGCGAGAGTCGCGACGTGTTGGCAGTCAAAACCGTAGGAGCGAAGCGGCGGATCTTTTTCGCCAGTTCAGGGTCGCCTTTCATTTGTTTGCTGCCAGGCTTTTGCATTCCCGAAATATTTAACAAGAGCATTGTTCCGAGAAGCAACAAGCTAACGACAAATCTCATTTGGACCTCCCACCTGAATTCAAGAAGTCTAGAGTTCAACCTTTAGGTTGCTCGTTGGTCAAACATAAGCTAGAGAGTACTAAAGCTCTGTCGATTGTTCAGGATCTTTACAAACGAACCGGAACGCAATTCAGCCACAGTAAGCCCCGAAAGTTTAATGGCCTCTTCTTCTGTGAGAGCTCCGCAATTGATCGCGCGCAGAAAATAGTTGAGCAACCCTTGCCCCGTGGCAGCGTCGTCAAATACATCTCCGACCAATGTTGCCTTGGCTGCTTTTTCCACGAAATTCCTTAGACGCTCTGACGCGGCATCGAGGCTTTCGAGAAAGAATCCGTAGACGGCAGCGTAGCGCGTTGGTAGTTGTGCCGGATGCAGATCCCAGCCTTGATAAAAGGCATTTTCGAGCGAGTGCTGAATGTGTGTGTAATGGAGTCGCCAGGCGCGATGAACGACCTCGCGGTTCTCTGCAATTTGTTCCGGCTTGAGCGGGGGTCCACCTTCAATAAAACGGTGTGGCGCCACGGGCATGATATTCGTGGCCCCATCCGAGAGCCAGATGCCGGTGCCCGCAAACGAAACCTGCATCATATGTTTCGCAAAGTCGCAGGCTGGATGCATCATGTGCTGATGCGCCGCTGTGATATTACAACTCGCCGTATAGTCGTAAGTTCCAAAGTGTGCGGCCACACAGCGACCGCGCGCCGCTGCCAGCAGCAGCGGCAAATTTATTTCACCACGAGCATTTATTACAGACTGTGTGGTTTCGATCATCATCTCGAGCTTCAGAGCGCCGGCAGCCAGACCGGTTTGCTTTTCCAGCAGGTCAAATAGATCGGCCAGCGCGCTAACCTGTTCGGGAATCGTGATCTTCGGCTGCGTTACGACGAAGTTGTCGGGCAGTTGTCCGCCTGACTTCTCCACCAGCGTTGAAACGAAAATGTCCAGCGTCCGCATGCTGCGTTGGCGCAGTTCTTCAGTGAAGGGTTTGATGCGGATGCCGATAAATGGAGGCAACGTATCGTTTTCAAGCCCTTGCGCTACTTCGATTGCGGCTGACTCTGCATGTCCGTCTTCCTCTTCGTCGGGCCGATTGCCGTAGCCGTCTTCAAAGTCGATGCGAAAATCCTCGACCGGTTCACGGCGAAGTTTTTCGCTGATGCGGTTGTAGATGGAATGCGCAAGCCAGGCGGCTTTGTTTTCCTGGCGCACCTGTTCGGGATTTGTTCCCAGGTTGGCTATTAGCCCATTGTCTTCCTCGAGCGATTGAGGTAAGTGTTCCGCGCCTGGCAAACTGATCGCCTTCGCAAAGCTCAGAAAATCCGGGGCAAACTGGTCCAGCGAGCGTCGCGCGAGTGCGCCCAGCCGCGCCGCCGAATCCGACTTGAAGAGATGCGCGCCACCATAAACGGTGTGCACTGGCTGGCGCTTCCCCGTTTCACCTGGATAGCTCCTGGCAAAATCGCTGTTAGCTTGATGAAGACGCGCATTAATAGACTGCACGGTGTCTTCGGATAAAGACGCTTTCATTTTGTCCTCACGAACTTGATGGATGCCAGCGACTTTATTACAGCTGTAAGAAAAGTTAAAGGTTGCAATGGTCCGCGCGTGACCGCGACTGGCGGAACATGATGATGTCAGCCCAGGCTCGATCCTCTCTTGAGAATTCCAGATGCCATAGCTTCAGACAGTTTCCTGGCTGGTTCCTCCAGTTGCTCTGAATAGGAAGGTCAGAATAAACCCCGCCAGGAATCCTCCGATATGGGCCATATAAGCGACTCCGCCCGTTGCCGCTCTATTGCTGATTGAACCGAAACCACTAACGAACTGCAGCACAATCCACAAACCGATGACCACCAGCGCAGGCATCGGGATCACACCTCGGCCCATTAATACCTTCACCTGTCCTCTCGGGAACAACAGAATGTAGGCCCCCAGAACTCCGGCAATCGCGCCCGAAGCCCCGAGATTCGGCACGTTTGAGGTTGAAGTGAACACTAGTTGCGCCATGGTCGCCGCGATGCCGCAAAGCAGGTAGAAGATCAGGAATTTGACGTGACCAAAGCTGTCTTCCACGTTATCACCAAAGATCCATAGGTAGAGCATGTTGCCCAGCAGATGTACCCAGCCGGCATGCATGAACATGGACGTGAACAGCGTGAGGAAATCGCTGCCAGGATTCTCCAGCAGACGTCGCGGAACTACCGACCAGTGTTCAATAAAGGATTCGCCGCTACTCAACTCCACGAAGAAGAAGAGCAGGTTGAGAGCGATCAGCGCATAGGTCACGACCGGGACAGTTCTGCGAGAACTATCGTCATCGCCAATTGGAAACATTTTTTGGCCTCCTCGAAACTCAAGACTATCAAACCGACTCGACACCTTATAACGACTTCCTACGAAGCAGCGCCGTGCCTGGACGGGTGATGGAAGGGGGCTGATTGTTCGCAAGGGGGAAGGAGGAAGAGGGGATAGCTTACTGAAATAATGGTAGCGCATACGGGACTCGAACCCGTGATCTCTGCCTTGAGAGGGCAGCGTGTTAACCAACTACACCAATGCGCCGTGGAACAATAATTGATTATAGAGGGCCACTGTGATGGATGGCAAACCATCGCTCGGTCGGTTCTCGAAACGGTTTTTTGGAATCTGAATCTATTGTCGACGCGGTTTGCACGGGTGTTATACTTCAAATTGCTCGCCCATCCTGAAAACACTCGCCGGGTTTATGCCGCAATTTTCTTTGAACCAACCAACCGAGGCGAACGCGCGACGTTTTTCAGACGGGCGTAAGTTTCCTCACCATGAGAGCAAATTCACTCAATCGGATCGAGCCAAACTGAAATGAAGATCGTCGTCCTTAGAGAAGAACTGCCGGGAGAAGCGCGCGTCGCGCTGATGCCTGATTCGGTGAAGAAGCTCCTGAGTGCCGGGGCGACAGTGTCTGTTGAAAGCGAGGCGGGTCTCGCGGCCGCACGATCAGATGCTGACTACGCGGACGCGGGCGCGGAAATTTTGGCGGACCGCAATGCTACGCTGGCGGAAACCGACGTTCTGGTTACGGTTAACCGTCCTTCGACGAATGTCTTTGCCGCCCTGAAAGCCGGCGCGGTGGTGCTTGGCTTCCTTCGTCCCCTGGACGAGCCGCAGGCGTTGCAACCGGCGTTGACGCATGGCTTAACGACATTTGCGATGGAGTTGGTTCCTCGCATCACGCGCGCACAGTCGATGGATGCGCTGTCGTCAATGGCCACGGTGGCGGGTTACAAAGCAGTGGTCCTCGCCGCTGCAACTATTCCGAGAATGTTCCCCTTGTTGATGACCGCTGCCGGCACTGTGCCGCCGGCGCGAGTGCTGGTGCTCGGAGCGGGCGTGGCGGGGTTGCAAGCGATTGCGACAGCGCGGCGATTGGGTGCGGTCGTCGAATCGTATGACGTGCGCGCCGCGGCAGGTGAACAAGTTCGCTCGCTCGGCGGAACGTTCCTTGAAGTTGATTTAGGTGGACTTAAAACTGAAGACGCCGGTGGTTATGCCGTTGAGTTGTCAGATGAGGCGTTGAAGCGCGGTCGCGACTTGATTGCGGAGCATGCAAAGACCGCTGATGTGGTAATTACAACAGCGCAAGTGCCCGGTCGACGAGCGCCAGTGCTGGTAACGGAGGAAGCTGTAAACGGCATGAGACGTGGCGCGATAATTATCGACCTTGCCGGGGCTACGGGTGGAAATTGCACGCTGAGCAAAGCGGATCAAGTAATTGAGCAGGCGGGTGTGACCATTATCGCACCGACCAATCTGCCGGCAACGGTGCCGGTCCATGCGAGCCAACTCTACTCCCGCAACGTCACCGCGTTCCTTACTCTATTGATCAAAGACGGCAAGCTGAACGTCGACTTGAATGATGATGTGGTGGGCCCATCGTGCGTCACGCACGAAGGGCAGTTTGTGAACAGTCGAGTAGCCGCAGCGGTGGGCACTCGTGCTTGAGCGGTGTTGCGAAATGTGCGGCGGCAAACGCGAATCAGGACGACGGCATCGTGTTTGTTTTCTCAAATGTGAAAGATTACCGCTTCATAGTGGCTTTGGAGGCTGATTTCCAATGACTGCAGAATCACTAATCTCCGCGCTCTACGTTTTTGTGCTGGCGGCGTTTCTCGGTTACCAGGTGATCTCCCGAGTGCCGCCGCTATTGCACACGCCGCTGATGTCGGCGACTAATGCAATTTCGGGAATTTCACTCGTAGGCTCGCTTGTTACTGCGGGCGCACACTACAACACGGTCAGCACTATTCTCGGTTTCACCGCCGTGTTTTGTTCCACCACCAACGTCGTCGGCGGATTTGTGATTACCGATCGCATGCTCAAGATGTTTAAGCGCAAGCCGGCAGCGAAAGAAGAGGTCAAGAAGTGAGACAAGAAGCGGGGGCAAGCCCGCCTTCCTGACCGCGAGTTGCTTTAGTCGACTGATCGAGTTTTCACTTGATGACCTTTCAATCATTAGACTACGGACAACATCGAACACCTCTCAGGTGGGGAAGGCGGACTTGTCCCCGCCTTCCTGACCGCGAGCTGCTTTAGTCGACTGATCGAGTTTTCACTTGATGGCCTTTCAATCATTAGACTACGGACAACGTCGAACATCTCTAAGGTTAGGAGGGGGATCGCCCCCGCTCTAGGTTGAAAAAACTGTGCGTACCTACTTCATTGAACTGAGTTACCTGCTGGCTTCCATTCTTTTCATTCTCGGCCTCAAGGGAATGAGTCACCCGGAATCTGCCAAGCGCGGAATGCATCTCGCTGAGTTTGGGATGTTAATGGCGATCATCGGCACGCTGATGCATTACGAGATCGTTACCTTCACCTGGATCATTACCGGTCTGGTGCTCGGATCGCTGGTCGGTTTGGCGATGGGTCTTTGGGTACCGATGACGGCGATGCCGCAACGGACTGCCCTATCACACGCATTTGGCGCTTTCGCCGCGGCGCTGGTTGGTATCTCGGAATTTTATCGTCATGGCGGCCACCTCGAAACCATCACGATGAGTGCCCTTGGATTTGAAGTAATGCTCGGCGCGCTGACCACGACTGGTAGTCTTTTGGCGTTTGCCAAGTTGCAGGGCCTGGTCCGCGGCACGCCGATGACTTATCGTGGTCAGAACATTTTCAACATGGCCCTGCTCGCAACAACGATCGGAATTTTTGTTTATTTGATTTTTGTGCCGGGTTCGATGCCTCTCTTCTTCACGATGGTGGGTCTGGCATTCGTCTTCGGACTATTACTGGTATTGCCAATCGGAGCGGCCGACATGCCGGTGGTAATGTCGCTGCTGAATTCCTACGCGGGCCTCGCTTCTGCGGCCACTGGCTTCGTGTTGAAAAATAACGTTTTGATTATCGCCGGCACACTTGACGGCTTCTCTGGTTTCATTCTCTCGATCCTCATGTGCCGCGCGATGAATCGTTCCATGACGAACGTCTTGTTCGGCGCCTTCGGCAGCGCTGCTACATCCGAAGCGCCCGCTGGCGCACAGGGTGTTATGCGTGAGGTCAGTCTGGACGACATCGCGGTGCAGATGGCCTATGCAAACAAAGTAGTGTTTGTGCCTGGCTATGGCATGGCCACGGCACAGGCGCAACATGCAGTGCGCGAGTTGGCGGACACGCTCGAGAAGCGAGGCGTGACAGTGAAGTATGGGATTCATCCAGTGGCGGGACGCATGCCTGGCCACATGAATGTGTTGCTCGCTGAGGCCAACGTTCCTTACTCATCCCTGTATGAGTTGGAACAAATTAATCCCGAGTTGCCTTCGACAGATGTGGCAGTCGTGATTGGCGCGAACGATGTGGTGAACCCCGACGCACGCGATAATCCTGGCAGCCCGATTGCGGGCATGCCGATAATCGAAGTAGATCGTGCGAAGTCAGTGGTGGTTTTGAAGCGTGGCCAGGGGAAAGGATTTTCAGGCCTGGAGAATCCCCTGTTTTTCAAAGAGGTGACCGGCATGCTTTACGGCGACGCGAAAGATACCTTGACGAAACTGGTGGGCGCAGTGCAACACGCTTAAGCCTCGGTAATATCCTATTTGAAATTCTCTGTGCTTCCTCGATGTTCTTTCCTCCTGAGAAAAATTGAGTTCAGCAGTGAGTATTAGAAATCCGGCGGGGGCAAGCCCGCCTTCCCAACCATGAGCTTATTCGAGTTGAATTTCAATTCTTCAGTGAAAGGCGTTCAAGACAGGATTAACCGAAGTAATCACAGCATCTCTCAGGTTGGGAAGGCGGGCTTGCCCCCGCTGCTTTGACTACCATTCATTTTGAAAACATTGAAGAGACTAAACTTTCGCCACCATTTGCCGCGTAGTAAACCAACCCCCACAATGAGTCGAGTCTCGAGACGAATTACATTCGGAGAATACATGCGAAGGCCACTTGCAACAGCTACCGCCCCGCGCGGGCTGCCCGCGTGCGGGGCCCGGTTTGTCCTGACGAGCGTCCTCATCCTTAGTCTTTCATCGGCCTCAATCTCCTCCCGCGCACTCGGCCAGCGCAAGACTGTTAAGACTCAAAAAGCCGTACCGGTTTCTCTCGCGTCGCAAAGAGGGGCAGACACAATCACGGCGGCACAACTGAAGGACTACCTTTCATTCATCGCCTCCGATGAGATGGAAGGTCGCGACACACCTTCGCGTGGATTGGATACGACCGCCAAATTTCTGGCGACGAATCTGTCGCACTGGGGGTTCAAGCCGGCGGGTGACGACGGCAGCTATTTTCAGAAAATCGCTCTCAGCCGGGACGTTATCGACAAAGGGGAGACGCGCGCGCAACTCAATAACCAGTCGCTCGTCCTCGGCGACGATTACATTCCTTTTGTGCGGCCGGCTGATGTTGCCGCGACACAAATGGTCTTTGCCGGCAACGGCTGGTTCGTCAAGTCGAAAAATATCGATGCTTATAGAGGAATGGATGCGAAAGGAAAGATCGCAGTCATCTTTGGTCCACCAAACGGAACACCTTCCGGCATCAGGAATGCCGACCTCACAGGCAAGCGCGGCGAAGACTGGATGAACGCGGCTGAGTATGCGCAAAAGCAAGGCGTCGCCGGGATTGTCATCGTTCCAGACTTCCAGTATCTGGCGAACTGGGATCGCAACCGGATTCGAATGGCGGAACGCGGAGTCACGAGGGTAGATAAGTTTCAATCGCCTGCCGACGCGCAAATACCGCAGATCGTTATATCGCCACGCGTAGCGAACGTTTTGTTCCAGGGCGAGAAACAAAGGGCCCAGTCGATCTTCGAATCGGTTTACGGGACTCAATTGCTTGAGCCTTTTGCGCTGAACCCCGACAAGAAACTCTCCCTGATTGTAAAAGTGAAATCCGATTCGGCAGCAACCCAAAATGTAGTAGCAGTACTCGAAGGCAGCGATCCGGTACTAAAAAATGAATACGTCGCCCTCGGCGCACACTACGATCACCTCGGTATAGGCATACCCGTGAACGGCGACGCAATCTACAACGGTGCGGACGATGACGGTTCCGGAACGACCGCGTTGCTCGGGATGGCAGAAGCGTTGGCGAAAGCAAGCACGAGACCTAAACGTTCGGTTCTGTTTGTCTGGCACGCCGGCGAAGAGAAAGGACTTTGGGGTTCACGCTACTTTACTACCTACCCAACGCTTCCGCTCGACAAGATAGTGACTCAAATCAATATCGACATGATTGGTCGCAGCAAAAAAGAAGCTGACACGAACCCCAGAAACAGGGAACTCTCAGGACCAAACGAGATTTATGTCATTGGCTCAAAGATGATGAGCACGGAGCTTGGCGAGATAACGGAAAGCGTGAACAAGCGATATCTCAATATCACCTACGATTATCGCTACGACGATCCGGCCGATCCCAACCGTTTCTTTTTTCGGAGCGACCATTACAACTACGCGCGCAAGGGCATCCCTATTGTTTTCTTTTTCGACGGCGAGCATGAAGACTACCACCAGCCCGGCGACTCGGTAGACAAGATTGATTTTCAAAAGATGGAGAAGGTAGCACGCACGATCTACATGACGCTTTGGGAAGTTGCCGGCCGGCCAACTCGTCCCGTAGTCGATAAGCAATTGCCGGCGCAGTTTAATAGAAACTAAGCGTGATTTAGGGGCTACTCAACGAGGCCCTGAACTCAAAGCAACACGGACAGTAAAACAAGCTTTAGGTCAGGATGGGGGGTAAAGAAACAAATTCAAAGAGCGGGGGCGAGCCCCCTTCCTGACCTTGAGGTGTTTCAGATTGATCGGTTGCTTCTAGTTGAGTGGCTTTCGATCTGGGGTTAGCTTTCGATTTGAGATTAGCTTCCAATCTGGGATTAGCTTCCAATCTGGGATTAGCTTCCAATCTGGGATTAGCTTCCAATCTGGGATTAGCTTCCAATCTGGATTAGCTTCTCAACTCAAAATGTCTCTGGGTCAGGAAGGTGGGCTCGCCCCCGCTCTTTCCTTGGAATGCTTGTTAGTTCTTTTGATTAGTGCCGTTCCGCTACCAGCCGGCGATATGCCTCAGCGCGCGCGAGTCCCAGCTCACGAGCAGCTTTCTTCAACGCCGCGCGGTGATCCAATCCTTCGTTTTCCAACTTCGTAACCAGCGCCGTGATACTGGCGACGGCTTCGTCTTTTCTGTCTTCGCCGGCGATTACTGCGCGGTCAATGATGAGAACCATTTCGCCGCGCGCAGCGGCGGTGGCGGAAAAATGCGTCGCCAGATCGCCCAAACGCCCGCGCACAATCTCCTCGTGCATCTTCGTTAGCTCGCGCGCCACTACCGCCTCGCGTTCGCCGAGAATTTCACGTGCATCTCGGAGCGTGGCCGCGATCCGGTGGGGTCCCTCGTAAAAGATCAGCGTGGCTGGAATCGAACAAAGCGCATTTAGCCGCGTGCGGCGCGCGCCGGAACGCGACGGCAGGAATCCGCCAAAAAAGAATTCATCTGTAGGCATGCCGGAAGCTACCAAAGCAGCAATCAGTGCGCTCGGGCCTGGCACCGGAACAACTCTTACGTCATTGTCGATTGCGAGCCGTGCCAGTCGAAACCCGGGATCGCTGATGCCGGGTGTTCCGGCGTCGGAAACAACCGCTACGTCTGTGCCTGACTTGAGCCGCTTGAGCAACTCAGCGGCGCGTTCACGTTCGTTGTGTTCGTGATAGCTGATGGTCGGGGTGGTAATGCCGTAATGGTTGAGCAACTTCTTCGTGTGGCGCGTGTCTTCACAAGCAATGAGTTCTACTTCACCCAGCAACCGCACGGCGCGGTGAGTAATGTCTTCGAGATTGCCGATTGGAGTGGAAACCAGGTAGAGCGTTCCTGCCATGTGGCTATTCTGTCATCAAGGCTGAACAGGCGAAAGCCTCGTCCCACTCTTTCAAGTTGGAACGAGGCTGTTTACTGTCCTGTTTACTGTCTACTGTTTTTCAGTTGGGCCAGGGAATGCGGCGCCACCAGTCGTTGTTGCCGTTTCGGTTGTTAGGGTTGTTCCGGCGATAGTCGTCATTGCGATCGTTGCGATAATAACCATCGTCATTGTAACGACCATAATTGCCAATGCCATACGCATCTGCAATCACTGACAGCTCTCTACGAATCTGCGACCATTCGGAGGCTAGCCTTGAATTGTCGAAGTGGTGTCGGGCTACTCGTTCGGTGCGATTAGCTTCCTGCAAGACTTTTTGCGCTTCATCAACGCTTCGATTCAACTCGCGCCCGTTGCCGAAACGCGATTTCAGATTCCCAACTGCATTACGAAAATCGCGCGCTTCGTTGTTGACCCGATCTTCATGGCGCGTGCCATCTTCGCGACTGTGATCCAAATCACGGTCAAGATCTCTTTCGAAATTCTTTGCGAGTCGATCCAGCCTCTGAATCGAATCCTTTAGATAGCGCTCATCGTAGCGGCCGTAGTTGCCATTGCGATTACGGCGGTACTCGTCGTCGCGGTTGCGACCCCAGGGATCATACGTGCCTTGAGCGGCTGCCAGCACCGGCAAGCACAGCGCCAGGGTTGCAGCCGCGAAAATTGAAAACTTCAGTGTGCGTCGGTTCGTCATCAGTACCCTCCTAAAATCTCTTTTCGAGTTGACCAACCTGTTGCAGTTCGTGCGGTCCGCTCCTGGCCAACCTCATTTGATTACGCTCGTAATGGGGGACACCTGTCATACCGAGCGTTACGCTACAGCATTACTTGGCAAGCACTGTGCCCAAGGTGAGGAGACGGTAACGTCGGTGTGGTCGAACTGAAAAACTGAAATCTCCGGCTGTTTT
>WNGE01002886.1_pt1 | contig 21114 bp, 21 predicted proteins | sample 5400651 | NCBI WGS metagenome assembly WNGE01 (sample SAMN13153370, study PRJNA577476) | soil metagenome | isolation source: 60 cm soil or saprolite under grassland replicate 2 | place: USA:California | collected 2016-06-15 | reverse complement strand
GCCGCCCGGTGGTCCAGGCGGCGCTGACCGGCGTGAGCGCGGCCTTCGACGGCCGGGGCCGCAACCTCGCCTGGTTCGCCACCGCACGGCACGGTGTGATCACGGCCCGGCTCGCGCTGCCGTCCGCCAGCGCCCGCACTCCCTACGACAGGCTCGGCGAATACGTGCCTTACACCGCGGCCGCCGTGTCAGCCATCGCCGGCTTGTACGGCCTGATCAGGCCCCGCCGGGCCCGCCGCGACCGCGCGCACACGAAGCGAGCGATGGCGGGTGACAGGCCCGCCCGCGCGCCCACGCGATAGCCATCCCTCAGTGCAGGCTCTCAGGGAAGGCTGGTCAAAATCGCCTTGGCCAGCGCGCGCGCCGACTCCTCCGTAAGCTCCACCGCGACGCGAGCGGACGGTCCCTCACCCGGGTTGAGGAAGTCGATATTGAGTGTATGGTCGGCGGGCGCATGCACCGGGTGGTCAAAGTAGACGGTCGCATCGCTCAGCCGGAACCAGCCCTGCGCACCCTTGCCGCTCCCGGAGATAGCGATCTTCTCGGTTTTGTACGTGCACATACACGTGTCCTTTAGCTCGCGGTCAGGTAGCGGCCGAACCAGTCCCAGATACGCCGCCAGCCGTCGGCCGCCGCCTCGGGCCGGTAAGCCGGCCTGTCCACCGCAAAGAACGCGTGCCCGGCGCCTTCGTAGGAGTGAAACTCGTGCGTTTTGCCGTGCGCGGCGAGCACCTTCTCGAGTTCGGCGGTTTCGTCCGGCGACGGGTGGGAGTCGTCGGCGCCGAACATGCCGAGCAGCGGGCAGGACAGGTTGCCAGCCAACCCGACGAGTGGCTTCGCCTTCAACGGGAACCCCTCGGGCGGTGTCCCGACCACGAACGCGCCGTAGCAGTCCACAGCGGCATCAAGCTGGAGGCTGCAAGCGGCGAGGAAGGCCTGGCGGCCGCCGGAGCAGTAGCCGATGACCCCGACCTTGCCGTTCGACGAACTGAGCGACCTCAGGTACCGCGCGGCGCCGTCCACATCTGCGACGAGGCGCTCGTCTGGAACCCCGCCTGCCGCCCGGACCGCGGCTGCGGCGTCGTCCGGGCTTGCGCCCGGCGCGTCGCGCGAATAAAGGTTCGGACATATAGCGGAGTAGCCATGAAATGCAAACTTCCTGGTGATCTCCTTGGTGGCCTCGTCGTATCCCGGCAGGTGATGGATCACGACGACGCCGCCATGCGGTCCGGGGCGGAGCGGCCGGGCGAGGTACGCCTCGATCACATCGCCGCTGTGGCCATGAATGGCGATGCTCTCGGCCATCATTGCGTCGTATTGGGTCATGACCGCAATCCTTGCATCCCGCCGTTGTGACACGCGGTACGGGTTCTGGTGCCGCTGGAGGTTTCTGAGGCACAATGTGGCGTGGATAGCTGGGCAACGCAATGCCGGTGAGGATCTGGTCGGAACGCACCGGCAGACATGCGGCGCTTGGCCGTCCGCACCTGGATCTCCCTACCCGAGCCGAGGTCGTTGGGGAAGGCGCACCTCGTCCGCCAGGGAGGTCCGGTGTCTGTACGTGGCGTGCTTCACGTCCATTCCGCGCCCCCGGCGCTGTGCCCGCACGTTGAGTGGGCAGCGGCCGGGATTCTTGGTATGCCCGTGACGATGCCGTGGGTTAGCCAGCCTGCGGCTCCCGGGATGATGCGCGCCGAGCTCGGCTGGCAAGGGCCGCCGGGAACGGCGGGTGCGATCAGCTCGGCGTTGGTCGGGTGGAACAGGCTGCGCTTCGAGGTCACCGAGGAAGCCAGCCAGGGCTGTGACGCCGTGCGCCACAGCTACACGCCGAGCCTGGGCACGTTCACCGCGGTAACCGGGGGCAACGGCGACATCTTGATCCCCGAGCAACGGCTGCGAGGCGCGATGGCGCGGGTAGCCGAGGGCGACACGTCGCTGGAGGACGAGTTGAGCCGGCTAATGGGCGATCCATGGGACGCCGAGCTTGAGCCGTTTCGTTACGCGGCGGAGGGCGCACCTGTCCGCTGGCTGCATGCGACAGGTTGAGGGATCCGCTGCCCGGGGTGGCGCGGCTGCGGGTTCGCACCACCCTGGCGGGAGCCGGCACGCTGCGCCGCGCGTAGCACGCTGGGGCGAGGCGCAGCCTGCTTGCCGCCAGGCCCGACGGTCGGGCGTCGGTGGCCCGTACGGGCTGGCATCATCGAGCACATGACAGTCGTGAAGATCAACGCGATCACCGTTCCTGCCGCTAGCGGGGACGAATTGGCCCGCCGTTTCGCGGCCCGGGCAGGTGCCGTCGACGACCAGGACGGTTTCGAAGGCTTCGAACTCCTCAAGCCAACAGACGAGCGGACGACGTGGCTGGTCGTGACTCGATGGCGGGATGAAGCTGCCTTTGAGGCGTGGCTGCGTTCCCCGGCGTTCGGGCACGGGCACCGCTCTGCGGCCGAGCGCAGTGGCGGCGAGGCGCCCGCTCCGGTCGGTGTCAGCAGCGAGCTGTGGTCCTACGAGATCGCCGGTGGCTCGGCCAGGTGAGCCGCTCATCCGGCGGCCGCGCTGTCGCGTGCCTGGGCCGAAGCCACGTGCCGGAACTTGCCAGCTGAGCTCAGAGTGGGATGTTGCCGTGCGCGCCCCGGGTGGGCGGCAGCTCAGCCAGCGCCTTGGCGATGGCCAGCCTGGTATGGTTCGGCTCGATCACTTCGTCGACCACGCCGAGGTCGCAGGCGCGTTGCAAGCCGCCAGCCACCTTCTCATGCTCCTCCGCGAGCTGCGCTTCGGCCTCGTGGCGGTGCTCCTCGGGTACCTCGGCGAGCTTGCGACGGTGCAGAATGCGGACGGCGGCGACGGCGCCCATGACCGCGACCTCGGCGTTGGGCCAGGCGAAGACGCGGGTGGCGCCAAGTGCCCGTGAGTTCATCGCGATGTAGGCCCCGCCATAAGCCTTGCGGGTTACTAGGGTTACCCGGGGAACGGCGGCCTCGGCAAACGCGTGCAGGAGTTTCGCGCCACGCCGCACCACGCCGTCCCATTCCTGACCGAGGCCAGGGAGGTAGCCGGGTACGTCGACAAGCACGACAAGCGGCACGCCGAAGGCGTCGCACATCCGCACGAACCGTGCCGCCTTCTCCGCCGCGGTGGCGTCAAGGCAGCCACCCAGCCGCATTGGGTTATTCGCGATCACGCCCACGGTGCGACCGGCCAGGCGGCCGAGCGAGGTGACCAGGTTCGGCGCCCATTTGGCGTGCAGTTCGAGGCCGGGCTCGTCCAGGAGGCCATCCACCAGCGGGTGCACGTCGTAGGCGCGCCGCGGCGAGTCCGGCAGGAGAGCCGCGAGGTCCGGGCCGCCGGCGTGGGCCGGGTCCGGTATTCCCTGGGCGGCCAGCAGCGACGCTACCCGTCGCGCCTTCGCGAATGCTTCCTTGTCGGTGTCCGTTACGACATGCACCACGCCGGAGCGGCGGCTGTGCGGCTCAGGGCCCCCGAGCCGGGCCATGTCCACGTCTTCCCCGGTCACGCTGCGCACCACGTCCGGGCCTGTGACGAAGATCCGGCCATGCCCAGAGAGGATCACCACGTCTGTCAGCGCCGGGCCGTAGGCCGCGCCACCCGCCGCCGGGCCAAGCACCACAGAAATCTGCGGTACCACTCCGGACGCCTTGGTCATCGCCGCGAACACCGACCCGACCGCGTGCAGGCTCTCCACCCCCTCCGCCAGCCGCGCGCCACCGGAGTGCCACAGCCCGATCACCGGCTCACCCCTGGCCACCGCGGTGTCATACGCGCGCACGATGGCCGCGCACCCCGCGGTACCCATCGCACCGCCCTGCACCCGCGGGTCGCTCGCGAAGGCCACCATCCGGCTTCCCGCGACCCGTCCGGTCGCCGCCAGCACGCCGCTGTCATCGCGGGCGGTGATCTCCTCCAACGTCCCCTCGTCAAAGAATTCCGCGAGACGCGCACGAGGATCCCGCGCAGCACGCAACGGGGCTGCATCCGGTTGCGCCCGTTCGACCAGTGCGACTGCATCGGCCGGGCGGACAGTTTGGTCGAGCACGGTCACGGCGTCTCCTCTGGTTGGTGCTCGGTCGAGTGGTTGGTGCTCGGTCGAGACCTTTGGCTACGTGAAGGTGAAAACGGGCCGGGGGGCAGGCACGCGACGCGGGTGACGGGTGCCCGCCACCCGCTTCTAGACGGCGGTAAAGACCAGCGCCACGTTGTGCCCGCCAAATCCGAACGAGTTGTTCAGTGCGGCAGCCGGTCCTTGCGCCGCGCGGCGCAACTCGCGCTGCTCGGTTGCGATATCGACACCGATGGCGGCGATGTCATCGTCGAGGTCATCCACGTTGATGGTGGGGGGCGCTATACGGTCGCGGAGCGCACAGATTGCTGCTACGGACTCAAGTGCGCCCGCGCCGGCGACCAGGTGCCCGGTCATCGACTTCGTGGCCGAGATGACCGCCTTACCCGCCGCCTCGCCCAGCGCCGCCTTGAGCGCGAGGACCTCTGGCACGTCGCCCGCCTGCGTCGAGGTCGCATGGGTGTTGATGTGGACCAGTTGCTGCGGCGCGATGCCAGAGTCGGCGAGCGCTCGCCGCACCGCAAGGGCGGCTCCGGCGCCATCTGGTTCGGGTTGCGCGATGTGATGCGCGTCCGCTGAGTATCCAGCCCCTGCGGCGACGGCGATGGGCTCGGCGCCCCGCCGCGCGGCGTGCGCGGCGGATTCGAGCACGACGGCGGCGGCCCCCTCGCCCAACACGAAGCCATCTCTGCCCTTGTCGTACGGCCGCGACGCTCGCTCGGGCTCGTCGTTGCGCAGGGACAGCGCACGCATAGCGCAGAAGGCCGCTATGTGCAGCTGGTGTATCGGCGCCTCCGTTCCACCGGCCACGACCACATCGGCGCGCCCGGAGCGGATCATCTCGATCCCGTAGCCGATCGCTTCCGCGCCGGACGAGCATGCGCTCGCCGGCGAGTGCGTGCCAGCACGGGCGCCAAGCTCCAGGCTGATCCAGCCCGCGGAGCCGTTCGGCATGAGCATGGGGACGGTGAACGGGGACAGCCGCTGCCAGCCCTTCTCATTGAGCGTGTTGTAGGCCTTCAGCGTGGTGATCGTGCCACCGACGCCACTGGAGAAGGCCACACCGAGCCGCTCGGGGTCGGTCTGCGGAGCGCCCGCATGCCGCCACGCCTCGCGCGCGGCTACGAGCGCGAGTTGTTCGCAGCGATCCATACGGCGCGAAACGACGCGGCCCAGGACGGTGATCGGGTCAACTGCTGCGTATGCGGCGATCCGGGCCGGCAGTTGTTCCGCCCAGCTGTCCGTGATCTTCCGTACGCCAGACTTTCCTGAAAGCATCGCTGACCAGGTCGACGCAACGTCCCCGCCAAGGGGCGTGGTCGCACCGAGCCCGGTGACCACGACGCTGGCCTGTTGTGTTGCCACGTGCTGATCGCTCCCTATTCTTGTCGTCGTCGCGGCGCCGCGCGTTGCGGCCGGTGCCGTAGCAGCGCCGTCAGGCCGACACGCCCGCTCGCTGCACGAAATCGACGACGTCCTTTACGGTCCTGAGATTCCTCAGTTCGTCGTCGGGGATCTCCACGCCGAATTTGTCCTGCGCGGCGACCGCAATCTCGACCATGGACAGCGAGTCGATGTCGAGATCGTCGACGAAGCTCTTGTCGGGTGTGACTTCGTCGGCCGGCACACCCGCGATCTCGTCGATGATCTCGCCGAGGCTCGCGAGAATCTCGTGCTCGTTCATAGCCATGCGGCTGTTCTCCTTTTCGTATGTGATGTATGCAGCCTCAGCTGCGCCCTACCCTCGCGCCGCCTTCTTCCACTGGGCAGCGCCGTCACGGCATCGCGATCACCTGCGCAGCGTAGGTCAGCCCGGCACCGAATCCCATGATCAGCACCGGATCGCCCGAGGCGAGGACTCCTGTTTCGGTCATCTGCGTGAGTGCGAGTGGGATCGAGGCGGACGACGTATTACCCGACTCCACTATGTCGTTCGCCACGACAGCGTTCGGCGCCTTGAGCTGGCGCGCGATCGCCTCCACGATCCGCAGGTTCGCCTGGTGGGGCACGAATGCGGCCAGGTCCGCGGGAGACACACCCGCAAGCTCGCAGGCACGCCTGGCCGTGGGAGCGAGCGCCGACGTCGCCCAGCGGAAGACCGTCTGCCCTTCCTGGAAGATGAACGAGTTGCGGTCGGCAATGTAGATCTTGTCAGCAAACTCTCCCGCACTACCCCAGACCACAGGGCCGACGCCGGCCTCGTCCGCCTCGCCAGTGGGCGCGACCACGGCGGCTCCCGCGCCGTCGGCGAAGATGATGCACGTCGACCGATCCCCCCAGTCCACCCACGAGGATACTTTCTCCGCACCGATGACCAGTACGTGACGGGCCGATCCCGCGCGAATCGCATCGCTCGCGTTGGCCAGCCCATAGCAGAACCCGGCGCACGCCGCGTTAACGTCATACGCACCGGGCGCGGGGATGCCGAGCCGGTGCGCGACCACGGCGGACGAATTCGGGATCTGGGTCTCCTGCGTGCAGGTCGCAACGATCACCAGATCGATGTCGGCGGCGGAAAGGCCGCTCGTGGCAATGGCCTTGCCTGCGGCGGCCGCCGCCATGTCGGTGACCGTCTCATCGGCCGCGGCGATCCGGCGCCGCGCGATCCCCACTCGGCTGCGGATCCATTCGTCACTTGTGTCGAGCGTGACAGCGAGGTCGTCGTTGGTGACGACCTTCGCGGGCCGGTAGCTACCGAACCCAAGGATCCGTGCGGCGGGTGCACCAGCGGCCAGGTGCATGGAGATTCCTCTCATTCTGCTATCTGCGGTTCGAGCCTCACGAGGGGCTGACCTGCGCTGACCGGGTCAGCGTCTTCCGCCAGCCACTCCACAAGGTGTCCTGCGCATGGGGTGGTCACCGGGTGCTTGGTGCCGCGGGCGTCAATGTGGCCGACCTCTGCGCCAGCGGCCACTTGCGGCTCGGTCCCCATGGCGTGGTCGTCAGTCCCTCTGTCGGTGCGGAAGACACCCGAGTGCGGGGCAACAAGCAGCCGCCAGGCTGGTGTTCGCGATGCGGCCGCCACTGCGTGCGTCGCCACGAGCTCGCGAGCCGCGTCAAGATCGGCGGGTGTCTTGAGAGCTAGAAGTGCCGTACCCGGCAGGGCCCGCCGGGCGAGGCCGGTCAAGGTCCCCGCTGGAGGCAGCTCGATAATAGCACTCGCGCCAAGTTCATCCAGCGTCCGCATGCAGGCGTCCCACCGGACTGGCTCGCCGACCTGAGCGACAATGCGGTCCAGCCATTGCTGGCCGTTGCGCACTACGGCGCCGTCCCGGTTGGACAAAAGCGTCGTCCCTGGGTCGTGGACGGCGGTGCCTTGTGCCGCGCGCCGCAGCGCGTCAACGGCCGGTGCCATGTGACGGGTGTGAAACGCGCCAGCGACCTTCAGCGGGCGCAGCCGCGCACCGGGCGGAGTGTCCGCGGCCAGCGCGGCAAGCTGTTCCATGGTCCCTGCCGCCACGATCTGCCCGCCGCCGTTCATGTTCGCCGGCGTCAGCCCATTCGCTTCGATCGCCGCGAGCACGGCCGTCTCGTCGCCGCCGAGTACCGCGGTCATCCCGGTCTCTTCGGCAGCTGCGGCGCGGGCCATCGCTTCGCCCCGCACCCGGATGAGGCGCACGGCATCCTCCGGGCTCAGCACACCGGCGAGGGCACCCGCGGCGAACTCCCCGACGCTGTGGCCGGCTACCGCGCCGCACAGCTGCCACGCGTCCTCGATATGGCCGAAGAGCGCGCCCGCCGCGGCCATCGCCGACGCCAGCAACAATGGCTGCGCGGTCGCGGTGTCACGGATCTTGTCGGCATCGGCTGCGGCACCGCAATGCGCCAGATCGCAGCCCGCAAGGTCTGACCATGCGGCGAGCTGCTCCGGCACGCCGGGCAATTCCAGCCAGGGCGAAAGAAAGCCGGGAACCTGGGCGCCCTGGCCGGGTGCAACAATGACAAGCATTCTCCCACCTTGCCCTGTAGAACTTCACTAGAAGGGTGCGGAAGAGCACGAAGTTAGGGGGTGAAGATTTGTAGGTACCCTACAAATCTTGTGTACTTGTGATCGAAGCAGACGGGGGAGTGACCACGCCGTGTGTTGCGGGGTGCCCTGGCGGCGGCTGGCGGGCCGCGAGGCGGCCGACCATGACCCCGACCTGTAGGGCCAATGTGTCGCGGCCATCGCCAGGCACGTAACCGGTCAGTTCGGCGATCCGCCGGAGTCGGTAACGGACGGTGTTCGGGTGCACAAACAACAGCCGGGCTGCCGCTTCAAGGGACAGACTCTGTTCCAGATAGGCCGTCAGCGTGTCGAGCAAAGGTGAGCCGCTACGCAGCAGCGGCTCGTACACCTGCGTTATCAATGTTTGGCGCGCATCGTCGTCCCCGTCAAGCGTGCGTTCGGGCAGCAGGTCGTCGGCTTGCACCGGCCGCGGAGCGTCCGGCCATGCGGGCGCGGCGCGAAGGCCGGCCAGTGCCATCCGGGCCGAATGGGAGGCGGACTGCAGGTCGGGCACGATGGGGCCGACAACGACCGGGCCCGGGCCGAAGCGCCCGGCGAACAGGGCTGCTGCCTTCAGCGGATCCTTTACGCCACCGAGCAGCACGACCAGCCGGTGGCCCTGCACCCCGGCGAGCTGGTCGAGGCGGACGCGGCGGGCAAGGACCCGCATCTCGTCCATAACCACTTCCGGCTCGGTTTCGTCGGCGTGCCCGACCACGGCGATCACAGGCGACGAGGACCACCGAAGGGCCGATGTCCAGGAGTGCAGGGTGTCGTGCACCTCGCCGCGCAGTAGCTCATCTACCACGAGGGCCTCAAGTCGCGCGTCCCACGCGCCGCGCGCCTCGGCGGCGCGCGCGTACACCTGCGCGGCGCCAAAGGCTACCTCGCGCGTGTACCGCAAGATGGCCTCACGCAGCTCCACCTCGCCACCAGGAGCAGCGAGCTCGCTGACCTTCGCCTCCACCACGTCGATGACGACGCGGACCATTTCCACGGTCTGCTGCAAGGTAACCGCACGGGTCAGCTCGCGCGGCGCGGTGCCGAATACCTCACCCGTTACCGCCGGCCGTTCCTTTTCTGCATGCTTGATCCAGTCGACGAACGCTGCCACACCCGCCTGCGCGACCAGCCCGATCCATGATCTGTTCTCGGCGGACATCGCCCGAAACCAGGGAAGCCGCTGCTCCATGGAGGTCACTGCGGCGGTGCCGAGGCTGCCCATGGCCCGTTCCAGCCGCCGCACGGTGGCGGCGCTTACCCGGCTGCCCGTTTCCGGCCGTACGTTGCTTCCCACGCCCACCAGCCTCCCACTTTCCGGCCACCTGGCAGTCGCGCCGGGCGCGGTCGCCGCCGATCCTTGGACCGCGGGTAAATCTGACGGCCATAACGTACTTTCACCCCGATCACTCAGATAGGTCGGGATAATCTGCCCCATCGGGGACTGCAATGTCTCGCAGGGACAGGGGGATACTGCTAGCGGTGGACGCGCCCGAAGCAGCGGACAGTAGGGGCGCTGCCGCTCCCGCGGGCAGCATCACCGGCAGGGGCGACAGGTCCGTCGGGATCGAAATGAGATGGTGACCGACTGCGTCCCCCGCGCGCGCGATGACGACATCCGCGCATCCGTCGCCTTCGCCACCGCCGTCATTCTTGTCATCGCGGCCACAGCGACCGTGCGTCTTTGGCCCCTGCTCACCCGCCAGATGCTAGGTGGAGTACTCGAATACGACGATGGGGTGTATTACAACGCGGCCGCGCACCTGGCCGGCGGAGCTCTCCCGTACCGGGATTTTGTGTTTCTTCAGCCACCGGGCATAACCCTGCTGCTGGCGCCAGTCGTGGGGCTGGCCAGGCTTATCGGTGACCCGGCGGCGTTCGTCCTCGCCCGGCTGGGCATCGTCGCCGTAGCGTCGGTCAACGTGTTCCTGCTCATGCGTCTCATCCGGCGGTGGTCCGGCCCTGTTGCCGCGGTCGCGGCGGGGCTGACCTACGCGGCCTGGGGAGGGGCGGCCGCGGCGGAGCGCACGGTGCTCCTGGAGCCCCTGCTCGGGCTCGGCTTGCTCACCGCGCTCACACTGCTCGGTCCGGGCGCCGGGGTGGGCGCCGGTGCGGTGTCCGCGCGGAATGCCGAGCCGGGTCTTGGTCGGCGGAACGTGCCGATATGGCGGGTGGCCTCGGCTGGCGTGGTTCTCGGGCTGGCGCTGACAGTGAAGACATGGGTGGTCGCCGACGTGGTCGTGCTGGCCGGGTGGTTGCTCTGGCGCTCGGGGTGGCGAGCCGCCCTGACAATCGTCGCAGCTCCGTTCGTTACGGCTGTGCTGGTATGCCTGCCGTTTTTCCTCGCCGCTCCAAGCGCCATGGTTCACCAGGTCGTCACCGATCAGCTGGGGCGCACGGAGACAATTACCGGCAACACGGTCTTGTACCTCCACCAGCTGGCAGGCATGGGGGAGGCGTACCACGCGCGCGGTGTGGGCGAGGCCGCCGTAATCGCGGTGCTGGCGGCAGGCGTGGGTGCCGTGATCGTCACCCTCTGGCGCGGGCCGCGCCTATGGGCTGTGCTCGCGATCGTTCAGGTCGCCCTTGTGGTGCCGCAGAACAGCTACACCTACCACTACATGGACTTCGCCGCGCCCGCGCTCGCGGGCTGCGTTGGTGTCGCGGTTACCGCCATGCTGCGCGGCGCGCGCCGGCTCGGTCGGCCCACCGCGGCCCTCGTCGGCGTGGCCGCCGCGACGGCACTCGGCCTGCTCGCATGGCAGGCGGCAACGGTCTTCGTGATCGGCTGGCCCATGCCGGCCGCCATCAGTGAGTTCCTGAGGGCGCACCCGTGTGCGTTCACGGACTATCCGCCGGTCCTGCCGGTGGCTGGTGTGGAGACCGCCCAGGTGCGGCGGCACTGCGGAAACCTCGTCGACTACACGGGCGCCGCATTGTCGGTCGGCAACGGCCACATGCTGGTTTCCTACGGCCAGGGCGGAGAGGGCAGGAAGTACCGGTCTCCGCCCTGGCAGGCACAGGTGCGCAAGCTGCTGGGTACCAGCGACGCCGCCGTGCTGTCGTGGCGCACGCAGTACTGGACACCAACGACGAAGCAGTTCTTCCACCGACACTTCCGCGTTTTCAAGCGCCCGTCGCATTTCAAGCTCTGGATCGTGCGGCCGCTGAGGTCGTGATGCCCGCCCGCTCGCGCACGCTCGTGCTAACCCGGCTACTGTCGTCGGGTGGAACCGGTTGAAGCCCTGCGGCGGATCGCCTTCCTGTTGGAGCGCGCGAACGAGCCCACCTACCGGGTGCGTGCGTTCCGGCGTGCCGCCGACGTGGCAGGCCGCCTCACACCGGAAACGCTCGCCTCCCGGGCGCAGGCGGGCACGCTGACGGAGCTGCCGGGAGTGGGCGGCGTCACCGCCGCCGTCATCACCGAGGCCCTGCGCGGCGACATCCCTGTCTACCTGCGGCGGCTCGAGGCAACGGAGGGGACGTCGCTGCCTGATGCCGCGGCCACACTTCGCAGGGTGTTGCGGGGCGATCTGCATACGCACTCCACCTGGTCGGACGGGGGCAGCCCGATCGAGGAGATGGCGGCAGCGGCGCAGGAAATCGGCCATGACTACATCGCGCTGACGGATCACTCGCCCCGCCTCACGGTGGCGAACGGGCTTAGTCCGCAACGGCTGCGCGAGCAGCTTCAGGTGGTAAGGGAACTCAATGAGCGGCTGGCGCCGTTTCGCATTCTCACCGGAATCGAGGTGGACATCCTCGACGACGGGTCGCTGGACCAAGATCCAGGTCTGCTTGACGAGCTCGACGTGGTGGTGGCGAGCGTGCACTCCAAACTGCGGATGGAGCCGGTCGCGATGACAAAGCGGATGGTCACCGCCGTTGCCAACCCCCGTGTGAACGTGCTCGGGCACTGCACGGGGCGGGTCGTGCGGGGCGGCGGGCGGCGCGCCGAGGGCCGGACAAGGCCGGAGTCACAGTTCGACCCGGAGGCAGTGTTTGGTGCCTGCCGTGAGCACGGCGTCGCGGTCGAGATCAATTGCCGGGTGGACCGGCTCGACCCGCCCAAAAGGCTGCTCCGGCTGGCGCTGGAGGTCGGCTGCGCGTTCGCCATCGACTCGGACGCGCACGCACCCGGACAGCTCGACTGGCAGCCAGTGGGCTGCGAGCGCGCGGTGGCCTGCGGCGTCACGGCCGACCGTGTGGTCAACACGATGGGCCCCGACGAGCTTCTCGCCCGGACCCGCCGGGAACGCCATTGATCGTTCAGATCTCGCGCAAGGGGTTGGCTTGCCGTCGAATATCAGGATCAGAATATTCGACGACAATTAATCTTCGCACGGAGAGTACAGGATGTTCCAGTAAGACCCGCGCGGAGTGCCGCTGCGGGTCCGATGCGGCGACCGCACATGCGACCCGCAGAGTGTCTCTACTGGTCGCCAGTGACCCGTAGAGTGTCTCTACGGGTCCGATGGGACTGGCGGAGTGCCGCTGCGGGTCCGATGCGACCCGCGGAGTGCCGCTGCCGATCCGATGCGACCCGCACATGCGACCCGCACATGCGACCCGCGGAGTGTCTCTACGGGTCGCGGGCTATTCGGCCGCGGCGAATATTTGGTGGCGAATATTCGACGATCTAGCCTTCGGTCGTGAGGGCCTCACTGACGCTGTGGTCCAGCCGGTACTTCGCGATCGCCTCGGTCGGGGTCTCGTGCTTGACCTCGCCATGGCGGGCAAGCTGTGTGAGGACCGCGAGAGTGATCGACTCGGCGTCCACGTGGAAGAACCGGCGCGCAGCCGCCCGGGTGTCGGAAAACCCAAAGCCATCGGTGCCGAGTGAGCAGTATGGTCCGGGCACCCACCGGGAGATCTGATCCGGCACCGCACGAATCCAGTCGCTGACCGCGACGAACGGTCCTGACTCACCGCCGAGGACCTCGGTCAGGTAGGGAACCCGCTGTTCGGCGTCCGGATGCAGCAGATTCCACTCCTCGCAGCGGACCGCGTCCCTGCGGAGCTCGGTCCATGAGGTCGCCGACCACACGTCGGCCGCCACGTTCCAATCTTCGGCCAGCAGCCGCTGCGCCTCCAGCGCCCAGCGAAGCGCCACTCCCGAGGCGAGAATGTGTGCGCGCGGCCGTTCGGTGCCCTTGTCTTCGCCTGATTCCCGCGCGCGCTGACCGTCGGCGGGGGAGGGACTTCCCGCCGCTGTAGGACGGTGGCCGTTTACGGCAGCTGAGGTGTGCGCAGCGGCTGGCTGGTACCGGTACAAGCCCTTGAGGATGCCGTCCTTAAGCCCGGCGGTGCGGCCCGGGTGAGCCGCGGGCTCGGGCGGCTGGACGTACGGCTCGTTGTAGACGGTCAGGTAGTAAAAGACGTTCTCGCCTTCTGGGTGCTCGGGTGTGGAGCCGTACATTCGGCGCAGTGCGTCCTCGACGATGTAGCTGATCTCGAACGCCCATGCCGGGTCGTAGCTGATACAGGCTTCGCTCACCGAGGAGAGAAGCTGCGAGTGGCCGTCGTTGTGCTGCAGGCCTTCGCCGGCGAGCGTGGTGCGGCCGGCCGTGGCGCCGAGAAGAAAGCCGCGCCCGAGCTGGTCGCCGAAGGCCCACATGAGATCACCGGTGCGCTGCCACCCGAACATCGAGTAGAACACGTAGACGGGGATCATGTGGGTGCCGTGTGTGGCGTACGACGTTCCCGCGGCGATCACCGACCCCATCGCGCCGGCCTCGCTGATGCCCTCGTGCAGGATCTGGCCGTCGGTGGCCTCCTTGTATGACAACAGCAGGGTGCGGTCGACCGCCTCATAGGTCTGGCCATGCGGCGAGTAGATCTTCGCGGTCGGGAAGAGGGAGTCCATGCCGAAGGTGCGTGCCTCGTCCGGGATTATGGGCACGAACCTGGCGCCGATCTGCGGGTCCTTCATCAGGTCCTTGAGCAGGCGGACGAACGCCATCGTGGTGGCGACTGGCTGGCGCCCCGAACCCTTCTTGAGGTCGGCATAGGGATCGCCGCGGCTGTCTGTCGCACCCCCTTCTCCTGCGGCGGATCGGGCCTCAGGGAGCGTCAGCGGCTTGGCGCGGATTACCCGCTTTGGCAGGTGGCCACCGAGCGCCGCCCGGCGATCGCGCATGTACTGGATCTCGTCGGAATCGTCGCCGGGGTGGTAGTAGGGCGGCAGCTCCGCTTCGAGCGCTGAGTCGTGAATCGGCAAGTAGAGGCGGTCGCGGAATTCCTTCAACTCACTCTTGGTGAGCTTTTTCATCTGGTGGGTGGCGTTGCGGGCCTCGAAGTCCTTGCCCAGCGTCCAACCCTTGATGGTGTGCGAAAGGATCACCGTGGGCTGGCCTACGTGCTCCCGCGCGGCCTTGAACGCAGCGTAGACCTTGTGATAGTCGTGGCCGCCGCGGGACAGCTTACGCAGGTCGTCGTCGGACAGGTGCTGGACCATTTTGCGCAGCCGCGGATCGCCGCCGAAGAAGTTCTCCCGGATGTATTCGCCCGATTCCACGGCGTACGTCTGGAACTGGCCGTCGGGGGTGGTGTTCATCTTGTTGACCAGGACACCGTCCACGTCCTGGGCCAGAAGGGGATCCCAGTCGCGCCCCCAGATGACCTTCACAACGTTCCAGCCCGCGCCGCGGAAGACCGCTTCAAGCTCCTGGATGATCTTCCCGTTGCCCCGCACTGGTCCATCGAGCCGCTGCAAGTTGCAGTTGATCACGAAAGTAAGGTTGTCAAGTTCCTCACGGGCGGCGAGGCCGATCGCGCCGAGCGCCTCGGGCTCGTCCATCTCGCCGTCGCCGAGGAATGCCCACACGTGGGACCGGCTGGTGTCCTTGAGGCGGCGGGCGAGCAGGTAGCGATTGAAACGAGCCTGGTAGATCGCGTCGATCGCGCCAAGACCCATGGAAACGGTGGGAAACTCCCAGAATCCGGGCGCGAGCCGCGGGTGCGGGTACGACGGCAGCCCACCACCAGGATGCGACAATTCCTGCCGGAAACCGTCAAGCTGGCGCTCGGTCAGCCGGCGCTCAAGGAACGCGCGGGCGTAGATGCCTGGCGCGGCATGACCCTGGAAGAAGACCTGATCACCGGACTCGCCGTGGTCCTTGCCGCGGAAAAAATGGTTGAAGCCGACTTCGTACAGGCTCGCCGCGGAAGCGTAGGTCGCGATGTGACCACCGACGGCAAGGCCGGGGCGGTTGGCACGGGACACCATGACGGCGGCATTCCACCTGATGTAGGCGCGGATCCTGCGCTCGACGTATTCGTCGCCCGGGAACCACGGCTCCCGCTCGGGCGGGATGGTGTTTATGTAGTCGGTGCTGCGCAGGCCGGGGACACCGACATGCTGCTCACGCGCGGCTTCGAGCAGGCGGAGCATCAAGTATCTGGCGCGTGTCCTGCCGTTGGTCTTCACGACCGCGTTGAACGAGTCGAGCCACTCCCTCGTCTCTTCGGGGTCGATATCGGGCAGCTGGGCGGGCAGCCCATCTGAGATGATCGAGAATCGCTGGCGTCCTGATGCCACAGGTTCCTCCGCCTTCCAACGGTTGTTCGGGCGGTGCGCCGGGTGGGACTGTTTGTCCGTACCAACGCGAGTGGACTGCTGGTCTTTACCAATCGTCGTACCAGCGAGCCGGAAACGCATCTCTACCATCGGGTAACCGGGGCTGCCCGTGCTGGAGATGCGGGATTGGCATTCTGGGAGCGTGGGGCTGAATCTCCGGTGGTGCCGGGGTGTCGCCTTCGCGCCAGGTTCGCGTGTCGGCGCGCGTCCAACACAGGCGGGGTCCTTAGGATTCTTTTCCGCAGAGCTTCCCCGTGCGAGGCTGAGGTACACGCGATCGGCGGCCACACCATACGCTTGGGCGGACCGGCTTGAGCGTAACGATTGGGCGTAACGATTGGGCGTAACGATTCGAGGGAAGGGGATCGGCATGCAGGCGAGCGTCGGAGATCGGCTGCACGTGCACGGCAATGTCGTCGGCGCCCCGGACCGCACCGGGGAGATTGTAGAGATCAAGGGACGGGAGGGTGAACCGCCATACCTCGTGCGGTTCGACGATGGGCGGACCTCACTCGTGTTCCCGGGCCCAGACGCTGTGGTTGAGTCAGCGGGCGGGCACTGACGCACGACCGGCCTTTCGCCGGTGTGTCATCAGAGGCTGTATGAAGTCGATATGAGGACTGGCGTAATCGAAGTGCACACCGGCGGTCGTGAGACCGTTCACGACATCACGTCGGCGTGCGAGAAGTTCGCCCGTGAGGCGGCCGGGGGAGGTGATGGGCTGCTGCACGTCTTCGTGCCGCACGCCACCGCCGGCGTGGCGCTCCTCGAACTTGGCGCGGGCAGCGATACGGACCTGCTCGCGACGCTCGGCGACCTGCTGCCAGTGGAAAAACACTGGGTGCACGGACATGGGTCACGCGGTCACGGGCGGTCGCATGTGCTGCCGGCCTTTGTGGCCCCCTACGCCACCCTGCCGGTAATTGGCGGTCGGCTGACGCTCGGTACCTGGCAGTCTGTCGCCCTCGTCGACCTCAACGTGGACAATGCGGAGCGCCATGTGCGACTGTCGTTTCTTGGATAGCGGCCGTATGCAGCGCACCATCGCCGCACCGGCCGCTTCCCTGGGTGCTTCACCGGCTGCCTCACCGGGTGCTTCCGTGGGTGCTTCACCGGCGCACAGCTGCGCGCAGAAACCGATCTGTGACCGTCGTTTTATGCCGGGTCCGGTATTGCCACTTGCGCGCCGGGCCGACCCAGTGTGGACTGTCCGAGCAAGTAGTTCCGTCGCTACTGCCACACCGCAGGTGACCGGGATCGTCATCCGCGGCCGGGTGGCACGGCGAGAAAGGTTTCGAGGAGGACGTAAGTGAGCGCGACCGCGGGTCAGGCGCAGGGTGTACGCGGCCTGGCCGAGCAGCTCGGCATCAAACCGGGCCAGGTGGTGCAGGAAATCGGCTACGACGACGACTGCGACGAGACGCTACGTGATGCGGTTGCCGCAGTGGATGGCGTCGAACTTGTCGATGAAGACTACGAGGATGTGGTCGACGTCGGACTTCTTTGGTGGCGGGATGGGGATGGTGATCTTGTCGATGCGCTTGTCGATGCCCTCACACCCCTCACCGACGGGGGTTACATCTGGCTGCTCACGCCCAAAGCAGGGCGGGACGGCCATGTGGAGCCGAGCGACATCAATGAGGCGGCGCCCACGGCCGGCCTGTCCCAGACCAGTAGCATCAGCGCGGCACGAGACTGGTCCGGGACTCGCCTTGTCGCGCCCAAGGCAAGGCGCTGAGCGACCGCTGACCACGGGCTGACCGGTCAGCCGGTGCAATACGGTTGCGAGCCTGTAGAGTCCTTTGGCGACCCTGTCCACGGCCATGCCGTACCAGCCTTGGGAATGCGAGTGCACGTGCCGATCCTGAGGAAGTGGTCCTGAACTGTGCGCCCCGTACCGCTGAGCACCTGCAGTGTTAGCCGCCGCAGGCCCATGGCGCGGACAGCCGTAGGCTGTTTCTGCCGCGGAAACGACCCGATCGCCTGCGCGGCACGCGTTCGGCGGGACACTCCGCAACGGCAGGGGCGCAGGAGTACACGACCCGAGGGGAAGGCGCTGCGGCGAGCTTTCCCGCACTAGGTGGAAAGGAACCCCCGACCATGACGGTCGACGTCGGCCAGCAGGCCCCCGACTTCGAACTAAAGGACCAGCACGGCACGCCGGTGAAGCTGTCGGAATTTCGTGGCAAGAAGAACGTCGTACTGGTGTTCTATCCGCTGGCGTTCAGCGGCGTGTGCAGCGGTGAGCTGTGCGCCCTGCGCGACGATTTCCCTGAGGTCTCCCGTGACGACGCGGAGCTGCTGACGGTATCGGTCGATTCCTCGTTCGCTCATCGCGTCTGGTCGGATCACGAGAACTTCGGCTTCGCGCTGCTTTCTGACTTTTGGCCACACGGCGCGGTCGCAAAGTCCTACGGCGTGTTCGACGAGAACATGGGCGTGGCCACCCGCGGTACTTTCATCATCGACAAAGACGGCGTGGTGCGGTGGCGGGTTGTGAACCCGATCCCGCAGGCGCGCGACCTCGCGGAGTACCAGAAGGTGCTCGCAGGTCTCGGGTAACGATTGCGACCACCCGGCGCGGGCGGTCAGCTTCACGAACGGCGTTGACGAACGGCGGAGGATCAGGGACGATGCCCTGCTACCGCTGCGGATCGCGGCAAGTTGATCCGGACAGGGGGGCGAGCCCGTGGCAGCGCGGGGTCCGTCATGACCGGCAGATCCTCATCTGCCCGGGTTGTCAGGTGGCGCACGACTCGGCGGCCGAACTCGACCACTGTGGCTCCTGCAGCGGTGTCCGCCTAGTGTGCCGTCTCGGCGAAGTCGAGTGCAGGGATTGTGGCTGGTTCCGTCCGGCACGACCGGTGCCCACTCCAGCCGAGGTCTGCCGGCCGGCTGTGGCGGAGGAAATCGCTCGCGGGTCCCCGGACCTGGCCGAAGAGGTTGCCCAGGCACTGAGCCGGGTTCTCGGCAAGGGTGTCACTCAGCCACACAGCTAGCGTCATCCGATCACGTCGACCACGCTGGCGGTAGGCTAGCTCGGTCCAGGCATGCCCGTGTGCGCTGTTGAGCCCGTGCCTGGTTGGCGCACACTTGGCGTAGGGGCGCATAGCTCAGCGGTAGAGCACTCGCCTTACAAGCGAGGGGTCGCTGGTTCGAACCCGGCTGCGCCCACCAATCCCCTCTTACCTGCGGAAATGCACGACGATGGGCCGCGCCGAGGTTAGCTACAGCAGTCAGTAAGCCATCGCCTTTCGGATCTTCTAAGGTAGAATCTGGGGCTATGGGCTGGACGTGGAGCACAACAGCGCCGCCACATAGCGCCGATAGTTTGCCGCCACATACCGATCAAAGTCACATTCGCGGCGTTCTTGAACTCGAGCGCGATCAGCTGCGCACTTGGTCATTCATCGCTCGACCCGCCAGCTGGCGCCGATCCATCCCCTGGGCAGCTCGGCTCTGATCCAGTCACGTCCAGTCACGGTCGGCCACTCCGTCTCGGCCGGTCCGACGGTTGAGGGCGCGGTGATCGGGATGACGTGGACGCCGTCCTCCCGCCGGCCGGCGTAACCGGCACTGGTGATGACACCCAGCACGGCGGGTTCACCGTGCCTATCGGTGTCGACGTTGCCGGCGAACCGAAGCAAGGCGGTGGCGGCCGCGGCGGCGTCCCTTGAACTGCTCTGTTGTGTCTGTGTGCCGTTCCGTCCCGGCTGCTCACACAGCATGGGCGACGGACCTTCCTGCGGTCTTCCACGTGCCGCACAGTCCGAGCCTGTCTTTGGTCACACAGCCGTTGACACATTCCGATATAGGCATATGATGGCACCATGGCACGAGCGGCGACGACCTCGGACGCGTTCAACGCGATTGCCGAGCCGCAGCGGCGGGCGATCCTGGCGCTGCTGCGGGGCGGCGAGCGGCCCGTGACCGAGCTGGCGCGGGATCTGGGGATGAGCCAGCCGCAGGCGTCCAAGCACCTGCGGGTGCTCCGCGAGGTCGGGCTGGTGCGGGTCCGTGGGGCGGGCAAGCAGCGGCTGTACGGCCTGGACGCCCGCGGGCTGCGGCCGGTCCACGAGTGGGTGGGCGGCTTCGAGCGGTTCTGGAACGAGACCTTCGACCGGCTGGACGAGTACGTGCGAAATCTGAGACAGGGCAAGGCAGGAGGAACCACCGGATGACGACGACCAGTAGCGGCGGCGAACCCGGCCACGCGGCCGCGGACCGCGAGATCGTGGTCTCCCGGGCCATCGGCGCCCCACGGGAGCTGGTGTTCGAGGCGTTCACGCAGGTCCGGCACCTGTCGCGGTGGTGGGGACCGGAAGGGTTCACGACCACGACGCGTTCCTTCGAGTTCCGCGTCGGCGGGGTCTGGGACTTCGTGATGCACGGGCCGGACGGGACTGACTACCAGGAGTGGATCACCTGGACCGAGATCGTCCCGCCGGAGCGGATCGCGCTGGTGCACGGCGAGTCCCGCGACGACCCCGACGCCTTCGAGTCGGTCCTGACCTTCGAGCCGGCCGGCGAGGGGACCCGGATCGTGATGTGCGCGGTGTTCCCCACCAAGGAACTCCGTGACGAGGCGGTGGAGAAGTACCACGCGATCGAGGGCGGCGAGCAGTTCTCGCCCGAAGGTCAGAACGACCCGAGGGTCCAGCGCTGGATGACGAAGTGGTCGGAGCTGCAGGCGTGGCTGTTCCCGCAGCGGTGGTTCCGGGAGAACCTCAAGCTCGGCGAGGGCGGCGAGGAAGGACTCGACAACGACATCGCTCGGGCGACGTACGAGCGCACCGGCGTGAGCGTCATGGGCAAGCGGATGTTCGACGCCGGCGAGCTGGCATGGCCGGAGGAGGCGCCGTTCCACACCCCGGTGTTCGTCGTCACCCACACCAGGCGCGAGCCGTGGGAGCGGCCGGGCGGCACGACCTTCCACTTCGTCAACGACGGCATCTCCAGCGCCCTCGACCAGGCCCGCGAGGCCGCCGGCGACCGCGACGTCCGCATCGCCGGCGGCGCCGAGACGATCCAGGAGTACCTGGACAGCGGCCTGATCGACGAGTTCTCGATTACCCTCGCGCCCGTGCTGTTCGGCACCGGCATCCGCCTGTTCGACCGCGTGGACCCGGCCCGCCTCGCCCTCGACCAGGTCCGCACGGACGCATCATCCCGGGTGACCCACCTGACCTACACCGTCGGGAAGCGGTAGCCCGCGTTCCCACAGGGTTGAGGTGCCGGCGTGCCGCTCGATGTCTCGCGGGTGCGGCCACGGTGCCCGGGACGGCCTGGGCCTCGGAAACGCCGATCTGCGCGTAGACCCGGGCCTAGGCGCAAGGCCGGGGAGTTAAGGTCCGCGTGCGAGGTTCAAGCACTGTTCATGGTGTGTCGCGGATTGAGTTGTCGTCTCGGGGCCGCTGACTGTGATGGTCAGGGCGGTCACCGGGGTGCTGCGGGAAGGCCGGTCCGGGT
>WNGE01006072.1_pt1 | contig 21116 bp, 13 predicted proteins | sample 5400651 | NCBI WGS metagenome assembly WNGE01 (sample SAMN13153370, study PRJNA577476) | soil metagenome | isolation source: 60 cm soil or saprolite under grassland replicate 2 | place: USA:California | collected 2016-06-15 | reverse complement strand
GCCATTGTGGACCGCTATCGATCCTATCTGTTCGGCGTGGTCTCCGACGTGGAGTTTCCGCGCGACCGCCACCTCGATCCCTCTGCCGGCTTCGCGCTGGCGCACCTTGTGAAACGCATGATTCCGGACATTCCGGTGGTGCTGCAGTCGAGCGATCCGCAATTCCAGACGCGCGCCAATGCGGAGGGCTTCGCCTTTCTGCGCAAAGGCTCCGAGACGCTGCTGGCCGACTTGCGCCAGTTGCTCACCCGCGACTTTGCCTTCGGTGACTTTGTCTTTCGCCTGCCGGATGGAAAAGAGGTCGGACGGGCCAGCGATCTGGACGGCATGGAGAACGCGCTGCGCACGATCCCCATCGAGTCGCTGATCTACCATGCCGAGCGCAACCACATCTCGCACTGGCTGATCGCGCGCACCGAACTGGCGCTGGCCGAACAGCTCCGGCCGCGAAGCCTGGCCGATTACCGCGACGCCGAGGAGCTGCGCGCCGACTGTTTGCAGATCATCCGCGAGTACCGCCGCCAGCAGGAGGAGGCGCTTGTGGGCGACTTCCAGGCGGAGCACTTCCGCCGCTCGGAGGAGTTCTTCCTGCGCTTCGGCGGCGGCTCGCTCGGAGGCAAAGCGCGCGGACTCACCTTCATTCGCCACCTGCTGCACAAGTATCAGCTCAACCGGCGCTTTCCGGGCGTGCGCGTCGATGTGCCCAACGCGCTGGTGCTCGCGACCGGATTGTTCGAGCAGTTTCTTGCGGAGAATGAGCTCGAGTCGTTCGCCATCCACTGCAATGATGACGGCGAACTGCTCGATCGCTTTCTTGCGGCCCGTTTGCCGCACACGCTGCGGACCGCGCTGGCCGCCTTCCTGCGCGAGGTCACGGTTCCGCTCGCCGTGCGCTCATCCAGCCTGCTGGAGGACACGCAATACCACCCCTTCACCGGAGTCTATGAGACGTTCATGCTCACCAACCAGCACCCGGAAGTGCACCCGCGGCTGGAGGAACTCTGCGAGGCGATCAAGCGAGTCTATGCCTCCACGTTTTCGCAGAACGCCAAGAGCTACATCCGTGCCACACCCTTCCGCCTGGAAGAAGAGAAGATGGCGGTGATCCTTCAGGAGGTGGTGGGTGCCGTGCATGGCACGCGCTACTATCCGGACTTTTCCGGCATCGTGCGCTCGCGGAACTTTTATCCCTCCGGGCCGATGCAGCCCGATGACGGCATCGCCGCCGTGGCGCTCGGCCTGGGCCGCCTGGTTGTGGACGGCGGCAAGTCGCTGATGTTCTGCCCGCGTTATCCCGGGCAGATGGTGCAGTTTTCCAGCGTGGCCGACATCCTGCGCAACTCGCAGACGGAGTTCATGGCGATCGATCTGGGACATCCTGATCACGACGAAGCAGAGCAGGGAACAACAGTCGTGCGTCCGCGCATGCACGTCGGGCACACGGATGGCATCGAGCGCATGCGCGAGCACGGTTATCCGCTGCGCGAGGCCGAAGCCGACGGCACGCTGCATTGGGTCGCCTCCACGTACTCGCGCGACAACGATGCCATCTATGACGGCCTGAGCCGCCCCGGCGCGCGCGTTGTGACTTTTGCGCCCGTGCTCAAGCAGGGCCTCTTTCCGCTGGCGGCGCTGCTGGATTCGCTGCAAAAGCTGGGCGCAGGCGCGCTGGGACGTCCGGTTGAGATCGAGTTCGCCGTGCGCATGGGCGACGGGGCCGAGCCGGCGGAATTCGGTTTTTTGCAGATGCGCCCACTGGCCGGCTCGCGCGACGGCGAGGACGTTGCCATTGAACCGGCTGATCCGGAGCGAATCCTCTGCCGCAGCGCGCAGGTGCTGGGCAACGGCCGCATCGATGACATTCGCGATCTTGTCGCGGTGGATTACCACAATTATCATCGCTCGGACAGCGTGCAGGTGGCCGAGATCGTCGCGCGCCTGAATGCAAGGCTGGTGCGCGCCAACACGCCATACATCCTGATCGGCGTTGGGCGCTGGGGCTCCAAAGACCCGTGGCTCGGCATTCCCGTCACATGGGAGCAGGTCTCCGGGGCGCGCGTCATCGTCGAGGCGGGCTTCCGCGACTTCCGCGTCACTCCCTCGCAGGGCAGCCACTTCTTCCAGAACCTCACGGCCTTCCGCGTCGCCTATTTCACCATCAATCCCGACCTCGGCGAAGGCCTGGTGGACTGGTCCTGGCTGGCTGAGCAGCCGGCCGTAGAGCAGTCCGGAGCTGTGCGCCATCTCCGCTTCGCGTCGCCCTTTACGGTAGCCATCAGCGGCAGCCGCGGCGAGGGAGTGATCCTGAAACCAGCAGAGTAGCCGCGCAAAGTGATTGCAAAGCCGACCGGTTTCCCATAGCATCGCGATCCATAGGTGCTGAAATGACCAGAAAAACGATCATAAAGGGCCACATACATGAAATCGCATTTGCAAATTCTACTTTGCAGTCTGGTTTTCACGGCGGCTCTGAGCGCAGAGGATTTAGGGCCGCATGACATAGACGGACAGGGTTGTCTTGGTTGCCACAGTACAGCGAATGTCGATCCCACCAATGTTGCCGCAACATTCATCTGGAGCGACTTCATGAATGCAACTTACCCCATCTATGGCGGTGGGGTACTGACGGTAGGCCCGGGTCTGACGGACCAGGATCCAGCCTTCCACTCAGCAGCCTGTCTTGTCTGCCACGATGGCAACATTGCAAAGTTGAGTTCCAGTCATCCTCTCGACCTTCCCTATCCGGTTGGAAAAAGTGGGTGGTGGCCGGGCACGGTGACCTCCAGCAGCGTTAGTTTTACGCCGAGCCCCTTCGACGCCCAGTATCCCCGCGCTGTCCGCTTTTATGTCTACCGCGGAGCGGCCTACATCGAGTGTGCCAGCTGTCACGACCCGCACAACTACTCAACCACAACTGTGACCATCGCTGGCAAAACCTACACGAAACCAACTGCGCATTTCGTGCGCGGCTGGTACGATGAAACGAACCCAAACAGTAATTCGACGGCTCAGTTTTGCCGTTCCTGTCACTCTGAACAGTAATGAGACATAGGGCGCGTACACTCCGACGCGCTAAACTCCGTGAGTGCGCGATATTGAAGTCACTCCGTCTCAGGGCCGCCACTTCTTCCAGAACCTGACGGCCTTTCGCGTCGCCCATTTCGGCGTTAATCCCGACTTCGCCGAAGGCCTGGTGGAGCAGCCGGCCGTGGAGCAGTCCGGAGCTGTGCGCCATCCCCGCTTTGCATCTCCCTTCACGGTAGCCATCAGCGGCAGCCGCAGCCGAGGGAGTGATCCTCAAGCCCCACTGAAAACATAGCCGCAAGCTGCCAGGATTGCCCACACCGAGAGCCCGAGAGGGCTCGATTTTTTTAGAGGGGGTGCAACCAACATTCCCGGCCGCGCGTCGAACCGGAGCAGATGTGATGTAGATCACAAGAGGATGTGATTGAGATCACACACTACCGACGGGGGTCCCCGACAGGCCAGAACTTGGCTTGTTGGAGTGAAAGCGCGAGGACAATCCGGTGAAGCTGACTTGGGTGGGCAGTCTTCTGGTAACGGTGGTTCTGAGTGCGGTAACGACCGCGCAAGATTTGGGACCGCACAACATCAACGGGCAGGGCTGCCTGAGCTGTCACAACTCCAACACAGTGGATCCCAGCAATGTTGGGGCATCCTTCAACTTCGGCACCTTCGACAGTCAGGACCCGAGCTTTCACTCCGCAGTTTGTCTTTCCTGTCACGATGGCAGCATGGCATCGTCAGGCTCGTTGCTCGCTCACGATCATCCGGTCAGCATGCCCTACCCGGTGGGAGCCGATGGATACTGGCCGGGCTATGTGACGACCAGCGGTGTAGTTTTCAAGCTAAGCAACTTCGACCAGGTGTATGGTCGCCCGCTGCGCTTCTACGTTTCCTATGGAAAGGCTTATGTCGAGTGCAGCACCTGTCATGATCCGCACAACCAGTCTGTCGCCGTGGTCACTATCAACGGCCACGCCTACACCAAGCCAACCAGAAAGTTTGTGCGCGGCTGGTATGACATCTCAAGTCAGATCGGTAATTCCAGCGCACAGTTCTGCCGCACGTGTCACTACGAGCAGAGCAACGAAGCAGTTGGCTTGAACGCTCCGACCATATAACACCGGCAAATCCTGAAAAAGAGGCGCAGGCATCCGGGACGCCAGTGGTGATGGTCCACCCCAGCAAGCGAAATGCGCGCTTGCTGGGACCCCGCTCTACGCAAATTAGGCTTGCTCGGGTGGGAGCCGGAAAAAGGCGCGGAAGTTCTCCAGCGCCATCGCGCCGGCCTCTTCCGGTGCAAGCTTGCGCAGTCCGGCAAAGTAACGCGTGGTCTCCACCACGAACGCCGGCTCGTTGCGCTTGCCGCGATGCGGAATCGGCGCCAGGTAGGGGCAGTCGGTCTCCAGAAAGAAACGGTCGAGCGGCACCATTTCAGCGGCCTCGCGGATGTTCTGCGCCTTGGGATAGCTGAGATTTCCGGCGAATGAGAGGACAAAGCCGAGGTCGAGTGAGGCGCGCGCCTGCGCAAGCTCGCCGGTGAAGCAGTGCATCACGCCGCCTAGCCCGGTGACGGACCAATGCTCGCGCAGAATGCCGAGCAGGTCGTCCCAGGCGTTGCTGCTGTTCTGGCTCGGGCGGCAATGGATGAGAATCGGCAATTTTGCCGCGGCGGCCAATTCAAGCTGCTGGCGAAAGACGCACTGCTGAACCTCGCGCGGCGAGTGATCGTAGTGATAGTCGAGGCCGATCTCGCCGATGGCGATGACGCGCGGATGGCAGGCCAGCCGCTCCATTTCGCTGAGGTGCCCGGAGGTGAGCAGGCGCGCTTCGTGCGGATGCACACCGACCGAGGCCCAGATCCACGGATAGCGCTCGGCGAACGGGATGGCGCAACCCATCTCATCAGGGCCGTCTCCATTGCCGATCGCAAGCAGCGCCCGCACCCCGGCATCGTAGGCGCGCTGGATGACCGCTTCGCGGTCCGAAGCGAATTGCCGGCCGTCGAGATGGGCGTGAGAGTCGAGGAACATAGGGTTCAAAATTTCAAGGTTTCAAGATGGCGCCGCGACCTCCTCGTGTCATCCTGAGGCGCAGCCGAAGGACCCCAGCAAGGCCGGTGACACCTGTGCCGATCAAGGTCACCAATCCGAAATTCTCACCTCTCTTTTTTTCCGTATTGCCGGACTCCAGCTTTAACTTCGAGATTATCGAGCAATTGTTCTGGCAAGGTGACCTCGGACAGCATCGCAAATCGAAACTGTGCTGGGGTCCTTCGCTACGCTCAGGATGACCCAAAATGCATTTGTTTTGCTGCTGGCCTTCCCTTGAAACCTTGTCATTTCAGCCGCGCTCCGTTGGGGACCTCTTCGAGGAAGCCGGCGAGCGCGGGTTGGCCATCTTCACCGAGAGAGGCGGCGACGATCATGCCGCGCGATTCGATGCCGCGCAGCTTGCGCGGCGCAAGGTTGGCGACGATGACCACCTTGCGGCCGACGAGCTTTTCCGGCGCGTAGGCCTTGGCGATGCCGGCCACGATCTGGCGCACCTCGCTTCCGATGTCCACGGTGAGGCGCAGCAGCTTGTCGGCCTTCTCTACCTTTTCCGCCGTGACCACGGTGCCCACGCGCAGATCGACTTTGACGAAGTCGTCGATGGAGATCTCCGGCGCAAGGGGTGCGGGCGCAGGCGCACTGGAGGCCGAGACAACCGCAGCCGCTGATTGAGCGGACAATGCTGCGGCGCTCGCAGCGGTTGTGGTCTCCGCGCCCGCCGGGCCTGTTTCGGCCGCTGGTGCTGCCTCGGTCTTACGCTCTTCTTCCATTTGTTGCATCCTTTCAATGGCGCTTTTGTCCGCGCGCGGGAAGACGGCCTCGATCTTGCCCAATCGCGTGCCGGGCTTCAGTTGTCCCCAGCGCAGCGAGCTCAGATCGGTTTCGGCAACATTGCCCACTCCCAGCTGAGTAAAGACCTTCGCGGTGGAGTCCGGAATGATGGGGTGGACGAGTGCGCAGATGATCCGCAGCGCCTCCGCCGTGGTGTAGAGAATTGCGCCGAGCCGGAGGCGCGAAGCCTCGTCCTTTCCGGCCAGCGTCCAGGGCTGCGTCTCGACGATGTATTTATCGACCGCGCTTAGCAGCGACCAGAGCGTCTCCAGCGCGCGCGAAAACTGGAAGGCCTCGAAGAGGCGATGGTACTCGGCAACCGTCTCTCCGGCGAGGCTGGCAATCGCCGTCTCAGCCGGAGTGCGCTCATCATCGCCGCCGGGCTGCGGAATCTCGCCGTCGAAATAGCGCTGCACCATCGAAAGCACGCGGCTGGCGAGATTGCCCAGTCCGTTGGCGAGATCGCTGTTGAAGCGCTGCACGAGCGCGTCGAAGGAAAACGAACCGTCCTGGCCGAAGGCGACTTCGCGGAACAGGAAGTAGCGCAAAGCGTCGGGGCCGAGCACCTCGAGAATCGTCTCGCTGCGCACCACGTTGCCGCGCGACTTGCTCATCTTGCTCTCCTCGAAGAGCAGCCAGCCGTGCGCCACGATGCGGCGCGGCAGCGGCATGCCCGCGGCGATCAGGAATGCCGGCCAGTAGACGCAGTGGAAGCGCACAATCTCCTTGCCGATCATGTGCACGTCGGCGGGCCAGTAGTGCTCGTAGCGGCGCCGCTCGGCAGGATCGTCGGAGCCAAAGCCGACGGCGGTGGTGTAGTTGCAAAGCGCGTCGAGCCAGACGTAGATGACGTGCGCCGGATCGTCGGGCACCGGAATGCCCCAGGTGAACGTGGTGCGCGAGATGGAGAGATCGCGCAGGCCGCCTTTCACGAAGGCGACCACCTCGTTGCGCCGAGCTTCCGGATAGATCAGCTCGGGCTGCTCTTCGTAGAGCCTCAGCAGCGGCCCGGCCATCTCCGAGAGCTTGAAAAAGTAGTTCTCCTCCTGCACCGTCTCGGTCACGCGTCCGCAGAGCGGGCAGGGCGCGCCTGGCGAGTTGTCCTCGACATAGAGCTCGTCGCTGACGCAGTACTGTCCGGTGTAGGAGCCTTTGTAAATATAGCCGCGCTCCTTGAGCAGGCGGAATATGGCCTGCACGCCGCGCTTGTGCTCGGCACTCGTGGTGCGGATGAACTGGTCGTAGCTGATGCCCATGCGGTCCCAGAGCGCGCGGAACTGGGTGCTGACTTCATCCGCGAACTCCTGCGGGCTCTTGCCGGCTGCGGCCGCTGAGCGCTCGATCTTCTGCCCGTGTTCGTCGGTGCCGGTGAGAAAGTAGGTGTCGCGGCCCATCATGCGCTGCCGGCGCGCAATGGCGTCGCAGACCACGGTGGTGTAGGTGTGGCCGATGTGCGGCCGCGCGTTAACGTAGTAGATCGGCGTGGTGATGTAAAACTTTTCGCGTTGCTGGCTCATATCTCTATATCAGAAAACGCTTGGAAGCTTCATTGGGAGACGACTTGGCATCCGGCGCATTGAGTGCAGTGCCAGGGGCGAGATTCGGCGAAGACAAATAAAGCCGCAGCGCCTCCTGCATCACGGTCTTCAGAGGCACGCCATGCGCTTCGGCGATCCGGCGGCAGTCCTCGAACTCCGGGCCCCAGCAGGATTCGACACTGGCGTGCTCCCGCTCCAGAATCTGGCGGCGCTCCTGGCGCATGCGTACGCCCAGTGTAGTGGTCTCGGTGAGCAGAATGCGCGCAAGCGAGTCGGCATCGGCGGGCGCGGCAAGCACGGTGAAGACGACCCCCGGGCGGCCTTTCTTCATCTGCACGGGAACGCCGAAGGCGTCGAGGGCACCGGCGTCGAGCAGCTTCTGCTGCACGTAGGCGAAGAGCTGCGGGTTCATGTCGTCGAGATTGGCTTCGAGCACGGTGATGGTGTCCGCGTTCTCCTCACTCCAGGGGTGCCCCATGCTTCGCGCCTGAACGCTTCGCGCCGCCTCTGTTGCGGCGCTAACCTGGGAAGCGTCGGATTCGCCGATCATTAGGCGGACCACGTTTGCCGCGCCAGGGAAGTCGCGTGCGCCCGCGCCATAACCTGTGGCGGCGAGCCTGATGCGGGGCAGCGGCTCAAAGCGGACGTCGAGCGCGCGCAGGATCGCCGCTCCTGTTGGCGTGAGCAGCTCTTTCGCAATGCCAGACGAGTAGACCGGAGCGCCGCGCAGCAGCTCGGCCGTTGCGGGCGCAGGCACAGGCAGCACTCCGTGGGCGCTGCGCACCGTGCCGCTGCCGACGTTCAGCGCGGAGCAGTACCAGCGCTCGGCGGCGATGGCCTCCACGGCCACCGCGGCGCAGACGATGTCCACAATGGCATCCTCGGAGCCGACCTCGTGGAAGTGGATCGACTCGGGGTCGCTGTTGTGGACCTTTCCCTCGGCTGCGGCCAGCAGCTCAAATACCTTAGTTGCGAATGCCTGCGCGGAGGGGCTAATCGGCGCGCGCGCAATGATCTCGCGGATCTCCTTCAGCCCGCGGTGAATGTGGGGCGCATGAACGTCGGGCGCATGCGAGTGGGCCGTTTCCTGCGCCTCCGCCGGATTGTGATGCGACTCGGTTCCATGCGCGAGCGGATGTTTGTGCGCATGCTCGTGCGAATGGGTGTGGGAGTGTTCGTGGCCGTGTTCGTGCGAATGCGCGTGGTCTACGTCGCCAGGTTGTTCGTCATGTGGCACGTCGGCATGGCCATGGACCAGTACATCGACTTTCGTCGCGGAGATGCCGCCGCGCTGGGTTCGATGAGCGGCGAGCTCGGTATCAAGGCCCAGCGCCGAAGCAACGGAGGTAAGCTTCTCCAGGGGCACTCCGGCCTCCACGGCTGCGCCGAGAAACATGTCACCGCTGATTCCGGAGAAACAATCCAGGTAGGCAATCCGCATTGCACATCCAAGAGGCCTTAGGTCGAACCTCAAGTATAGGAGCCGCAGCGGTTTGGAGCAAACTTGAGCCGCGTTGCGGGCGTGAGCGAAGCGAGAGCCCGCAGGCGAAATCCTGAGCGTACGCCGGCTCAGCGCGAGTTCGGCAACTCTGGACGGCATACCTTACAATCGAGTTGAGCACTCATCTCGCGAGCTGATGTCTCGCTGACGCAAGGACCGCTGTGTACCTTTTATTGCAGAACCGCCTGATCGCGCATGTGCGCGCCTTTTTGGGCCGCAAGTACGGCGCGGACAAGGTCCCCGCCAACCTCGTCGTTGAGCAGCCGCCCAAGATCGAAATGGGCGAGTTCGCTCTGCCGGTCTCCTTTGAGCTGGCGCGCACCTTGCGCAAGGCTCCGCGCAAGATCGCCGAGGAGATCGTTGCCGGGATGGGCCTTCCCGAGGGCTTTATCGCGCTTGAGGTGGCCGGCGCCGGCTACATCAACGTGCGGCTCGACCGCAGTGCAGCGGCGCAGATGGTCGCCGGCGGCGAAGCGATCGCGGATGAGTACGGGACAGACGAGGCCCCGCCTGCGGGTCCGCGAGGCAAGGTGCTGGTCGAGCACACTTCGATCAACCCAAACAAAGCTGCGCATATCGGGCATCTGCGCAACGCCATCCTGGGCGACACGCTGGTGCGCCTGCTGCGCGCCGCCGGATACAAGGTCGATGTACAGAACTACATCGACAACACGGGCGTGCAGGTGGCCGACGTGGTGGTGGGATTTGAGCACCTGGCAAAGAAGTCGCCGGCGGAGATCGATGCGCTGATCGCCGGAGGTTCCGGCACTGACGGGAACGCGGCAACCGGCGCCTCTCCGGCCGCGGGCGCTGGCGGCGGCCTCTTCGACTACTACTGCTGGGATCTCTACGCGAAGGTCTCGCAGTGGTACGAGCAGGACAAGCGAAACCTGGAGGCCCGGCGCGAGACGCTGCACGCGCTGGAGACGGGCGGCAATCCTACGGCCGAGCTCGCGCAAAGGATCTCGACGGCCGTGCTGCGGCGCCACCTGGAGACGATGCAGCGTCTTGACATCGAATACGACTTCCTGCCGCAGGAGAGCGAGATCCTGCACCTGCACTTCTGGGCCACGGCCTTCGACAAGCTGAAGGCAAGCGGCGTGCTTTACCTCGAGACGGAGGGAAAGAACAAAGGCTGCTGGGTGATGACGCGGCCCGGACGCGCGAAGGGCGAGGCCTCCGAGGACGGTGGAGCTTTGCAGCCGGGTACGCGGCAAATGCTGCCGCTCCGGCCGCAGGCGCTCGGCCCTGATGAGGACGCCAAGGTGATCGTTCGCTCGAATGGAACGGTGGGCTACGTGGGCAAGGACATCGCCTACCACATGTGGAAGTTCGGGCTGCTTGGGTTGGACTTCGGCTACCGGAAGTTTTGCACCTACGCCGACGGCCGCTCGGTGTGGATCTCCTGCGACCCCAAGGACAGCGAGCCGGGCGCACCGCATTTCGGCGGCGTGGACGCCATCTATAACGTCATCGACGCCCGCCAGAGCGAGCCGCAGGAGACGGTGAAGCAGGCCATTCTGCTGATGGGCCATGAGGCCGAGGCCGCGCGCTACACGCACTTCAGCTACGAGATGGTGGCGCTGACGCCGCGCTGCGCCATGGAGCTGGGCTATACGGTCAGCGCGGAAGACCAGCAGAAGAGCTACATTGAGGTCTCGGGCCGGAAGGGCTTCGGCGTAAAGGCCGACGACCTGATCGACAAGCTGATCGAGGCGGCCTCGCGCGAGGTCGACTCGCGGCATCCCGAGTTGAGCGAGGCGGAGAGGCGCGAGATCGGGACGCAGATCGCCATCGGCGCGCTGCGCTACTTCATGCTGAAGTTCACCAAGCAGTCGGTGATCGCCTTCGACTTTCGCGAGGCGCTCTCATTCGAGGGCGAAACGGGTCCATACGTACAATATGCGGTGGTGCGCGCCACCAACATCTTCCGCAAGGCTGGAGTTGAGCCCGACGATGTGCTGAAAGAAGATGTGCTGAAAAAAGCCGCGCTGAAGGCGAAGATCGGAGCCGATGCCTTCGCGGGCAACGATGACCTGTGGGCGTTGTGGCTGATGGCGGGGCAGACCGCCAAGGCGATCGAGCAGTGCATCGCCACGACTGAACCGGCGGCGCTGACCAAGCATGCCTTCCAGCTGGCGCAGCAGTTCAACAACTTCTATCACAAGCACCACATTCTCAGCGAAGAAGACCCGGCGCGAAAGGCGCTGCTGATGGCCACTGCGGCCGTGGTGCGCCGGGAGCTGATGGCCGTCATGTCTGTGATGGGGATTCCCGCGCCTGCAGTGATGTGAAGTGTCGCCCTGAAAAGCAACAGCAGGATTGCTGCGGACCGCGGTGCCTTTAGAGGTCCCGCGCATCGACCGCCGCCCAGAAGCGGCGATGGCAGCGTTTACAGCGGAAAGGAAGCTTTCCGGTGAGGCGGCTGCGGAGCTTTTCCAGAAAAGTTTTGCGGCGCGAGCGATGCGCGGTGTGGGTGCCGCAGTACTTGCAATCGAAATGCCCGCTGCTAGTGTCGTAAGGTTCGAGCTCGTTCACCTGTCTTGCTGAGAGCTCCTTCAAAGTTGTTATCACAGCAAAAGAACTACATACAATACTTAGCACTCGGCCGTAGATCAACGGAAATAAGCAAAGAAACGGGGCGGAATTCCCAATTCTGCCCCGTTTCCTAACGTTCTCGTACAGGCCAGCCTACTTCCTGCCGGTTGAGCCCTGGCCGTTTGGAGTAAAGCCGCGCGCGAATTCGACGATCGAGCGCACCGCGACGCCGCTCGGTCCTTTGGGCATCCAGGCCTTGTTCTCCTCCAGCCACGCTGTGCCGGCGATGTCCAGATGGATCCAGGGCGTCTCCTCGACGAACTCCTTGAGGAACATCGCTGCCGTGATGGCTCCGCCCCAGCGTCCGCCGGTGTTCTTGATGTCGGCGATCTCCGACTTGATGTGATCGAAATACTCAGCGTCGACCGGCAGGCGCCACATCTTTTCGCCGCTGCGCTGGGCGGCCTTTTCCAGCTGTCCGGCGAACTCGTCGTTGTTGGTGAAGACTCCCACGTTGGTGTAGCCGAGGGCGACGACCACCGCGCCGGTGAGGGTCGCTGCGTCGATGATGTGCGTCGCGCCGAGCTGGCGCGCGTAACATAGACCGTCGGCCAGCACCAGGCGGCCTTCGGCATCCGTATTCAGCACCTCGATGGACTTGCCGTTCATGGCGAACTGCACGTCGCCAGGTTTCTGGGCGTTGGCGTCGGGCATGTTCTCGCAGCAGCACAGCACGGCGATGACGCGCACCCTAGGCTTCAGCAGCGCAATAGCGCGCATGGCGCCGGTCATGGTGGCGGCGCCGCACATGTCGTACTTCATCTTCTCCATGCCATCGGCGGGCTTGATGCTGATGCCGCCGGAATCGAAGGTGATGCCCTTGCCCACCAGCCCGAGCACCGGTGACGCCGGGGCCCCTTCGGGCTCATAGCGCATGACGACCAGTCGCGGCTCTTTCTCCGAGCCCTGGGTCACACTGAGGAAGGCCCCCATCTTCAGCTCCTTGAGCTTGGCCGGGCCGTACACTTCGCATTTCAGGCCGACCTCGTCGCACATCGCCTTGGCGCGGTTGGCGAGGATCTCCGGCGTCATCAGGTTGCTGGGCTCAAGGGCCAGCGTGCGGGTGAAGTTCTGCGATTCGGCCAGCACTGCGCCCTCGGCAATTGCCGGATAGATCGGCCCAGCCTCAACCCCCGCGGGAATGGCGAGCGTCACGTCGGTGAGTTGCTGGTCCTTGCGGTCGCTGCGGTAGGTGTCCACATCGAAGTCGCCGGTGACGATGCCCTCCACCGCGGCCTGAGCGGCGGCCTTCAGGTCGAGAGGCTCGGGGGCCACGTTTGGAAGCGCCAGCACGAAGGACTTGATGTTCTTGCCCTTGGCTGCGCGGGCCGCGGCCCCGGCCGTCTTGCGCAACTCGGCCAATGTGAACTTGGCGCGCGGGCCGGCGCCGATGAAGAGAATGCGCTTGGCGGCGACTCCGGAGGGCGACAGGTCCCAGACGGCCTCGACGAATTTCCCGGTGAGGTCGGAGGCGGCGATCAGCGGCGCGGCCACCGATTGCAGGGCAGGGTCGGAGACGAGCAGCTCGGCTTTGGGGTTGTTCTTCTCTCCGCTATCGGCCACGGGAACAATGAGCAGCGGGGTTTCAATGGCGGACGGCGCAGTCTGAGAAATTTCAATCTTCATGCGGACCTCTTCTTTGCGGGGTCCCCGGCGCGCCTGCAGTTGGCGTGCTGGGGTGGTCGATTGCAAAAACCGAGATTATAAATCGTCGGAGGGCTCAGGACTTCCTGCCGCGCGCAATGGCGTCGCGGGCCTCTTTGTCGGCGGTGCGCCGGCGCTCGGTCTCGCGCTTGTCCCAGAGCTGTTTGCCCTTGGCGACGGCGAGTTCCACTTTCACCCGGCCGTTCTTAAAGTACATCCGTGTGGGAACCAGCGTGAGCCCCTTTTGCTGAACGGCGGCATGGAGCTTGAGGAGCTCGGCGTGATGCACGAGCAGCTTGCGCGTGCGCCTGGTGTCATGATTGAACTGCGCCCCCGGCGCGTAGATGCCGATGTGGGCGTTGAGCAGAAACAGCTCGCCGTCCTTGACGATCGCATAGGAGTCCTTGAGGTTCGCCTGGCCTGCCCGGATGGATTTGACTTCGGTGCCCCGCAACATGATTCCGGCCTCGTAGCGCTCCAGCAGGTGAAAGTCGTGCGAGGCCGCGCGGTTGACGGAGGCGTCTCGCTCCCCGCTGGCAACGGGGTCGCGCTGGACGTTTTTCGGTTTATTGGGCTGGGTCGGCTGGGCCTGGTTCCGGGCCATGGCTGAGATCCTCTACCCCGGCAAGCCAAAACGGGCTTGCTGGGGGCTCCCGCAGCGGAGCTGAATTTGTTGCCAGGGACTAATTTCGGGGCCGGCTTGCGTGGTGTTGCCAAATTTTCATTCGCCCGTCGCAAAATCCGTATCCTAACATAAGGCCGTGGGTTAGCCTCATTTATCCCGGCGGTTACGATGCTATAATCGCCCGGTTGAGAATTGGTTCACTGGCCGCTGCCTGTGGCGTCGAGGACTTCGCTTCGGCTACCGGCACCCAGCGCGCTGTTCCAGCCCTGGTAAGCCAACTACGGTGGGGACCTGCAGCGCGCCAGAGCAGAGAGTGGAAGTTCACGTTGTTCTTTAAGGATTGCGATGAAACGCTTGCACTGCGGTGGTCTGCTTCTGCTGGTCGCACTCTTCTGTACTCTCCCGGTGCTTGCCGCCGACCAGGCACGCTCGTTGTACAAGAAGGGGCGAGAGGCCGAGGCGCGGCAGCAGTATGAAGAGGCCTATCGCTATTTCAAACAGGCCTACGACCTGCATCCGGAGAACACCGACTTCCGTTCGTCGTTTGTGCGGACAAAGTTCCTGGCCGCGGCGGCGCATGTGCACCGCGGGCACCAGCTTCGCGAGGATGGCAAGCTGAATGACGCGCTGAAAGAATTCCAGACAGCGGCGATGATCGATCCCTCCAGCGGCATCGCGCAGCAGGAGATGCAGCGCACGCAAAGGCTCATCGACCGCGCCCAGCAGCCGCCCGGGGCCCCAACCACGCGTGCTCCGGCGGGCGGCGCGGAATCGCCGGCGGCAAACATCGCCGGACCGGTAAAGCTGGCCCCGATTTCGCAAACACCGCTGACGCTGAAACTCTACGAGGATTCCAAGACAATCTACGAGACGATCGGCAAGCTCGCGGGCATTAACGTTCTGTTCGATCCCGACTACGTCCCGCGGCGCATCCGCATCGAGCTGAACGCCGTTTCGCTGGAGCAGGCGCTGCAGATCGTGGCCCTCGAGTCGCACACCTTCTGGCGTCCGGTGACGCCGAACACGATCTATATTGCGCAGGACACGCAGCAGAAGCGCGCCGAGGTGGAGCAGCAGGTGCTGCGCACCTTTTACCTGAACAATTTCTCCACCGTCGCCGAACTGCAGGACGTGACGAACCTGATTCGAACGATCCTGCGCGTGGAACGCGTACAGCAGTTTCCGGCGCAGAACGCGATCGTAATGCGCGGCACGCCCGACCAGGCGGCCCTGGCGGAGCTGCTCATCAGCAATCTAGACAAGGCCAAGTCCGAAGTCGTGGTGGACCTAGTGGTGATGCAGGTGAGCAAGACCAAGCTGAGGCAGCTTGGCATTCAGTATCCGTTCCAGGGCGGCACCACGAACCCGACGATCACCTTTCAGAATCCGGCAGCCACCGGCACCAGCTCTGCGACGTCCACAACCGGCAGCGGGTTGACGCTGAATAATCTCGCCAATCTGGACGCGACCGACTTCGCGATCTCGATTCCGGCCTCGAATGTGGCCTTCCTCATGACGGACAGCAACACGACCGTGCTGCAGCAGCCGCAGATCCGCTCGGTCGACGGCCAGAAAGCCACGTTGAAGATCGGCCAGCGCGTGCCCATCGCGGTGGGCACGTCGAGCTCGACCCTGACCTCGACGGCGCTAACCCAAACGCAGTTCCAGTATCAGGACGTCGGCGTGAACATCGAAATGACGCCGCACATCCACAACAATACCGACGTGAGCATGAAGATCTCCATCGAGGTCTCGGCCATCGACAGCTTCCAGACCATCGGTGGACTGACGGAACCGGTGATCGGCCAGCGCAAAATCGACCACGAAATCCGCATGCGCGACGGCGAGGTGAGCCTGGTCGGCGGCATGATGGAGCACGACGACGTCAAGAACATGGCCGGGCTGCCGTGGCTCTCTGAGATCCCAGTGCTGAAATATCTCTTCGGGCAGGGGCAAAAATCTAAGACCGATAACGAGACGGTCTTTGCGCTGATGCCGCACGTGGTGCGCCGCCTGGATGTGGACGAGCTGAACCTTCGCGCGGTGGACATTGGAACGCAGAACGTCATCGAGGTGCGCCATATCGCAAAGGCTGCGGCTCCGGAGCCGCCGGCCGCCGGCGTTCCCAGCAGTGCACCCACTCCTCCGCCGCCGGCGCCACCGGCAGCTTCGGGGTCAGCCACCGGCACAGTGGTTCCAGGGCCCGCACCTGAGGGTGAACCGGCGCCGAATGCCGGACGGCCTGCAAGTCCGGCGATGGCCGATCAGGGTATGCCGTCAGTCGGCTTAGGGCCGGTGTTGAGCCTGGATCCGCCGATGGTGAGCCAGTCGACGGGCGCGACCTTTGCCGTGAACCTGGTGTTGAACGGCGGGCAAAATGTCTTCAGCGTCCCGGTGCAGATCAAGTATGACCCCAAGGTCATGCAGTTCCTGGCCGTCGCCAACGCCGGTGGCCTTTCGCTGGATGGCGCTGCCGTGGCGGTGGTGCAGAGGAATGATGCTGAGACCGGCACCTTGCAGATTTCCATGTCGCGTCCGCCCGGAGCGGGCGGGATTACGCCCTCCGGTGCTCTGCTCACGCTGACATTCCTGGCCAAGTCCGCGGGGCAGGGAACGCTCTCGGTCGGCCGTGCGGTATTACGCGATCCGAATAATGCAGCAATCGACGCTACGGGCTCGCAGGCAATTGTGAATGTTCGCTAGCATCCAATTGTGGAGTCCGCGAAGATGGGGTCCCAGCAAGGCGATTTCGGCTTGCTGGGGCAGAGAGGTGTGAGGTGAAACGACAGCGGCGATCCGGCACGACTCCTTCCAGCCCGGCGCGCCTGCAGTTGGCGTGCTGGGGTGAGAAAGCGTCATCCCGGGGTCCCCAGCGCGCGCGTTGTCGGCGTCCTGGGGTGGCGTGCGGGATGACCCTGATCGAGCTGGTGGTGGCGATCGCGATCATGGCGATCCTGGCCACCGCGGTCCTGCCCATAACGCGCAACGTGGTAAAGCGCGAGCGCGAGAAGGAGCTGCGCGCGGCACTGTGGCAGATGCGCGACGCCATCGACCGTTACAAGGATTACGCCGACCAGGGAAAGTTCCAGATCAAGCTGGACAGCAACGGCTATCCGCCCGACCTGGAAGAGCTGGTCAAGGGCGTGGACATCCAGGGTAAGAAGATCAAGTTCCTGCGCCGCATCCCGATCGATCCGATGACCCACAGCCGGGAGTGGGGCCTGCGTTCGATGCAGGACGATCCGACCTCCGAATCCTGGGGCGGGCAGTCGGTCTTCGACGTCTACACCAAGTCGAACGGCACGGCGCTGGACGGCACCAAGTACAAAGATTGGTAAGGCAAATGAAGCGGGGCGAATGATTCGAAAGCGCTTTCAATTCGGAGGCTCTAAATCAGCAATCAGCGCGGGCTTCACCATCATCGAGCTGATGATCGTGATCGCCATCATCGCCATTCTGGCCTCCATTGCGGCTGGCCGCTACCAGCATTCGGTGTGGCGGGCCAGGGAGGCGGTGCTGCGCAACGACCTGTTCACCCTGCGCAGCAGCATCGACCAGTACACGCTGGATAAGCAAAAGGCGCCGCAGTCGCTGGAGGACCTGGCGAGCGCCGGCTACATCAAGTCCGTCCCCAAGGACCCGATCACCAACTCGGCCGCGACCTGGGTGACCGACCAGGAAGATTCGTTGATGGCCATCGACCAGACCGCGCCGGGCATCGTGGACGTGCACAGCGGCGCAAGCACAAACTCCACCGAAGGCACTCCTTACAGCAGTTGGTAGCGTAAGTAGTTGCCTTAATTGGCTGCCACATCCACAGCTGTTTCAGAAGCGCTTTCATCTTCGAAGAAGTCGGAATCTACACGCTTGACAACGTAGCTGTTGACTGTAGAGACCCCAATTCCGTAGTCGAACATGAGTTCCGCAAGTTGCACTCCGTCAATAAGGATTACCCGGCTGTCGAGTCCATCCGCATATTCTCTGGCTTCCTTTGAGAACGAAGATGTTGTGATGAAGATACCCTTTTTCGCTTTGCGCCCATAGAGCGCTCCGACGAACTTCTGAATTTCTGGACGCCCGACAGTGCTGTTATCCCACCGCTTTGCTTGTATAAACAAAAGGTCGAGGCCGAGCTTATCTTCCTTGATAACTCCATCAATACCGCCGTCCCCAGACTTTCCAATAGCTTTTCCTGCATCGGCGAGTGAGCCGCCGTATCCTATGCTCGTGAGAAGGCGAACAACTAAGCGCTCAAAGAAATCAGGAGGACACGATTTCACACGGCTCAACAAATCTGATTCAAGCTGTTTGCGAAGCCGCAAGTAACCCGACGCGAGCAGTTCCTCGGGTGTTTCGGCTGCGTCTTCCTGCGGTGCCGCTGAAATGGGATCATCCTCGTCAGGCTTCTTGGGTGTATGGAAATCTAAGAATTCTGGGAATTGACGCAAAAACTTGACATCAATCTTTGATGGCTGCTTGCGGAGCACTGCTTGGCCGCGCTCAGTTATTTGAAAATAGCTTCGCTTAGGATAGGTTAGAAGGCCTGCCTTCTTCAAATATGTCCGCGCCCAGCCGACCGGTTGTCAAAGATTCCTTGAATTCCGCTTGGAAGTGTTTCCTTGCGCTCGACCTCAGATAGCTTGAAGCCGTCCGCGAGAAGGTTAATGGCATCACGGATTTGGTGCTCTTTGCCATCGGACGTAAGCTTCAGTAGCGGAAGCATCACAGTTTGGTAATCGGGTATCGCCATAGTCGGTTTGCCTCGGTCAAGCGGCTATCCAGCACAGTTTAGCTCATCTCAGCGGCTGGCCCACCCTTTCGCCTCTGTCTGGCGAAGGGCGGGGCTGTTGTGCTGAAAAGCCTGCGGGCGCGCTGCAGATCGAAACGGTGCTGGGATTCCTCCCTTCGCTCGGAATGACAGCTTAAGAAGGGTTGACTCGAATTCTGCGCTAGGCGGCTTCCACCTCAAGCTCCAACTGATGAATCGCTACGACGCGGACCTGTGCGCCAGAGCGCACCGGCTGCGAGGAGTGCGCGTTCCACAGCTCACCGTGGACGAACACCTTGCCGCTCGGCGCCAGGTCGGTGAAGGCGATTCCCACCTCGCCGATCAGTCCCTGTTCGCCGGTGGCGACCTTGGCTCGCCGTGCCCGCAAGGCAATCGACATGAGGAACGCGGTGATCAATCCGAACGGCACGCTGACCGCAAGGGCCACGCCAAGCCGCACGCGCATCTCGGGGATGGGCCCATCCACCAGCAGCAGACCGCCGAGTGTGAGCGCGGCAATGCCTCCGATGGTCAGCACGCCGTGGCTGACAAACTTCGCCTCCAGCGCAAAGAGAACGAAGGCCAGCGCGATCAGCGCGAGCGAGGCATAGCGCACTGGCAGTAGGTTGAGCGCAAACAGCGTCAGCAGAATGAACAGCGCGCCGACCACGCCCGGGACGATCGCTCCGGGATGGTTGAACTCGGCGTAGAGCGCCAGCGCTCCCACGGCGAGCACCAGGAAGGCGATGTTGGGATCCATCAGCCAGCCCAGCACCCGCTGCCGCAGCGTAGGTGGAAGCTCTTCCACCGGCTGGTTGGCCAAGTGCAAGATTTCGGTCGAGCCGTCGAAGCGTGTAATCTCGCGGCCCTCGAGCTGGCGCAGCAGGTCGGCTTCGTCGCGCGCCACAATCTCGATGAGTTTCAGGTCGAGCGCCTCTTTTTCGGTCCAGGAGATGGACTGCCGCACGGCCTTCTCGGCCTCGGCGGCGTTGCGCCCGCGGCGCGAGACGTAGGAGCGCAGAAACGCCGCGGTGTCGTTCTCGATCTTGGCCTTCATCACCTCGTCCGGCTTGCCGCCGATGGTGACGGGATGCGCGGCCCCGGTGTTGGTGCCGTTGGCCATGGCGGCGACGTCGCCCGACTCGAGGATGAAGAAGCCGGCCGAGGCCGCACGGGCGCCATTCGGCGCGACGAAGATGACCACCGGTACGGGTGCGGACTCGATCTTGGCGACGATCTCGCGAGTGGACTCGAGCAGTCCGCCGGGGGTATCCAGCTCGATCAGCAACGCAGCGGCATGGCGCGACTGGGCGGTGTTCACAGCGCGCGAGACGCGCTCGGTGGCGATGGGCTGAATGGTGCCATCGATGCGCAGCCGCAACACCTGGGCCGGAGAAGGCCGGGCGGCGATCAGCAGCAGCAAAATGGAGAGCAAAGGAAACAGGCGCTTCATCGTCGTTCCCCTTGGGCGTCCTCGGCTGCCTGGTTCTGGATCTCCTGCGCGACGGCCCTGGTGTCTTCGTCGGCCGGCCCGAAGGCAAGGGCCTTTTGCAGGTTCTGATTGGCAGCGGTGCGGTCGCGGTCGTGGAGCGCGGCGCGGGCGAGGACCAGATAGGCTTCCGAGCTGGGCTCTACCGCAATGGCAGCCTGGGCCTGCTTGCGCGCCTCGGCAAAATTGTTCTCGAGCAGCAGGGCATGGGCCAGTCCGGCCAGCGCATCGGGATTCCCGGGGTCTTGCGCCAGCGACGCGCGAAACTGGCTCTCCGCCTGGCCGCCTGCGCCGTTGGCCAGCAGTTCGCGGGCGCGTTCCAGGTGCAGCGAAGCCTGGGCCGCGGGCTTGGCCTTACCGATCGACTCCTCGATGGCCTTCTGCAACTCCAGCGAGAGCTGGCGATACGAGCTCTCGTCGTAATTGTGCTTGATCCGGCTGAACGGGACCGCCGGCGACGGGCTGGCCAAGATCGCGTCCGCAAACTGCTTCGCCTCGGTATCGCCCGGACGCAGTCGCAGCGTCTCGTTGAGCTGGCGCTGTGCTGCGGGGGCGTCTCCCGCGCGATAAAGCGCGACAGCGAGATTGAAGTGGTAGTCGGGATCGGAGGGGTCGGCCTTAATCGCCTTCTGGAAGTAGTCGGTGGCGGTGCGGCGGCCGCGGCGGCTCTCGGCGGCCCCAATGTTGTTGAGCACCTCCGTCAGCGGCACGCGCTCGGCCGTGGCCTTGAATGCCGCGCTGGCCTTCTCAAAGTGGCCGAGGTGAAACTCCGACAAGCCAAGATAGAAGCTTGCCTGGGCATAGGCCGGGTCGTTGGCAGGGAATTTGGCCAGACTTGCGGCGGCCTGCTCGTAGTCCCGAGCGGCAAAGTAGGTCTTGCCCAGCAGCAGGCTGGCCTGCGAGTAGTTCGGGTCAACGGCGAGCGCGGCCATGAGGTAGCGGATCTTGTCGGCGCTGGTCGTGGCCACTACGCCCCGTATGAAGTTCTCAAAGGCGTCCAGGCGCACGGCGGGAGCGCGCTGCAGGAACTGGTGTCGCGTCTCC
>WNGE01003462.1_pt1 | contig 21117 bp, 17 predicted proteins | sample 5400651 | NCBI WGS metagenome assembly WNGE01 (sample SAMN13153370, study PRJNA577476) | soil metagenome | isolation source: 60 cm soil or saprolite under grassland replicate 2 | place: USA:California | collected 2016-06-15 | reverse complement strand
CCTGTACTTCTGTCCGAGGAACAGGACCACGGGATCCGCCCCGAGTGCGTAGCGGGCGCGAAACCCCTCGGCATCCGCGCTCTCACAAACGATTGGCCCGATCCCGGTGACGAAGATCCGCTCACTCCGAACGCCGAGGGAGACGAGGACGCGTCGCTCGGCCTCTGTCAGGGCTATCACGGCGTCGGCCAGGCGATACAGATGATGGTAGTGACGGTGCAGCCAGCCGCTCCAACGCGGGTGATGCGCGGGCGTGAGGACGAACGGGATGCCGCGATCGCGAGCCACCTGGAGCGACGCGTAGCTGAGGCCTTCCCGTCCGATGCGGCAGTTGTGCACCAGGTCCGCATCGACCGCCGCCCGGTTCACCTCGGGGGCGAGGGCCGCTGCGATCCGGCGGAGCGCGGATCCCTGGACGGCGTAGTAACCGAGGACCCAAGGCAGCAGCCGCCAGCGCGCTCGCGCGGACAGGGTCACGACCTGCACCGGAACGCCGTCCACCTCGTACGCGGCGCAGTCGCGTGGCGCGAACAAAGTTGTGCCGAGGAGCCAGTCCGTACGGCGCCGGTTCCATTGGGTGATGACTCGAACCGAGTGGCGGGCGCGAAGCTGACGCGCGAGCTGGTGCGTATGCAGCTGCACCCCCCCGGTCGCCGGGGGATACGCGGTCAGGGTGTAGAGAATATTCAAGACTGGAAGGGCGAAGATACCGGTTCGAGCAGCGCTTGCCCAGGGTGGCATCTTGACAAGCGGCGATCGTCTCGCCGAGTTTCGGGCGCCGCATGAACGACCGCGTCTTGTTGCTATCAGTCACTCCTGACCCCGGGTTCGGAGCCGAGAAGGTCCTGGCATCGCTCCTGGATGCGCTGCCTGAGGATTTCGCGGGGCGTTGTATTCTGCTGCGGCCGCCCGGGTCCTCCCTGGCACGGTGGGCGGTAGGAGACCGTGCCGACTACTGCGATTGGCCGGCGCGGCGCGACGCCGCCGTATTCAACCTCCTCGCGTGCTTCCCGGTCGCCCGCGCGTTGCGCGCCGAACGCATCGGCCTCGTGCATGCTTGGGGCGCCCGTGCGTTCGAGTCGGCCGTGCTCCTCGGCAGACTGCTGGGCGCACCGGTAAGCGGCACCGTGCACGACCACCCGCACGCGAGTTTCCACAGCGGGCTGCGCAAGGTCATCATCCGCCGATCAGCGCCGCGCCTGAAACGATTGGTGTGCGTCAGTCACGCCGTCGCAGAGGCCTGCCGCGACTCGGGCTTGAACGCGGATTACAGCGTCATCCGCAACGGCCTACTCCCGGCCTCACCGCGATCCGACAGCCGGCGTGGCGGGCCCGTGCGAGTGGGCTTCTTCGGACTCTATGCCCGCCCGAAAGGCTTCGAAACCGTGCGGCATTGGATCGAAGCGACCGGCCCTGCCATCGAATGGCATCTGTACGGTGAGCCCGCCCCAGTACTGCGCGACGCGTGCGAAACGTTAAAGGCCAAAGGTCTGTCGAACATTCTCTTCCACGGCTGGGTCGACAGCCCACAGATCATGGACGGGATAGACATTCTCCTGCATGCCTCCACGGAATTCGATTCGTATCCGACGGTCCTGCTCGAAGCGGCTCGGGCGGGAATCCCGGCTGTGGCCAGTAATCTGGGCGGGTCAGGGGAAATCATCGACGACGGCGTCACCGGTTTTCTCTTTTCCCCCTCGGATCCGGGGGCAGGCCTGCGCTGCCTCCGCGTGCTGACTGCGGACCCCGCCCTGCGGACGAGAATGGGCGCCGCTGCCCGGTGCCGCTTTGAGTCGGAATTCGGCATCAGCCGCATGATCGATTCCTACCTCGCCCTGTGGGACGCCCTGCTGCGAGATTCGACTACTGCGGCGCTCGGCAAACGCCCATGAGGATCCGGGCGTCGTCCACGCGGTCTGTCGTGAAGGTATAGTCGCTCGCCTCGATCCGCGCGGGACGAACCCCCCGAGCGCGACTCGCCAGGTTGACGACCGCGACATGGGCCCAGGTCCGGAGCCAACGTGGCACCAGACGACGGAGCCGTCGTAATCCGCTGCGGTCCAGGAGCTTTCCGTAGGCGATTTAGGCACCGCGAACGACCTGAGCGCGCACCCCGTCATGCTGCCCCATAAGGGTCACCGCCGGGAAATACTCGCGCAGCAGGTCGGCGAACTCGGCAGAGTAATACTCGCGCACATGGTACGGGTTGCGCACGATCGAGAGACCACCGGAAAACCAGCGCTTGTTGGGCGTCGAAACCACGCAGGTGCCCCCAGGCCGCAGCACGCGTCTGAGTTCCTGCAAGTAGGGTTCGACTGCGCCGAGGTGCTCGACCACTTCGAACGACAAGACAACGTCGAACTGACTGGCCCTGAAGGGCAGCGCACCCACATCGGCGGCGAGAAAGCGACGGCCTTGCGCACCGTAACGCCACCGTGCCACGCGGATCGCCTGAACAGAGCGGTCCACCCCGATGTACGACCGAGGAGGCTCGGTCAGTTCGAGAGCCGTCGTCTCAGCCGGCTCGATGCGCTCGACTGCGTCGTCCGGCGCTTGGCCCGACCGCGGAGCCCTCACCGGCGGCGGACGCGTGCGATCGTCCCTGCAATGTCCCGCAAGACTGCCCAGTCCGTTCGCTTGGGCACAAGTCCGGCGCCAAGGGGCAGGCGGTTGCGGACCACGAACAAGCCGTAGACCAGCCCGAAGATCACCGCTCCTGAGATCAGAGCCGACGACGCCGCTCCGACCATCCCGAAGTTCCGGACGAGGACGTAGCTCAGCGGGATCGAGATCGCCATCGTTGTGAGCGAGACGACAGAATTGATCATCGGGCGGCCGGCGTGACCGCTGAAGAACAGTGCAACAAGGCTCGCGGCCGTGGTCAGCGCGCCGGCGGGGAGGAGCAGTCGGAAGACAGCCGCCGCTGGTGCGTAATCGCCGCCATATAGACCTCGGAGCAACGGGGCGGCCACAGCCACAAGGGGTACGCCCACCGACACAAGCAGCAGCACCGCGATCCGAACGAGCTGCGCCGTCCACTGCGCGGCGGCTCGCTCATTGGCGCGGCTGATAGGGGCGGCGAACGCGACCTGCAGTGGCCCCACGAGCACCGCCAATCGCGTCGCCAGGCTTTCGGCAACGGAGTAATACCCTACCGCTTGCGTTCCGACGATGCTACCCACGAAAAACAGGTTCACACGCTGATAGGTGAGGACGGCAACGGTGCCGAGCTGCCCCGCCGCACCGAACCGCATCATGTCCCGGACGACAGGTCCCCAACGATGCTCGCCACGTTCACGCGACACGCCGACGGCCCGCGCCATGAGCGTCGCGGCGAGGAGTCTCGCCACGAGATAGCCGGTCAACGCCGTGACCGCCGACAGCCGGAGCACGAAGAGTGGTCCGGCCCCGACGACCACTGTGATCGCAGCGGTCGCGACATTCACACGACTGAGCGTTTGGACCCGCCCCATGCCCGTGAGGAGTCCGGCGCTACAAATGATGTACAGCTCCGTGGCGGCGAGCACACCGGCGACGCTGTACCCCTGCGGTGTAAGCATGCGCAAGTGCAGTCCCACGCTGGTCGAAAGCAATCCGACTGCAGTGCCTAACACGGCAACGATGCCCGCGTACGTCAGGACGACGACATTCAGCAGCCCAGCGGCTGCCGGCTCTTTCCCTAATCGGTACACCGCATATGCGGGGATGCCGACGGACAGCAGGTGTGCCAGGAGGGTGACCGTTGCGATGATCAGGAACCACTCACCGCGTAGCGCGGGTCCGAGCGCGCGAGCGATCAGCAGATCAAACAACAGGTTCAGCGGGAAGCTGACCGCCTGACCGACCGCGTACGCTGCTACTTGCGCACCGACGTTGCGTTCGCCGCTCAGCCCCCCAGGCCTCGGGGGGGGGCTCACACGGCGCCCTGGCGCCTGATGACTGCGGGGATCGTCTTGAGCAGGATCTTCACGTCAAGCAGGAGAGACCACTCGCGCACGTACTTCGTATCCAGTGCCACCACCTCTTCGAAATCCACGAGGTCCGAGCGGCCGCTCACCTGCCAGAGACCGCTGATGCCGGGTTTCGCGCCGAGGCGCGCGAAGTGGTGCACCTGGTACTCCATGAAATCGCTTTCTGGGAACGGCCGCGGGCCGACGACCGACATCTCGCCCTTGAGGACGTTCCAGAGCTGCGGCAGCTCGTCGAGGCTCCAGCGTCGCATCCATCTCCCGACGCGGGAAATCCGCGGATCGTTGGGGATCTTGAAGAGACGCGGGTCGCCGCTGTGGTTCAGGTGCGCGACGAGCGGTTTCATCTCTTCTGCTCCATCCACCATCGTGCGGAATTTGAGCATCCAGAACGGCCGGCCGCCGGTGCCGATGCGCCGATGCCGGAAGATCACGGGCCCGGACGAGTCGAGCTTGATCACCGCACTGATTACCGGCAAGACGGGCGCGAGCAGCAGCAATCCCAGCGCTGCCCCGATGATGTCCGCAACTCGCTTGATCGCGAACTGCTGGGCCTTCAGGGTCTGCGCGGTGAGCTCCACGAGAGGCTGGCCGCGCTTCCACACCACGCTTGGTTGCACGCCAGCGACCTCGAACGTCCGCGGGACCGAGAACACGTGACAGCCCGCGGTGATGGACTGTTCCACCACATCGTGCAGCTCCGTGTCACTCAAGTGCCCGCAAATTACGACGGTCTCGACGCCGTGGAGCTGGATGAGCGCCGGGAGATCACTCAGGCCGCCGAGCGCGCGGGGAGCGGGAACCGTCGCCGTATCGACAACACCCAGCACGAGGTGATCGCCGCGCGGAGCGAAGGCGGACCGGCTCGCGACATGAGCGCATTCCCGCGCGGCGCCAATCAGGATCGTGCGGGCGGAGGCCGGGGTGCGGTTGACGATGCGGGCGTCCACGGCATCGATGCCGAATCGCATGGCGACGAGGCCGAGCCAGACGACGACGGTCGTGACCGAATACTGGGCCGCGACGAGGCCCAACCCCCGGTCCCAGATGGGAGCCCAGAGGGCGAGCGCGGTGGCGAGGGCGCAACCCCAGAACAGGCGGGCTGCGTCGCGCCGCCGGTCGCCAGCGCCGTAATTGCCCGTGGCGATGAGGCCGAGAATAAGGGCTAGGGCGTATTGCCAGCCGTCCAAATAACCGGCGGGGAGGAGTTGCTGCACCGTGTTGCCGATCCAGGCACCGAGCAGCGCACCTTCGCCGACGGAGCGATACAGCTCGCGCAGGATGGCGAAGGCAACGAGGTCAGCGGTGAGGAGGACGGCAAAGCGCCCGACGGCGCGCGCGAGGTGGCGGCGCAGTGTGGATGGTGCGCGACGCTGGAGGGAAAGCCGCTCGTGTTGGGTGTGGCGCGGCGGATGGTGCGGGACGTTTACCGCGGCGTCCGGCCCCCCGGACCTAATGGCCGGGGACGGCTCGGCGCGAGACACGCTATCCAGCTGTACGGGATCCATAGCGTGCTCGAAACTCCTCAAGGGCGAAGGACGAGCGGGGAACGAGAAGAAGATAGGCGCTTCAGGAACGGTTGCCTAGGTACGCTTCTCCGCCCTCTCAGGCTTTTATGACCTTTGGGGCGCCCCCGACGCAGGAATCGCGGAAACGATATACACTTTCACCCGCCGTGTGAGTGAATCGTCCTCCGGCACAGTACGCCACGGCGGTCTCCGCCTGAGCATGATCTTCCGCACCAGCGCGAGCTTGGAACGCCGCAGATAAGGAATGGGTGTCATCGAAACCTTACTCACCGAGCTGAAGCGGATGCTGCGCCACCCCATGGCCACCGACGCCAGCTCGTTGGCCGCCTCACAGTACGTGGCTGCGGGTCTGGGTTTCATCACAACCGTGGTGGCGGCGCGCGTGCTCGGCGCCGGCAGTTATGGCGTCGCAGCGCTCGCGATGACTTACCCTGCCCTTGTGTGGTCGTTCGTGGGGATCAAGACCGTGTCGGTCACAACACGATACATCGCCAGCTTTCGATCCAGCGGAGCCATGCTGGAGCTTCAGGGAGTCTGCAAGCTGGGGTATGGCCTCGACTTTTTGCTGTCCGTCGGGGCGTTCGTTGTGGTCTGCGCAACTGCGTGGTGGGTTGCCGCCGCGGTGTACGGCATGCCGAAACTGTATTGGCTGATGATTGCGTTCGCAGCATCCTTCCCCTTCTACTCCCTGACCGGCACGAGCACGGCGATCCTATCCTCCTGGCAGAGATTCCGGGCGCTCGCGCTGTTTCAGATCGTCGACCCGGTGATCACTTTGGTGCTGGTGCTCGGACTCTTGCTCGCGGGCTTCGGCTTAGCCGGGCTGATCATAGGGACCGCGTGCGCGAAGATTATCGTCGGACTTGCAATGGAAGTAGTCGCAGCGCGCCTCGTGCAGCGGACCGGGGTGAGTCACTGGTGGCATGCCAGCCTGAGCAGCGTGAGACACCTGCAGCGCGAACTCGCTGCGCTCTTCGGGTGGAATTACCTGCTGATCACACTGAGCGGTTTAGTGACCAACATTCCCTTGATGGTCCTCGGACGTGTCCGGGGTGCGGAGGAAGCTGGCTTCTATCGCCTCGCCACGAGCATTATGGTGGCAGGGTCCTACCTCGAAGTCGCGCTCGCGCGAATTGTCTACCCCACACTCTCCGCACGCTGGAGTGCCGGCGAGCGAGCGACCCTGGGACACTCCCTGCGACGATGGACCCTCCGTGCCGGGCTCCCCGTCGGCGCACTGCTGCTGTTGTCTGTGCCGCTGTTGCCGATTCTCGTGCCACTGGTTTTCGGCGCGGCCTATGCCCCGATGGTGAGAGGCGCCCAGATCTTGATGATGAGTGCGGCTGTCAGCGCCGTTGTCTTCTGGTTGTCGCCCTTGTACTATGCCTCGGGCGCGCTGGGTCTCTGGACCAAAGCCCAAGCGGTCTACACTGCCGCAATGCTCGTCCTGGCTTGGGTTGCCATACGACAATGGGGATTCTTGGGTGCGGTCGGAGTCTTGGGAGCCGGGCGGACGCTCTTCACAATCGTCATGGCCCTGATGCGCGGTGCCGTCCTCAACGGCAAATGACCGTGAGGAAGAGATCTCCATGCAGGCTGTAGCCACGACCGAACATCGCGCGGCGTGTTTTGTGCTGTGGTTCCCGGTACACAACAACCCACGATACGCCATGCTTTTCCCGAGGCTGGCGCACATTGTTCGGTTCTTCAAGTTCACTCTCAGCCGTAACCGCATCATCCGAGGTGTGCAGTATCGCGTGTGGCAGCTGTTGAAGCGATTGCTGATTTACCCACTCGCGCTGCGTTATCTGGCCCGGCGATATCGGACCCTCCTGACCGTTGATCACTGGCAGATCCTCGCGTGGCCGCACCAAGGCAGCATCGTCGTGGATGCGGATGACCCGCTCTATACGGCGACGGAGGTCAGGCTCTTCAACCTCCCACAAGTGAGAGCCATCGTTGTGACCACCACGAAGGCGAAGACGCTATTCGAGCAGTTGGGGGTCACCAAGGAGATTCACGTCATCCCTCAAGGGGTTCCCGTCGACGGGATCAACCCGCAGGGCGTCGCCCACCTCCGTGAGCAGTTCAAGCGGAATGGCGAGTTCGTGGCAGGCTACCATGCGCCAACGCTCACACTGTTGAGCGACGGCCCCAAGCGAGCGAGAGGGGGAATGGATGACCTCGACCTTCTCCTCGCAGCCGCCGAGCATGCGCGCCGGAAGAACCCGAGTATCGTGCTGTGGCTGGTGGGCACACCCAGCGACGGCCTCCAGCAGTACGCCGACCGGAAACCGTGGATCCGACTCCTCGGGTATGTACCGGTCTCCGGCATCCTCGACTACGTCTCGGCCTTCGATGTTGGCGTCTACCCGCGAACGTGGTCGCCACCTCCGGGCCGTTTCAGCGTGAAGATCGCGCAGTTCATGGCATGTGGACTGCCGATTATATCAACCCCCGTTGACGAATCATTCATCGTGACCGAGGCGGAGTGCGGCATGGTTTGCAAGACGAGCGAAGATTTCGGCGAGGGCCTCGTCACATTGGCTGGCTCAGCGGAACGGCGTCAGGCTCTGGGGCACGCCGCAAGACGGTACGCGGAGAAACACTTGGACTGGTCCGTGCTCATGCGTGACTACGAGGCGCTGCTGAAGGACTGACACGCCGTTAACCATCCTGCCCGCGGCTGGAGGCTCCTTCATGTTGACGCGACCTTGGGCCATTACGTCCACCCACCAACAGCCGCCACGGTCGGCGTAGTTCCCACGCGAGGTTGGTCCGGTGACGCGCGAACTCTTCGACCGCGGCGCGGTCGGTGCTTTGGCGTTCCCCGCGGAGTGCGCTGCCGAGAGCGCCGAGCAGAGTCCCCAACGCCAAGCCGGCGAGGAGTGCCAACAAGCCGCGCGTTGCAAGCCCCCGGGGGTCGGGCCGGAGGGGCATCTCCGGGGGCTCGACGACGGTTATGACGGGCGTGTCGCGCACCTCGTCGATCTTCGCTTCCTCATATGCCTGGGCGAGGTTGGTAAAGATCTGCTGCTGCATTGTGACTTCGCGGTTGAGGCGTTCTGCCTGGAACGCAAGTTCGGGCGAGTTCTGCCACTGGCGATTCCGTCGCTGGAACTGTTCCAGCTGGTCCTCGGCGACGCGCAGTTCACGGCGGGCGTCCGCCAGTCGGGCCTCGATGAAGCGTCGCTCGGCAGCGGCCCTGCTCTGTCGGGTCTCGAGGTTGAAGTGGTTGAGGAGCTCGAGCACGCGCTCATTCACCTCGAACGCGATCCGCGCGCTCGGCAACGTCACCCGGAGCCGCACGACATTGGTCCGCGGGTTCACACTCGCCTTCAGCGCGCCACCGAGGCGATTCACCGCGGCGTCGCGCCGAAGCGCCGGATCTCGCGTCTCGACGCCGAGCGCGGAGGGCAGCCCATCTGGGGCGTTGGCGTACGTCGTGTCCACGAGAGCGGCCCGCAGGGTCCGCGACCCGATCAGGTCGGCGTAGAAGGGCGGTGACTCTGCCGGTTCCCCTCCGGTGGAGAGACCGAACTGCGCCGCTAGACCGGAGACGATGCTTGGCGCCTTTCGTCCCTGGGGCGTGAACGCCGAGGAGGCTGTCCACGTGCGCGGCGCGAGCAACCCTGTGAATCCAACCCCGAATGCCAGGCCGAACGCGAGCCACACAGCCGTGCGGCGATGACGCAGCACGAGGTTGACGAGGCTGAGAAGCGAAATGTCGTCGAGTGTCGTAGCTGCGCGAGGCGGCATAGCGGTCACACGATCTCCCTCGGACTGGCGCGGCGACGGCCTGCTGGGGCGGCGGCGTTCACCCCTGTGCGGTCTAAGACATATATCAGGGCGGCACTCCCCACAATCCGACTCAATAGCCGACGCGTCGCGAGCGGCAACACCGCGCCGAGCACAAAGTACCCGCTGTAAGCCAGGCGGTTCGGGACGGTCGCGATGGGTCGCCAGCCAGTCCCCTGGAAGCGCGCGCGCCACCACCAGCGCGAGAAATACCACATCTCGCTCAGGGCATTGCCCCGTTCGCCGTGTCGCTGAGGCACCACTCTTCGTAACGCCGTGGCAAGCGCCGCCTGAGGGCCCCCGGCGCGCAATCGTCTGAGATGCGCGTCGGTGACGCAGTCGCCGTCACCGGCGCCTGAACGGCGGAGGAGGAAGAGCACCTTCACGGCGTAAAGGTAGTGCGTCACGTTGGTGAGGCACCGCCAAGCCGCGCTTGGCATCACGTGCACGGCTCGCCCGCCCGGCCGGACCACGCGCTGCATCTCGATCAGCAGTGCGTCCAGGTCCGCGACGTGCTCCAGGACGTTAGAGCTGAACACCGCGTCGAACGCGTTGTCTGGAAACGGGAGTCGGCGCCCATCGTAGAACTGTACCGGGTAGACGGCGTCGGCCAGGTACGGCGACCCCGTAACCTCGAGGGCAGTGACCCGAAAGCCGCGGTCCGCCAGCTCGCGGGCTTGCCAACCACTTCCCGCCCCAAGCTCGAGGATTTCGCCGCCGGCAGGAAGCCATCGGGCTACCAAGTCGATCTCGGCTACTCGGATCGTCTCTCGAACTGAAGCTGACCGTGTCACGCGCTGGCGGTCAACTCGTAATAGAGCTCGGCGTAGCGGTCGACCATGCCGTTCAGCTCGAATCGTGAGGTCACGACCCGTTGCCCCTCGGCACCGATGCGAGTACGGAGCGCCCGGTCGCCCAGCGCCCGTGCCACGCAGTTGGCCAGCGCTGCCGCATCGTTGGTTGGGCACAGCAGCCCGCTCACCGCATCGCGAATCACTGAGGGAATACCGCCTGCTGTGGTGGCGACGACGGGAATTCCAAGCGCCATTGCCTCGAGCAATGCCACCGGCAGGCCCTCGCGCAACGATGGGAAGACCAGTGCATCGAGCGATGCCAGCACCGCGAGCACATCGTCCCTGAACCCGAGAAAGCGCACTTGTCCCTGAAGTCCCTGCTGAGCTACGGCCCGGCGTACGGCCCGTTCGTTGCCGTCGTCCCGGCCAGCGAACAGCACGACGAGATCCGGCCGATCCATGATGCGCAGTGCCTCGAGGAGCACCAAGTGCCCCTTGTCCGGCCTGAAATGGGCGACGACGGCTACAACCGGGGCCTCGTCGTCGAGACCGAGGGCGCGCCGGGCTGCCTTCCGAGTAGGCGCCTGGCACTGAAGCGCTCCCGTGTCCACACCGTTCGGCACCATCCGGGTGCGGCCGGTAGACTGCCACAACAACGGCGCAGCGGCCAAGAGGTCATCGAGCACCGCGTCGGAGACGGCGACGGTCACCGTGTTCCAGTGGAGCGTGCGCGCATTGAGTCGCCGGGTCAGGACGTGATAGGCGCCCTGTAAGTTGTGTTCCGTGTAGATGTGAGGCACCGCCGGCCGCCGACCGACCGCCAAGCGCGCGATCACGCCGGCCCGCGGCAGATGGGAGTGCAGCACATCGGGGCGCACCGCGCGGAGCGTAGCCCGCAGCCGGAACACGGCGCGGGGATCCAGCCTCCTCGCCCGCAGGTTGATTACGCCGCACCCGTACTCCGCGAGCGGAGCCGCCATCTGGTCGCCTCGCGCGTCGAGCGTGACAACCGTGAACCTGAGGCCCGTGTGGCGCGATCGGCACACACGCACCGTTTCGAGCACCAGCCGCTCTGCGCCGCCCAGTCGTAACAGCGGGATGAAGAACACAATGTGCCGGGCATCGCCCCTCACGTTCTGACCAGCTCCGCGTAGAAGCGGGTGACCAACTCTGCTTGGTGAGCCCAACTGCGGTCAGCGGCGCGGCTGCGGTTCGCGCTGCCCGCGCGGGCCCGCAGCTCGGGATCAGTAGCCAGGCGCTCAAGGGCTGTCGCCAACGCTAGCGAATCGCGCTGCGCCACCACCGTGACGCCCGGCTCGGCGTGCACCACTCTCGCCGCTCCGCCCGACGTCGTGGTGACGACCGGAAGGCCGCATGCCATGGCTTCCAGCACAGCTGTGGGCGTGCCCTCGATGACACCAGGGAGGTCTACAGAGGCGAGAACAAAGACGTCGGCAACGTGGAGTACGTGGTGCACGTCGTTGGGCCCAAGTTCGCCGAGAAACCGAACGCCGGTGAGGCCGGCGGCGCGTCGCTCGAGGTCCGTCCGAGCCTCACCGTCTCCGACCAAGAGCAGAGTCGCGTCATGGCCTCGGCGACACAGCTCACGGAACGCATCAATCAAGTACTCGTGACCCTTCACCTCGTGGAGTCGAGCCACCGAGACGATAACGTAGCGCCCGTTCTCCAATTGCTGATCCTTGCGGGCTGCGGAGCGCTCCGCTGCTGACGGTGGGTGATAGCGGTCGAGGTACACACCGCTGCTGATAGTACGCAGCCGGGTGCCGGGTACCCCTCGTGCGGCAAGATCCGAGACAATGTCCTCGCTCGTGCCGATGATGCCGTCCACGCGGCGCCATATCGTCGGCGCCACGATCCTGTAGGCGATACCACGACTGAGGCGGCTGTGGAGTGTGACTACGAGGGGAATGCGGCGCCAGCGAGCCACCAACCATAACACGGCCGCTTCGATGATGTCACCGTGCACGTGCAGCAGATCGGGTCCGCCACGAGAGCGCATGATCGCCCGGGCCGCGCGTAGTGCGAACGTCAGACGCCCGAGTCCCGAGCCCCAGCGCCGGAGTAGGCGCCGTGAGACGATGGACACCGCCCTGACCCGATCCGGTGTCTCCGGATTGGGGAACGGCTGATACACCGTCACCTCGTGCCCCAACAGCGCCTGCTCCCGGGACAGCGCGGCAGCGTGATTGGACCAGCCGCAGCGGCGGGGAGGGAAACCGATCGAGACTCGTGCGATGCGCATCACCCTCGTCACGGCCGTCGGTACACGCCGACCACGTAGGGCGAGAAGGTGCGTGATTCAGGGCGCACGCCCAGCACGGAGGCGACGCCGCAGACCAGTTGCTGCGTTCCCAACACCGACGACCAGAACAATCCGTCCAGCCAGCGCGGTAGTCGGAAGCGCAGGCGACTCCAGTTGGCGACACCCAAGCTAAAGACTCCGAAATACGCCGCGGGCTCCACGGGGACCAAGCCGGCGGCGGTGTGTGCGCGGTCCAAGTCCGCAGGATCGAGCACCCGGTGCATGCGGTACACGGCGGCGTCGACGACGCGATGAAGCCTGCCCACCGCACCCTGCAGGTTGGGTACGAGTGTGACCATCACGGCACCTGGTCGCAGGAACCGCGCGAGCCCCCCCACTACCCGCGCTGGGTCGTCGAAGTGTTCGATGAGCCCCGCGCTCCAGACGAGGTCGAATTGCCGCTCCAGATCGGGATGGGGTTCGAGCACGTTACCCAGAGTGACCGTGCCGGCGACGCTGGCTTGGCGTAGGTGCTCTCGTGCAGCCCGCACACCGGGCTCAGAGTAGTCCATGCCGTTGACGCGACAACTGAAGCGGGTGGCGAGGTAGGGCAGCCAGCGCGACCCGCCTGCGCCGGCCTCGAACACCGCCGCGCCGGGCCGCAGGTAGCGAGAAAACACCTCGTCCAGTCGCCGCGTGTAGTAGGAGCGCGGGCTGAGGGGCCGCCTGGGCGCCACGGCCCAGACGCCGTCCCAGTGCTCCATGCCCGCCAGGTCGTGCGGCTCGGTCGTGGGTGTCAGGTTCACAAGATCCTGCCAATCGCCACCGCGGCTCGCGCCCCGCCCTGTGATCGCCGCCGTTCGAGCGCCAGCCGATGCAGGGCGTCCATCTGCTCGACGTGTTGCTCCTCGGTGTACCGCGCGAGCACTTGCTCACGGGCGCGCCTTCCTACCTCGCGGGCTGCGGGGGACTTTAGAGCGGCGACGATTGACGTCGCCAGCGCGCCCGCATCGGCCGGCGGCACCAGCCAACCCGTTGAGCCATGATCGATCATATCCGGGATGCCACCCACGCTTGTCGCCACAACGCAGCACTCCATCGCCATCGCCTCCATCACCGCTCGGGGGGTGCCTTCGGACAGCGACGGAAGGACAAAGACACTCGCCGCGGCCAGGAGCGCCGGCAGCTGATCCTGGGGCACCCGCCCGGTGAACTCGACCATATGCGCAACTCCAAGCCTGGCAGCGCGAGCTTGGAGCCGAGCGCGCTCGGGCCCGTCGCCGACGATCTGGAGCGTCGCCTGTGGCCACTGGGCGCACACGGTTGGAAGCGCATCAAGCAGAAACGCGAGCCCCTTTTCAGGCACGAGGTTGCACACGCAAAGCAGTCGGCCGGTTTGCCGGGCCACACCGGGTGTGGCATTGGGATCAAACCGCTTGGCGTCGCAGCGTGACGGAATTACACGAACGAAATCGCGCGCGGCCCCGGCCGAGACGGCGTCGTCCGCCGCTTGACGGAAGAGGCACCGCAACCCGTCGGCATTGCGCGCGAGAATGCGGGCGACGATTCTCAGCGCCCGACGGCGAAACCGATGCGGCGTCCCCCGTACCTCACGGAAGAACTGTCCCTGCAGCTGGGCCACCGCGGCCACGCCGAAGCTGGCCCTGGCGGCGAGGGCCACCAGACCTCCGATGAGGTCGGAGCCGTTCACGACGTCAAGCTGGCCGTTACGGTTTAACCGGCGCAAGTGCCGGAGGGCCCAAAACACAAAGCCAGCGCGCCGCGGTGCGTAGTGCACCGTGAGCGCACCGTCCTGCCAAGTCCGCGAGATCCCCTCCGCATCGACCACCATCAAGTCCAGGCGGCCCGTGCACCGCGCCAGCGCGCGCATGACCTGTACGTCCTGTCGGTGCCTATCGTAGGGAAAGGGAACCCGATACCGCCCTACGAGCGCGACCGAGAGCTCGCTCACGACGCCGCCTGCTCCCGCACGATGCGGGAAACGAACATGTCAGCAACCGCTTCTGTAGTATACGGGGGAAGCGCCGCCTGCATCGCGGTGCTCGCCTGCTGACGCAGCGTGGGGTCTTGGAGCAGTGAGGCCGCGGCGGCCGCCATGGCTTCCACGTCGCGCGGGCGCACGATGAACCGGTGGAGCGACGGTGGCATGATGTCGCGCACTCCACCTACATCGAACGCGATAACCGGAAGTCCCACGGCCATAGCCTCGAGTACGACGCGGGGAAACCCCTCGCTCTCAGAGGGCAAGACGAACACATCCGCGCCGGCGAGAATCAATCTAGCCTCGGCGTTGGCCAGCGGGCCGGCGAACACGGCCACCCCAGGCGCTCGGCGCGCGGTCTCGGAAGGAACCTCCGTGAGATGAATCTGTCCGACGACGAGCAGCCGCACACTGGGAATTCGTGTACCAAGTGCCGCAGCGAGTGCGGGAAGGTGGTGGCCGCCCTTTAGCGGTGACACGCGTCCCAGAAAAACCACGACCGGCGCCCCTGGCGGCAGTCCAAAGCGCTCACGGAGGGTCTTGCGGGAAGTTGCTGGGTCGAGTGCGGACGTTACCTCCCCGACGTCGTTGTACAAAACGACGGTGCTGCACAGGTTCGTGCCCATATGTTGGGCGTACCACCGAGCCATGCTCTCAGGACCAGTGACGAAACGATGTGCAAGGCGCATCGCGAGTCTCTGCAGCAAGAGATCGAGCTCGAATCGAAGGCGGCGACGGATACTCAGTTGCCAAGCTGGTCGTAAACGGCTTGCCTGACCGCTTTGCCAGTAGTAGACCTGGAGATCCAGAAACGGCGCAGCCAGTCCCAGCGTGAGCGCCGCCGAAGTAGAGATGCGGACGAAGAACTTTCGGCACCCGTGGTTCCTGAGGCGGCGCGCGATCAACACCAACTCCGCGGCGCGGCGCAGGTGTGAGCCCGGCCGTTGCACGACCAGGGATCGCGCGTGCCGGAGCTGTGGCGTTGCTGTAGCGCGCTGCACCACGACGTGTATCGGACATCGTTGGCCCACCGCGTCAAGCAGCCGAGGCAGGTGCGCCATGTGCGTCGCATCCCCGCCTTCGAAGGCCGGTACGACGTAACAAACCTGCGTGCTCTCCTGGATGCTCTCAGACACGCGGCAACATCAGAGTAATCCCCCGACCGGCTCGACCGCGGCGCGATCCTGTCGAACGCGGAGGAAGACCGCTATCAGCACCGGCAGGAAGCAAGCCACGAACCGTTCCGTGAGTCCCGAGGAGCCGGCGAACCGATAGGCGAGGAGCAGCACGATGATGATCACGGGGTTCAGATCCCGGGTTATTTGGTGCCCCACGCCCTTCGCGCGGACTATGAACCGACCCACCGGGAGCAAGATTCGCAAATGGAAGAGCCCGTACAGGGTCAGGAAGGTACCCGCGATCCAGTGCCCGTATGACAGCGGAATCGCAAACGGCATCGGCAGCAAAAGCCCGACGGCTGGGCCGAGGACCCGCGTCGCCATTTGGCTCGAATACACCACCGAGTAGACCGGGCCAGCCCCCTCAGGATTGGCCAACTCTGGTATAAAGGCCGACGGAGCCAAGGCGAATACGAGAAACGCCAACCCCACGACTAGGCGAGGGCGCAGGCGCTGCATCACGGGCAGCACGCCGAGCCATAGGATGCCAAGGAATGGCAGAAAGGAGGGTCGGATTGCACCAACCAGGCCTGCGCCGAGAAGCACCGGTAGGTAGCTGGTTTGGTGCATTCCGCCTGAGAACAGCAGAATGCCGACCTCCGTCAGGCCCTCCTTATGGTGCGTCGCCGCAAAGTAAATGGAAGCGGGATTGAGGATGAACCACCAGTTGTCGCGGGGCGCGGCAGCCACAGCGCCAGCAAAATAGGCCGTCGCGAACGCACTCAACAGGCTGGTGAGCAGCACGTAGGCGAATGGCGTATCCCAGAGGGCGTACACAACGGCGTGCAAGAAGACAAAGGGCATCGTCGTATCGCCGCCCGTCGTCCAAGCGCCCTTCAACGGCTCGACGGATTCCGTGAGGGCGCCCAGATAACTGCCCTCGATGTCAGTGAGCCCGGCATTGTAGGCGCGCTCTTCGAGAGAAGCGGATGTTGGAGCGAGGACCACATCGCGGGCATAGGCGCCGAACGTATGGATGGCCTCTGCGTCTCCACCTGCACCCAGGAACCCGGCGGCAGAGAAGAGCAGAGCGGCAGTGGCCCGCGTGAGGAAGGCCGCCAGGAACACCCGGCTGCTCATTCCGCGCACCCTCAACGCTGTGCCTCCAGCCACGCTTGGAACATCAAGATGGCCCACAGATGGTGGTGCCAGTTAGCTCTTCCGTCCTGATGCTGCTCCCACTTGGATGCGATCGGTCGGGGGTCAAAATAGCCCTCACGCCGGAGACGCGTTTCCTCGATGAGACTCTCGGCCCACTCGCGCAGCGGGCCGCGGAACCACGTATCCAGCGGAACCCCAAACCCCATCTTCGGCCGGTCAAACAACGCCGGTGGCACATACCGGCTCAGGAGCTTGCGCAAGATTTTCTTCCCGCGTCCACCGTTGACTTTCGCGGCAAGGGGCAGGCCCCACGCAAACTCGACGACGCTCTGATCGAGATAGGGCGCCCGAGACTCCAGGCTCACGCCCATACTCGCCCGGTCGACCTTCACAAGTATGTCGTCCGGTAGATACGTCTGCAAATCGACATACATCATCCACGGGAGGAGCCCTTCCAAATCGGGCCATGCGCTTGGCTGCGAGAGGACCGTCGGTGGCTCACGGCCCCCCAACACCACGCTTTCAGGATCAGGCCAATACGACATGACGTCGCGATAAGCGCCTCGGTCGGACTGCGCACCAAGAATTCCGGCCAGCTTGTGGAGTCGTTCCCCACTGAACGACCGCGCGCGCGTTGGTTGCACCCCCAGTCTCTCGAGCACGTGGTCCCATGTCGTCGGAGAAACCGACTCGATCAGGCGCGCCACACCCGACCGAATCGGCCTCGGCACCATGCGACGCCACCGCCGCAACCGGTCGCCCACCCGATAGCGGTCGTATCCCCCGAACAGCTCATCACCGCCGTCTCCCGATAGCGCCACGGTCACGTGCTGTCTGGCGAGACGGGCGACGACGAATGTGGGGACCTGCGACGAATCGGCGAATGGCTCGTCGTACAACTGCGGGAGCTGTGGCACCACAGCCAAGAGATCGGCCGAACTGACACAGAGTTCCGTGTGGTCTGTACCTAAATGCGCAGCGACGCGCCGCGCATGCTCCGCCTCGTTGTAGCTGGGCTCCGCGAAGCCGATCGTGAATGTCCGCACCGGGCGATTCGACTGCGCCTGCATCAGCGCGACGATCAGGGATGAATCAATGCCCCCCGATAAGAAGGCGCCGAGCGGCACGTCCGATATCATTTCTCGCTTCACGACCACGCGCAGCAGGCGATCCAGCTCGTCCACGGCCTGATCTTCGTCGATGGAATGCGGCGCCGTGGCCGCGGTTTCCACCATCGCGCGGGCGGACCAGTATGCCTCGGCCGCGGGCTCACTGGTGGGTGAGCGGAACGTGAGAATCGTGCCGGGCAGGACTTTCGAAACGTTATGATAGATCGAATAGGGCGCCGGCACATAGTTGTGCCGGAGGAACAGTGACAATGCGCCCCGGTCGATGTCGCCCTGCCAGGCTGGATGGGCCCGCAACGCCTTGAGCTCCGAGCCGAACAGCAGCGTGCGTCCCACGGTACCGTGATAGAGCGGCTTTTCCCCCAGGCGATCGCGAACCAGCGACAGCGTTTGGTTCTGCCGATCGAACAGCGCAAACGCAAACTGCCCGGCGAAGCTCTGCACGGCCCTCAGCAAGCCATGGCGCTCGATGGCCGCCAGCATCACTTCGGTATCCGACGTTCCCCGGAATCTCGCTCCCTCGAGCTCGAGTGGCCGGCGAATGTCCTGAAAGTTGTAGACCTCACCATTGAAGATCATGACGTAACGGCCGCTCGCCGATACCATGGGTTGATGACCCTCGACGGAGAGATCGATGATCGCTAACCGGCGATGGCCAAATCCAATCCCACACGACGGCTCCCACCAGACGCCGTCGTCGTCCGGGCCACGATGACGCACTGCTCCCGCCATCGCGCGCAGGATTTCTTCAGGATCTGATGTGCTGCGGTCCGCCGACCAGAAGCCCGCGATGCCACACATGAGCTAGCCAAGCTCCGGGGTCGCAAGGTCAGACAAGCCTCGCGCAACCGAGGACGTGCTGAGCAATTCGTCATACAGCTTCTCGATATCGCTCACCAGCCGCGCGACGTCGTACCGCGCAAGCATCGCTCCACGGCCGACCCCGACGAATCGCCTGCGCTCCGACGGATCGAGCAGACGGCGGAGCGCGGCCGCGAGCGCTTCGACATCGCCCATTGGGACCAGGACTCCCAGCTTACCCTGTTCGAGGACGTCGGCCACGCCGCCGACCTCTGTTGCGACCACCGGACGGCCGCAGGCAAGCGCCTCGATGAGGCACACGGGCGTCCCCTCGTTGTCCGAGGTCAACGCGACGACATCCGACCCGTAGTACACGGCCTCCAAATCCTCCCACCAACCGGCGAAGACCACGCGGTCCGCCACACCGAGTTCCCGCGCCAAGGCCTGCAGCCGCTCTTCTTCTTCTCCACCACCGACCAGGACGAGCAGTACGTTCGAGTCGGACTCCCCCAGCGACGCAAGCGCCCGTAGCGCGAGGGCATGGTTCTTGATCACGGTGAGCCGACCCACCATAGTCACGACCACGCGATCGCCCGCCCCAATCCTTGCACGAAATCGTTCGCGTGCAGCCCGCTCATCAGCGTCCACGAACCGCCGCAACTCGAACCCGAGGGGAATCACGCGAATTTTGTCGGGACGGACCTTGAGGTATCGCTGCAGCTCCTCCGCCTGGAGTGGACTGATCGCGATGATACTGGTGGTGATCCGCGCCAATGCACGTTCGAGCGCGATATACAAAGCGGTCTCCAAGCGACCGAAGTATCCGCGAAATACGTGCCCATGGTAGGTGTGTACCCGCACCGGCACACGAGCCAACCAGGCCGCGAGGCGCCCCAGCATGCCCGCCTTGGCGGTGTGCGTGTGCACGATGGACGGACGGTTCCGGACACACAAGCGCCACAGATGCCACAGCGCGCGGATGTCACCCAGCATTCGGATGTCACGACCGAGTCCGGGAACGCGCTGCGGGATGACCCCGTGCTTCGCCGCCAACCCGGACATGTCGCCTTCATTCGGACCCGTAGTGCCAATGACGAGAAGCGTTGGGTACCGCTCGCGCGTGCGTGCAGTCAGCAAGACCGCATTCCATGCCGGACCGCCGACGTTCAATCGAGCGATCGCGCGCAGCACACGGACCTTCACGGCTAGTTCGACTCGATCATTCTGAGTATTATGGCTCTCGACAATCGCTCGATACCCTCTAGCCACGATCACGTCATGCGAATTCTGGTCACTGGTGCCGTTGGCTTCATCGGTTTCCACGTCGCCAACCGGCTGCTCGCCGACGGACACGACGTCGTCGGTCTCGATTCCGTGAATCAGTACTACGACGTCCGCCTCAAGGAGGCGCGCCTCGCCGTGCTGCAGAAGCATCGCACGTTCGAGTTCGTGCGCGCCGCGCTCGCTGATCCGGAAGCGATGAACCAGCTGTTTGACCGGTCGGAGTTCGAGCGGGTCATCCACCTCGCTGCCCAGGCCGGCGTCCGCTACTCACTGGAACGCCCCGATGCCTATATCACATCCAACATCCTCGGCTTCCTACAGGTGCTCGAGGAGTGCCGCTATCGTAAGGTCCCGCACCTCGTGTACGCCAGCTCCAGCTCCGTGTATGGCGCCAGCACACAGATGCCATTCTCCGTACAACGCGGAGCCGACCATCCGCTCTCCATCTACGGCGCGACCAAACGCGCAAACGAGCTGATGGCGCACAGCTACTCGTATCTGTTTGCCCTCCCGACAACCGGCCTGCGTTTCTTCACGGTCTACGGCCCCTGGGGCCGCCCCGACATGGTCTTGTTCAAGTTCACGAAAGCCATCCTGGAGGGGCGGCCGATCAACGTGTACAACAACGGACACATGAAACGGGACTTCACGTACGTGGACGATGTCGTCGAGTCGGTCGTCCGCATCATGGACGTCATCCCTGCCAAAGACAACCAGTGGTCCAGCGACCATCCCGATCCGAGCGCGAGCCTGGCGCCGTATCGCCTCTACAACATAGGGAACCAGGAGCCCGTCGAGCTCCTGGAAGTGATCAGCCTGCTCGAGGAAGAGCTCGGCAAGACCACCACGAAGAACTTCCTTCCCATGCAGCCCGGCGACGTTGCCGCAACCCACGCCGACGTCAAAAGTCTGGAAGCAGTCACGGGCTTCGTCCCCCGCACGTCCATGCGGGAAGGCATTCGGCGCTTTGTAGAATGGTACAAGTCGTTCTACGGGTCGGCGTAACGAAGCGTCAAGACGCGGCCGCGGCAGCTCGCTGCATCGGACGTATACCCGCCGTTTCCGCGACCACGGGGGTTGCGGCTGTTGCATCGCCATTCCCATTGCCATTGCCGTGCACCGCCCGCACGCAAATCTCGAGCTCGAGCAGCTCGAGATCGTGGGCCGCGCCGAACGCGTGCAGCGCGCGTACGATATCCGCCGGCAACTTCTTCGTCGCAATCAGCACGCGACGGACCCCGTGGCGCTCCGCCACATACGCCAGGCTGTCCA
>WNGE01004781.1_pt1 | contig 21120 bp, 22 predicted proteins | sample 5400651 | NCBI WGS metagenome assembly WNGE01 (sample SAMN13153370, study PRJNA577476) | soil metagenome | isolation source: 60 cm soil or saprolite under grassland replicate 2 | place: USA:California | collected 2016-06-15 | reverse complement strand
TACCGGTCGGACGCCCGAAACATTTCTCCAAGACACTGCCGCCGTGGTTGCCTAGCCTGCGGCGTATGACACAGACGGTCACTCCCTATTTGCTTTACGAGGATGCCGAGGCGGCGGCCGAGTGCATGACCCGCGTCTTCGGCTTCAAGGAGGTCGACCGGATGACCGGTTCCGCTGGCGGCGTCCATCTCGAGTTCGAGGCCGAACTCGGCGGGCGCGTCTACGCCGGGCAGCCGCCGAAGGGTTTCCGCAACCCAAGCGACGTCGGCCGTACTTCGTTGGTCTACGTCATCGTCTCCGCCGTTCAAGGGCACCACGACCGTGCCAAAACCCAGGGTGCCACGATCACCGAGGAACTGGTCGACCTGCCGTTCGGTCACCGCCGCTACACCTGCCGCGACCCACAGGGTCACGAGTGGGCATTCGCGCAGGTACTCCAAGGCGCGTCCAAGTAGTCATACAACAGCCTGTCCCTGGCCTCGCGTCACACTCGACCTCCGCGAACGATGTCGGCCGTCGACCTCGGGCCGATCAAGCGACCTCGACGACGTCAGGCCGGTGCCCGTACGTCACGAACTCGGAGGTGCGGGGCGGTAGACATGAAGCGCCGCGCCGGTGTTGTAGGTCTGCGCGTCGACGAGCTCGAGTCGGAGGGGCGCCGCGAGATCTTTGAAGAGGGGCAAGCCCTCTCCGAGCGCCACCGGTTGCAGGACGAGGCGGTATTCGTCGACGAGCCCGAGGCTGGTGAGGGACTGCGCGAAGGCGGCGCCACCCAGACGAGCGCGGCGTCCCCTATGCCTTCGCCCGGTTGGAGACGTTCGTCCAAGCGCACCGGCCTTCGGACTGACGCTCGGTGCGTTCGGTGCCGCGCGCGCGATCAACGCAATTCGACCCCCTCGCTGCAGCGACAGAGCGCAAATGCTCGAAACGAGGAGCTGAAGAGAGCGGAATCCCTTCTCTCATCAGGGGTTCGCGCCGCAAGGATCGAGCGTTTATGAAGCCTAGCCGTCGCAACCAGTGGCAACCGGTGGCAAATGCAGAGGCCGGGAAAACGGCTCCAACAAGCCAAAACCGTTGCCGTGGGTTGCGACCGATGGTAAGGAGGGGGTCTCCGGTTCGAGTCCGGAAGAGGGCTTCATCGCGAAGCCGCTATTGATGCGGGGAGTGTGGCGCGACCTCTCTGTGCGGACGACCGCAAGCGGCCGTGTTGGAAGCGGATGGAACGATGGTTGCTGCGCGGATCGCGCGGTCTACGATCCGCGCAGTCGTGTTCACGGTTGAGCAACGGGACGCCCTACGCGAACGCGTGCTAACCCTCGCCGAGAAGGACCGGCGGGTCGTTGCTGGAGCCGCTGTCGGCTCCCTGGCAGTCGGCGGAGGCGATCGCTTCTCCGACCTCGACCTCACCTTCGCAGTCGCGGACGACGTGCCCGTTGCCGAAGTCCTCGACGACTGGACTCGCACGCTGAGCGACGAGTTGGCCGCGGTGCAGCTCGTCGACCTTGAGCGCGGCCCGACGATCTACCGCGTGTTCCTGCTGCTAGACGCTCTCCAATTCGATCTGTCACTGACGCCGGCGGCGCGCTTTGCCGCTGCCGGTCCGCGGTTCCGGCTGCTGTTCGGCGAAACCGCGGAGGGCGAGGCGGCCGAGGAGCCTCCGGCCGCGGGAGACCTCTTCGGCTGGGGCGTCATCTACGGCTTGCACGCGCGCGCATGCATCAAACGCGGGCGTGTTTGGCAGGCGGAGCACTACGTCGGTGCGGTCCGCGACCACGCTCTCTCGCTCGCCTGCCTCCGTTGGGAACTACCGGCGATACAAGCACGCGGCTACGACGACCTGCCCGCTGACACCCTCGCCAGCTTCGACGGAACGCACGTTGGCGCCCTTGAGCACGAGCGGCTCCGCAGCGCTCTCTCGTCAGCTATGCGAGCGCTCCTGCACGAGGGCAAGGAGGCAAACAACGTGCCGAGCGCCGACGTGGTCGCGCAGCGGCTCGCTGAACTGCGATAGGAAGACGCGCTGACGCGACCGGCCCCTTTGGGGCACGGAGGATGGGGTCACCGGATGGTGCACGCTTGTACGGCTAGTTCGCGCGGCGCGCGGAAGAGACGATCTTCAACTTCGCCGGTCGGTCGAGACAGTTAGAGCCGCGAACCCTCCCGATCGGCGTCAGTCCGGGTACTCGTCCTTCCGCCAAGTCCGGGGCTCGGCGGGTTGCGCCTTCGGCGTTCGCTCGAGCAGAAAGCTGTAGTACGGCGCGACGAATGGGTCGGGCGCCATCACCGTGTAGGTGTGGTAGACGGTCCCGTTCTCGCGCGCGAACGCGATCCAGCTCGGGCCCTCGCGCAGCCCGTCCTTGAGCTCGGCACCGATTTGGCGTGACCACTCCTGGAGCCAGTCGGGCGGGTTGTCGATCATCCCCTTGACCTCGGGCATCTGCTGCGCTTGCTCCTCGGTCAACGCCAGGCCGAAGTCGAACGCGAAGTCGGTGTTGTAGGTGGAGACGTAGGGGAACTGCCAGCCCATCCGCCGCTTGTAGGCGGTCAGCCGCTTGATCGGCGCCCGCGAGAAGCAGAGCAACGTCACGTCGCGGTGGTTCAGGTGGACGAGCGAGCCGTCGAGCCCGTCGCCCAAGTTGGTGCAACCTGGGCAGGCGCCAAGCGTGTAGTCGGGGCCGAACATGATGTTGTAGGCGAGTAGCTGTGAGCGCCCGTCGAAGAGCTCGGCGAGGGTCTTCTTGCCGTCCTCGGTGTCGAACTCGTACTCCTTCTCGACCGGGACCCAGGGGAGATCGAGACGCTGTCTCTTGATCTCCTCGTTTCGTTCCGCCTGCTCCGCCTCGAGCTTGGCGAGCTCGTTCCTTGCCGCCTGCCATTCCTCGCGGCTTCCGATCATGTATTCAGGCATCTCATCTCCTCTCGTGGGACTCGAGCGCTCCCCGCGCGAGCCGAATCCATCGTCGGATCGGACGCTACCGGGATCACGAAATAAGACCCCTGGGGACCCGAAAACTCATCGCGGCGGCTCGTCACCGTTTCACGCGATGAGTTTTTGCCCGGCGGCCGGTCTACAGGTGGTAAGCGGAGGAAGGAGGCCAGGATGACGGAGCACAAGGTCGGGACGCGCGAGGAGTGGCTGGCCGCGAGGACAGCGCTTCTGGCGGACGAGAAGGACCTCACGCGCCGGAGCGACCTGCTCGCCCGGAAGCGGCAGGCGCTGCCGTGGGTCGCCGTCGGGAAGGACTACAGCTTCGAGGCCGAGGACGGGAAGAAGACGTTGGCCGACCTGTTCGACGGGCGCTCGCAGCTCCTCGTCTACCACTTCATGTTTGGCCCGAGTGTCGAGGGCTGGCCGGATGCGGGCTGCCCGGGCTGCTCGTACACCGCGGACAGCCTCGACGGGGCCGTCGTCCATCTCCCGCCACGGGGCGTGACCTTCGTCGCCGTCTCGCGCGCCCCGCTCGAGAACCTGCAGGCGTACCGGCGTCGTATGGGCTGGAGCTTCCCGTGGGTCTCGGCGGCAGGAAGCGACTTCAATCTCGACTTCGCCGTCTTCACCGCGGAGGGGCGAAGAACCGGCACTGGCTTCAACTTCGGGACGCCGAAGCACGCCACGGAGATCGACCTCCGGCGCGACGAGCTCCACGGCCTGAGTGCCTTCGCGCTCGAGGACGGCGTCGTCTACCACACCTACTCGTGCTACGACCGCGGCACCGATGTTCTGAGCGCGACCTGGCAACTGCTCGACCGCACTCCGAAAGGACGCGGCGACGACCCCGAAGGATGGCCGCGTCGACACAACGAATACGAATGATCGAGAGGAGCACAATGAACCTTCCCCAAATCGTCTCCCTGACGGAGTGGCGAGAAGCGCGGGACGCGCTTCTCGCCAAAGAAAAGGAAGCCACCCGTGCACGCGATGCCCTCGCCGCCGAGCGTCGCAGGCTGCCGATGGTCCGGATCGACAAGGACTACACCTTCGACGGCCCGGACGGCAAGGCCACTCTGCTCGACCTGTTCGAGGGGCGCAGGCAGCTGCTCCTCTACCACTTCATGTTCGGACCGAACCAGGACGCGGGCTGCGACGGTTGCTCGATGTTCGTCGACCAGATCGGCCACCTCGCCCACCTGCACGCCCGCGACACGTCCTTTGCGCTCGCGTCTCGCGCCCCGCTCGCGAAGATCACCGCCTACAAGGAGCGTATGGGCTGGGCGGTCCCCTGGTATTCGTCGTTCGAGAGCGACTTCAACGTCGACTTCGGTGTCTCGCCCGAGACTCCTCAGCCGGACGTCTACCAGGACGGCGAGTCGTTCGGGCTCAGCGTCTTCCTGCACGACGGCGACGACGTCTTTCGCAACTACTTCACGACGCACCGCGGCGTCGAGGCGCTCGGCAGCGTGTGGACCTTCCTCGACCTGACGCCACTCGGCCGTCAAGAGGACTGGGAAGACTCACCCACGGGATATCCGCAGACCAAGCCCTACGAGTGGTGGCGCCGCCACGACGAATATGAGAACGCCCGCGCAGAGCCCGCAGGCTAGGTGCGCCGTCCGTCGAGTCTGATCGCCCGGCCGGTTCGATCGTGTCGAGGCGGAAACGCGTCTCGCGCTCCGCGGATGGATGACGCGCGAGTGTGGCGCGGACCGCATCCTCCTGGACTTCCGTACGAAGCCGCATTCGGCGCAACCGTCCTTCACGGGGTCGGCGACGGGGACGACATCGTCGCGGAGCTCGGTATCGGCGACGCAGCGTCCATTGTGGCTCGAGTTCCGACGCAAGTAGCCGCGTCTGCATCGGCTCGAGAGCGACGAATTGGTGCGATCGAGCCGACGAAAACGGTGTTGAGGGAGCCGGAGCGAAACGGTTCTTCATCGACCTCGACCCGCTCGTAGCCCGCGGCACGGACGGCGGCGACGATCTGGGACCGACGCTGCGGTTCAAGCGCTCGGGCGAGCTCTCCTGCACCGATCTGCACCTTGCCGAGCGGGCCGTAGTGCCGGACACGCACGATTTTGTAGCCGAGTCGCTTGACTCGAGCTTCAGCACGATCTACCTGCGCAAGCGTCGCCGGGTCGACAGGGGTGCCATATGGAAGACGCGACGCGAGGCACGGCATTGCCGGCTTGTCCGCGCTGGGAACATGAAGTTCCCGAGCAATCGCCCGGACCTCGAGCTTGTCGACACCTGCTTCCAGCAGTGGATGCCGTACGCCGTGCTCGGCAGCCGCAGCGAGCCCCGGCCGCCAGTCGCCGACGTCGTCCGCGTTTGCACCCGAAAGAACAGAAGCGAACCCGCGGCCCTCCGCAAGCAACACGAGCCGGTCGTAGAGCTCGGTCTTGCAGTGATAGCAGCGATCGCGCCCGTTCGCGACGTACTCAGGACGCCGAAGCTCGTCTGTACGCACGATCTCGTGGGCGATACCGATCGCTCGAGCGACATCGCCGGCACCCCGAAGTTCTCCCGTAGCAAGCGCAGGCGACACCGCAGTGACCGCCAATGCTCGGTCCCCGAGAGCGCGAGCCGCAAGGCACGCAACCACGGATGAGTCGACTCCGCCCGAGAACGCAACGATCGCGCTGCCCAGCTCGCCGATTGCGGCCAACGCCCCCGTCGAGGCGTGCGATCTTGATCCGAACAGTGCCACCCTCAACGATCACCTTTCGTTCCTCGCGCTCGAGCTCATAGCGGCGAAGCCTGGAAACCCGGATGCCGATCGCGCTCGTCTCCTCGAGGAGCACCCGCGCAACCGAGCTCTCGCGTGAAGGGCGAACGAGCGCGGACATCACGAGCCCCGGCCGCCCTTTCTTCATCTGCGCCGGAACCGTCCAAACATCCAGAGCGCCTGCGTCGAAGCAACGCTCGACCGCATCCGGAACGAGCTCCGGACTCATGTCGTCCACATTCGTCTCGAGCAGGCTGACTTCACCATTGCTGGAAATCTCGTGTGGCGTAGACAAGAGCACGCGAACGACGTTCGGACGTTCCGAAGGATCGTTCGAGCCAGCCCCGTAACCGACACTCTCGACGACCAGCGGTGGAAGCGAACCAAAGGAATCGGCCAGGACGCTGGCAAGCGCGACACCGGTCGGGGTCACGGTCTCGCCTTCTCCCTCTACCCCCACGACCGAGACACCGCGAAGAAGCTCCGCAGTTGCCGGAGCAGGCAGAGGAAGCAACCCGTGCGCACTAGCGATGAACCCCCTAGCAATTGGAAGGGGGGAGCAGACGACTCTTTCAACCTGCAGATCCGACAGGAGCGAAACGGCCCCACAGACGTCGATCAACGTGTCGACGTCCCCAAGCTCGTGGAAGTGCACTTCCTCCGGAGCCACCCCGTGCACTCGCGCCTCCGCCTCAGCAAGCCGCGTCAGGACCGCGAGCACGCGCGTGCGGACGTCTCCTGCGAGATCCGCGTCGAGCACGACCGAACGAATTTCGAGCCAGCTCCGCCGTGGCGGCTGCGTCCCGGAGCACACGCGTACATGTAAGGCGCGAAGGCCGCCGCGCTCGACCTCCTCGACGGCTATCTCGACATCGCGCAATCCGAGCTGGCTCGGAACACGCCGCAGCACGTCGACGTCGCCACCTGCATCGAGGAGGGCGGCAACGAACATGTCGCCAGCAAGGCCGCCGACGCAGTCGAGATACGCGACTCGGTTCAATCTCTGCCCGCGGTTCGTGCGATCCGCGCGGCGATCGTGCCCGCTCCAAATCCATCGTCGATGTCGACGACGGCAAGCCCTGCAGCGCAGGAGCACAGCATTGCCCGAAGCGCCGTCTCGCCCCCGCGGGCGGAACCGTAACCCACGCTCGTCGGCAGGCCGATCACCGGGACAGAGACCAAGCCGCCGATGACGCTAGCCAACGCAGCGTCCATCCCGGCACACACTATGACGCAGTCAGCCCGCTCGAGATCTGGCAACGCGAGTTGGAGTCGGTGCAGGCCGGCCACGCCGATGTCCTGTTGCACGAGAACGGTCGTCCCCAAGAGCTCAGCGCGGATCCTCGCCTCGTGCAGAGCGGGCGCGTCGGACGTCCCGGCCGAGACGAGCGCGACAACCCCGCGTGCCGGCGGGCTATTTCGCGCGATCCAGATCGCACGAGCTCTGCTGTCTTCGTGCGATCCATCAACATGCTCGCGGACCGCAGCACGAGTCTCATCGTCGGCACGTGTGACGAGCACGCTGCCGGCGCCGGCATCGAGCAGAGCGACGACGATTTCGACGACTTCGGTCGGAGTCTTGCCGTCCGCCAGCACCGCCTCGGGCGCGCCCTGTCGTAGCTCTCGATGGACGTCCACACGCGCGAACCCCAGGTCGACGAAGGGCAGGCGAGCAAGGACGCCGAGCGCGTCCCGGGGCTCGATGTCGCCCCGAGCGACGCGCTCTAAGAGCGTCTCGAGGCGAGCTCGAAGGTCAGGTCTGGTTTCGACGTCGGTCCCCGTTGCTCCACGCTCCTCGATCGAATACTAGGCTGCTCGACGACTCGGTTTCTCCCGCTGGATCCGGCTCCGGCGCCCTTAGAGCCTATTCCGGTAGGCAGGATCGTGAACATCAGCACCGTCACGAGCGGCATGAAGTAATTCAGGATCGCCGGTGACGAACCTCGTCTGGAGCGCGAAGGCGAGGCCTGTCGCGTAAGCGGGTTAGACGAGCGTTCGAGGAAGCTTGCGGATGAGGCGTTCGCCGGCCGATCGCGAATGCTCCCCAAACTGACCACGTGAGCGAGGCGGAGCAACTCGCTGCGTTGGCTCGGGTTCATGAGCTGCTCGTAGGGCAAGGAATCGAGTACTGGTTGTTCGGCGGCTGGGCAGTCGACTTTCACGCCGACGCCGTCACGCGTTCGCACAACGACCTCGATATCGCTGTGTGGCTGAAAGACCACAACCGGATTGCCGCGCTGCTGGCGGCGGATGGGCGGAAACAGCTGCTTCCGCCGGGTAACCTGGACACGCGGCGTTCACCCTCTCGACAAGAGCGGAGTCGCTCGCGTCCGCGAGCGACTCCGCTTCTCAGACCTCTACTTCGTGATCTTGTCGAAGTAGACGTTCGCGTCTCGCGAGCGTGCGTTGATCAGCGACGGCGTGTCCGTCGTCGGATCCGCGTCCTCGGCCGCGTTGGCGGTCGGGTTGTCGTCGCGGTTGTCCGTCCAGACCGCATACGCGGTGGTGTCGTCCGCCACCAGACCGACGTAGTCGCCGATGAAGGGTGTGATCGCCTTGATCGAACCCCAAAGGTTGGGGTTAAACGACTGGTCGGTGATGCGGAGCTCGCTTCCGAACGTCAGCACGCCCTGAGCGGCGGTGTCGGCCTGGTTGTAGAAGACGTCCATGCCGGTGCATCCAGCACCCGTCATCGCGCCCGACGGGCACTGTCCGGTGACGGGTCCGCTCGCAGTGAAAGCGGGCTCGCTCCGGCTGTCGTACCAGATCACCGACAGCTTGCCGTCGGCCGCCGCAAGTGACGGCATGATCTGATGCGCGCCGGCGCCAGCGGTGGGCTTCACCGGCGTTTCCCATGTCTCCCCGTTCGTCTTCGAGCGGCTGATGAAGACGTCGGCCCCGTTCGCTCCGCTTCGTCCGGCCCAACCGACGTAGACGCCGTTCGCGTCCGCCGCGAGCGTGGTGTCGGCGAAGACGCGGAATCGTGGCGGCGTCCGCGAAGCGTTCTGGCGGTAGTCGACGAACGGCGCAACCTGGACGGGTGCGGAGAAGGTCGCTCCGCCGTTGGTCGAGCGGGCGACGAAGATCGCGCTGTCGTTCGGATTCGAATTCGACGGGTTGTTGTCGAACGTCCGCCATGACGCGTAGATGTCGTGGTTGGGCGCGACCGCGACGTTGCAACCCTGCATGTTGTTGACGTCGCCTTGAGGCCCCGTGAAACGCGAGGCGTTCCAGCTCTCGCCGCCGTCGGTGGAGAACTTCACGGACAGATGGTCCTGCGCGCCCGTGAAGCGCGCCCAGCAGACGTAGACGCGGCCGTTGCCGCGATCGACCGCCAGCGCCTCCTTGTCCTCCTGCTGGCCAAGCCCGACGGTCCCGCGCTCAACGACGACCGTCTTCAGATACGTCACCGCGCCGGCGCTGCTGATGTGGTACTTCGCCACGGCGAGCGCGTTCGCCACGGTGTTGCTCGGCTGCCCCGGCGGCGTGCGTTGGAACGCGATGAACGCGAAGTAGAGGTTGCCGGCGGCGTCGAAGCCGAGCCACGGGTCTGACGCAGCAGCGTTGCCGCGGATCGGCGAGGCGAGCCCCTCGGGCGAGGTGTCGCCTGGGAAGCCTGGGACCAACGCCTCGAAGTCGAACGACGCGCCGCCGTTTGACGAGACGGCGAATCCCTGCCAGGCGTCGTCCGAGATCCCAAGGGTGCGGACGTCGTTGACGCCGACGGCGATGACGCCGGCATTCGCCGGGTGGACGGCGACGGACGGCTCGTTCTGCTGCAGCACGTCCGTCGGTGGCGTGGCCGATCCGAAGAGATCGGTCGTGATGATGTCGTGGGTCGTGACCCGCGTGTCCGAGCCCGCCGCCGCCGCCAAGGCAACTCCCGCAACTACGGCGGCCACGAGCCCCGCCAGCCCGGAGATCCAGACGTAATGGAGCCATCTCCCCCTGAACATGAAGCCTCCTTCCGTTAATGACTTCCTGCTCTGCCCTACCTAGATCCGTGCCGCCCGGATCGCGGCATGAAGATATTGGATCCCCGGCCAAAGGCCAGGCGGCCAGCCGCAATAGCTCAAAAGACTGGCAGGAGTCAGCCGGTCGCGTCGCTCACGGAGATAACGACTAGCGCGCTCGCTAGCGCCATCGCGAGGCATCCGGCTCAGTTACGGAAGGTTTACAGGCTGGCTGACGAAGCAAGATAATCGCTCCGGTGCGGATCGTGGATCTGTCTCACCACTACCACGACGGGATGCCGATCTTTCCGGGGTTGCCAGAGCCGTCCTTCAAGCCGATCGCGACGGTGGAGGAAGACGGGTACGCGATGTCCGACTACCACCTGCTCAACCACATCGGCACACACGTCGACGCGCCCGCGCACCAGATCGCAGGTGGCGACTCGCTCGACGAGATCCGGCTCGACCGGCTCGTTACGGACGCGGTCACTCTCGATGTATCCGGCCGTGCACCCGGTCCCCTGACGGCGGGCGAACTCGAGCCGTACCTGGACAAGATCCGAAAAGGCGACATCGTCTTCCTCTACTCGAACAACGGCCGAAACTGGGGCAGCGAGGGCTATTGGACGGGCTGGAGCTACCCGGACGCGGATGCGTCGCGCGACCTGATCCAGAAGGGCATCTCCGCGATCGGCTTCGACGGTCCTTCCGCAGACCCCGTGGACTCGACGACCTTCGACCTCCACCGCATGTGGCTCGGCGCGGGGCGGCTGATCATCGAGAACGCGACCAACCTCGACCAGCTCCCGGAGCGCACGCAGGTGGTCGTCGCACCGCTGAAGGTTCGCGACGCGAACGGCGCACCGGCACGCATCTTCGCGCTACTACCGGACTAGAGAAGGAGGTCCACCATGACTGAACCCGTCACCCAGCCGCCACGCTCGACGTGGTCGGTCGGCGAGTTGCGCCACGGCATCCTCAACCTCGCGGATGCGTTCGCGCAGTCGCTCGCGCTCCTTTCACTCGCGCTCGGCGTGGCGACGGCGACCGCCGCCGCCGCGATCTCGGCAGGCGCCGCAACGCCATGGGCGTACATCGTCGCCGGAGTCGGCTGCCTGTGCCTCGCATCCGTGATCGTCCGCTTCACTGCGCGGATCGCGAGCGCCGGCGGCATTTACACGTACATCGCACGTGGCCTGCACCCGAACGGCGGCTTCATCGGCGGTTGGCTGTATGGGACGGCGTTCGCGGTCGGGATCTCGTTTGTCCTCTCGATCGGCGCCGTGACAATGGCGACGCTGTTCGACCAGCACACGAGCTGGAGCCCGAGCTGGTTCCAGTGCTTCCTGATCCTTCTCGGCGGATTACTCCTCTTTGCGTTCTTCGACATTCGTCTCTCGACCCGGACGCAGCTCGTGATCGGCGCGGCCGGCGTGGCCGCGATCCTGCTGCTGGCGATCATCGTGCTGGCGAAAGGCGGCGACTCGGGTGTCACGATCCAGCCGCTCAACCCGGCGAGGCTCCCGTCGACGCACGGCCTCTTCCTCGCGGTCGTGTTCGCTTTCACGGGCTTCATCGGGTTCGAGGCCGCTGCCGTGCTGGGCGAAGAAGCCGCCGAGCCGCGGCGCGCGATCCCGCGGGCAATCCTGACGGCCGCTGTTGTGGCCGTCGTTTGGTACGTCTTCATCACCTGGACGATGTCTGTCGGCTTCGGCGTCGCGAACTCAGCCAAGTGGGCGCAGGACGTGGCGCCACTCGACACGCTCGCGAATCGGTATTCCGGAACCTGGCTGTCGGTGCTCGTCGACATCGCGGTGATCACGAGCGCCTTCATCGCCTCACTTGCGGGCCTACACCTGACCGCTCGGACGTTCTTTGCGATGGGCCGAGAGGGCGGCTTGCCCCGAGTGTTCGCCTGGACACATCCCCGCTGGCGAACTCCCTGGGTCGGAGTCGGCTTTTCCCTCTTGATCACGTTCCTGCTCGGACTGACCTTGGCTCGGCACTGGACGAGTCCTGCGCCCGCACCCTTCACGTACATCCAGTTCATGGCGCTGACCGCGACGCTGGGCGTGCTCAGTGCATACATCCTCGTCGCGCTGTCCGGGATCGTCTCGTTCTGGCGCACCCGCGGCGAGAACGTCGCGTACAACGTCCTCCTCGACATTGCACTACCGCTCGGCGCGATCGCGATCTGTGGCTACACGATCTACAAGTCGGTGCATCCACTGCCTCCATCCCCGATGAAGTACGGGCCGTGGGTCGCGCTGATCTGGCTCGGCATCGGCGTCGCAATCGTCGCCTGGCTTGCCGTGACACACCCGGAGCGCGTGCGCGCGTTCGGCTCCATCCTCGGGGAGGGCGAAGCGGTGAACGAGCGGGGCGCCGTCGAGGCTCGGCCCGCCATGAACCCCTGATCCGCTCCGCCGGTGCGCGTTTTCACGCTTACGTCCGCTCGCAAACGGATTGACCAGTCAGTCAACGCTTGGAATTCGGGAAGACGAGGCATAGGCTTCCGGCGGGGCATCGTCTCTGAGGGGAGGATCATGATGAGGAAAGGGATCGCGCTAAGCGTGGTGGCGCTCGCGGCGCTCGTCATCTCGGCAGTGCTGGCGCTCGCGAGCGCCAAGCCGAGCGGCGCGTTCATCCATGAGATGATCGGTGCATCTTGCCGGTTCGGCGGCGAGGAGGTCCAGCCGCCCGGTCAGCTCGGCGAATCGCAGGGCAACTCGTTCGTACGCGCCCTGCAGGCGACCGGAGTGATCTCATCAATTGACATGACGGCGACACAGGTAACTGTCCACTTCGACCTCAGCCAGCCGAACGCGAAGTTCGTCTCCGCGGGATTCGACTTGCGGATTCCGGGCGGAGCGGGGCCAGGCGTCGATCTCGTCCTCAGCCCGTTGCCGACGATCGACGGCTCGACGTTCCCTGCGTTCATTCACTGCGCGAACCTGAACCCGTAGGGTCGGTCGCGCACAAACCGAACGGAGCCGCTCCCCGCATGACGCGTGGAGCGGCTCCGCTTCCAGAGCCTTACTTCGTGATCTTGTCGAAGTAGACATTCGCGTCTCGCGAGCGTGCGTTGATCAGGGACGCCGGATCCGTTGTCGGGTCCGTGTCTTCGGCCGCGTTCGCGGTCGGGTTGTCGTCGCGGTTGTCCGTCCAGACGGCGTACGCGCTGGTGGCGTCCGCCACCAGACCGACGTAGTCGCCGATGAAGGGTGGTGTGATCGCCTTGATCGAGCCACAAGTTGGGGTTGAACGACTGGTCAGTGACCCGGAGGTCGACCGTTGACACCGCGGCCAGAGCGTCCAATCCGGCCGCGTCCTCGTCGCGTAGAACAGGCGAGAAAGGGGATGAAGCTATGTATGAGATGAGAAGTCGAAAGAACAGAGAAGCCGACGTGGTCAGGCCCGAAGCGACCCGCGTAGTCATCGTGCTGATGCTGGCGGCGGTGCTGGGCGTGATTGGGCTCCTCGCTGCAGGCTCGGTCGCCCGTAGTGCAACCGAGACGAGCGCAACCGTCTCCCTGCGCAAGACGAACCTCGGCTCGATCCTGGTGAACTCGAGGAGCCATACCCTCTACTTGTTCGCCAAAGACAGAAACGGCAAAAGCGCCTGTAGCGGGAGCTGCGCAAAGTTCTGGCCGCCCCTGCTCAGTCAAGGCAAGCCAACTGCCGGCGCCGGCGTCAAACCGTCGCTGATTGGCACGACGAGGCGCAGCAACGGTAGCCGACAGGTGACCTACAACAGGCACCCGCTCTACACCTATGCGCTCGACAAGCGCGCGGGTCAGACAAAGGGCGAAGGCAACTCCTTCTTCGGTGCCAAGTGGTACGCCGTCTCCGCCAGAGGCACCGCGGTGGTCAAGGCTTCGACCACGGCCACCACTACCACTACGACGACCGGCACCACGACCACGAACCCCTACCCCTAAAGGTGGACTGACTGCACACCTTCGAGACGACTGCAATGAACGGAGCGCCGTCGAGGCTCGGGCCGCCATGAACCGCTGATCCACTCCCGGCAGGAAGGCTGATCCCCCCTGGCCCGCCCTCGGCGAGCGCACGTCCCAGGATTTGCCCTCGCCGGGGCTACAGTACGTCGCATGGAAGGGACAACACGCTCGACGGAGTTCGTCGCGCTTGCGCACCCAGGCTCGGAGCATTACGCCGGGCTCGAGACCTTCGCCAATCCAGGCGTGTCACACGTCGCACTGATTAGCGACGAGCTCACTGCCGTATGCCCGGTCACCGGTCAGCCCGACCTCTACGTTGCGACCATCGAGTATTGGCCGTCAGGGCACTGCATCGAATCGAAGTCCCTGAAGCTTTACCTGGCCGGTTACCGCAACGAGGGGCACTTCTGCGAGGCGCTCGCGGTCAAGATCCGAGACGACGTCGCGGACGCACTGGAGCTCCCGTCCGACAAGGTGCGGGTAATGCTCGAGCAGAAGGCGCGCGGCGGGATCACGATCACGGCGACCTCTTAGGTCGATCCGTCGGTGGATGGGCTCGTACCGACCAGAGTTGTGGATCCCGTCGGCAATGCCCGCATCAGCCCGCCTTCCAGTTCGAACATCGCTGCGATCCCGGACGGGTTGGCGTCGTCACCGGTGAACTCCGTTCCGATCACGCCGGGCGACTCCAGCCCGAGCACGATAGAAGTCGAGCGCCCTTTCGAGGTCGCTGACCGCGAGCGTGATCACGTGGATGCGAGGTTCCATCATGGTGGCTATTTTGATCGAGGTCGGCGTCACCGGCCCTGACGAGCTTCTCGGAGGGTAGGTGTCATTCTCGGCCAGACCCGTTCGTAGTTGAGTTGAGAGGCGGGAAGTGCCCGCCCGTCCGCAGGAGGAAGACGATGACGAAGTACCTATTGTCGGTGCACAGCGTGGAGGGCGAGGCGCGCGCGCCGATGACCGAGCAGGACATGCGGCAGTTCATGGAGCGGGTCGGCGTCCTCGAGGAGGAGATGAAGTCGGCAGGCGCTTGGCTCTTCGGCGGCGCCCTGCACGAACCCGACACCGCCACAGTCGTGCGAATGGCTGATGGCGAGGTGTTGACCACCGATGGTCCCTTCGCGGAGTCCAAGGAACACCTCGGCGGCTTCTACATCATCGACGCCGAGGATCTCGACGCTGCGCTCGCCTGGGCGTCGAAGACGACCGCAGCGGTCTCGAAGCCGATCGAGGTCCGCCCCTTCCGACACGTATCCGGGGCCTGACCGACTGCACGACATCGACGCCATACCCGGGGTCGAAGAGGCCGAGATCGGCCGGATCTTCCGCGAGGAGTCCGGCCGATCTGTTGCTGCCCTCATCCGGGCTTTCGGTGACATCGACGTCGCCGAGGACGCCGTGCAGGATGCGTTCGCCGTCGCAGTACGCAAGTGGCTGCGCAACGGCTTGCCGCCCAACCCAGGCGGCTGGATCACGACGACCGCCCGCAACCGTGCCATCGACCGCTTGCGCCGAGAGTCGCGGAGACGGGAGCTGCTCGGCGAAGCTGCGGTCCTCTCCCCCGCCAACGACGATCCCGGCATCCCCGAGGAGATGAGCCCGGTGCAAGACGACCGGCTTCGTCTCATCTTCACCTGCTGCCACCCGGCACTCTCTATGGAAGCGCAGGTGGCGCTCACCCTTCGACTGCTCGGAGGCTTGACGACCAAGGAGGTCGCAAGAAGCTTCCTGGTGGCCGAACCGACGATGGCGCAACGTCTCGCGCGCGCCAAACGCAAGATCAAGGCCGCCCGAATCCCCTACCGCGTGCCCGACGGTCACGAGTTGCCCGACCGCCTGCGCCCCGTGCTGGCCGTCGTCTACCTCGTCTACAACGCCGTGCTGACCAGTCCGGCCGAGCCGAGTCTCTGCCTGGAAGCGATCCGGCTGGCACGGATCCTGGCGACGCTCATGCCGGACGAGCCAGAAGTAGCTGGCCTGTTGGCGCTGGTGCTCCTGACCGAATCACGTCGCGCATCGCGACTGCGGCCTGACGGCTCCCTCGTGCTGCTCGGCGAGCAAGACCGCAGACGATGGAATCGGGCCCTGATCAAGGAGGGTCAGGCGATTGTCCGCCGGTGCCTTCGCCGCAACCAACCAGGTGCGTATCAGCTCCAGGCCGCCATCAACGCCGTGCATGCAGACGCTGCGACAATCGAGCAGACCGACTGGTCGCAAATCGTCGCCCTGTACGACCAACTGCTTGCAGTCGCCCCCACACCGGTCGTGGCCCTCAACCGCGCAATCGCCATCGGCGAGGTGCAAGGCGCCGCTGACGCGCTGGCGTTGGTGGACGAGTTGGACCTGGAGAACTACCACCTGTTCCACGCCACGCGAGCCGACCTACTTCGTCGGCTGGGCCGGAACAGCGAGGCCGCCGCCGCCTACAAGCGCGCGGCCGCCATGGCGCCGACAGACGCCGAGCGGGACTTCCTCAGGCACGGTGGCCGAGCTTCGCGCTGAGCGCAATCTCCACCGATTAGTTTCGACCGGTGGCCGAGTTGAACCTTCCGAAGAGTCTCTCTCGAAGATGGAGGTGCACGATGCCAGACGTGACGGTCAAGTCGGTCGACGACATGGAGTCGATCTACGGCGGCCTTGCCCGCCGCGCTCGCGCCGAGCTCGGGGTGACGGCCTGGGGCATGCAGGTATTCACGCTGCCACCCGACTGGGACGGCTACCCCAACCACAACCACAGCTCGGAGGCGTTCGACCCGAACCAGGAGGAGGTCTACATCCCGCTCAGCGGCACCGCGACGCTCGTCGCGGATGACAGCGAGTTCGAGCTACGCCCAGGCACGATGGTCCGGGTCGGCCCTGATCAGCATCGCCAGATCCGGCCGGGTCCGGACGGGATCCGTTTCGTGGCGATCGGCGGCTCACCTGGCGCGTTCGCGCCCGGCGCGTGGACCGAGCTGGGTGCCGACCCGCCCAATCCACCGGCCGGATAGCGTCTCGCACGCGATGGACGAGCAGGCGTTCGCGCTCCTGATCGAGCCACACCGGCGGGCGCTCCATCTCCACTGTTACCGGATGCTCGGCTCGCTCCACGACGCGGACGACGCGCTTCAGGAGACGATGCTGCGCGCGTGGAAAGGCTCCGACCGCTACGAGCCGCGTGCGCAGCTCGGCACCTGGCTGCACGCCATCGCCACGAACGTCTGCCTCACTGCGATCGCACGCAGACGCGCGCGACCCGCCGAGCTGAGTGAGGACCTCGAACATCTGCAGCCCTATCCCGACCGGCTGCTCGAAGACCTCGTTGTGCGCGAGACCGTCGAGCTCGCGTTCATCATCGCGATCCAACTCCTGCCGCCGAAGCAGCGGGCCGTACTGATCCTGCGCGACGTTCTCGGCTGGTCAGCGAAGGAGGCCGCCGAGGCACTCGACGACTCCGTCGCCGCGGTGACCAGCGCCCTGCAGCGCGCACGGATCAGCCTGGGAGGGACGCGCCGGCAGGTCCCTGCGCCGGGCGCGCGGGAGCTTGCGCTCGTAAGACGGTTCATGACGGCCTGGGACGCGGTGGACGTCGACGGCCTCGTTGCACTGCTGACCGAGGACGCGCTGATGACGATGCCCCCGGAGCGGATGCGCGTCGCGGGCGCACGCGCGATCGGCGACTTCTTCGGTTCCGTGCCGCAAGGCGGACGACTCGACGAGATCCGCCTCGTGCCGACCTCGGCCAACCGGCAACCGGCGCTTGCCGCCTACTCGCGTGGCGACGACGGCAAGCACCGGCCGTATGGCCTGATGGTGCTGCAAATCGAGGGCGACCTGATCACAGGAATCGTCGGCTTCCCGGATCCCTGGCTGTTCGAACAATGCGGGCTGCCGCCCGAGCTGACGTAGTCGCTGTTGACATTGACCCTCTCTATTACGGACGGGTCGTCGACCTCCACTTGCGGTCGTTGGCCCGAGCCAAAGCGCACGTTTTGGCCTATTGGATTGGAACAATTATGGAACAGAGGGGCGCAACCGGTGGCAAACGTTCGGCTCTCATTTCATAGGAGTCTCTTGACCCGGAGCCCAGAGGGTCGTGGCGCGTTACGAGGTGAGTGTCCGTTGTACCTCGACGACAGATCCCCGTAGCCCTCGCCCTCCCCGGGTTCCGATGCGGTGGCGCGATGCTACGCGGGTTGGGCGAGAAAGACAACGGTTGAGTCTCGGGCCTCGGCCTAGCCGAGAAACGCGAGCACGCGCCGCGTCAGCATCCGGGCCGACTCGTCGTCGTGCTCGGCGAAATAGTGCTCGGTGCCCGGATAGACGAAGAGCTCCGCTCCGGCAACGGTCGCGGCGAGTCCCTGCGCGATCTCGAAGTCCTCGTCGCCTTCGAGGATGTGCAGTTGCAGCCGCACGCCCTCCGGCCACGTCGCCGGCCAGTTTTCGCCCCACTGGCCAAGCGGCAGGGCGGAATAGCAGAGCACCGCGCCGCGTGCGCCAGGCCGCGTCTGCGCGAGCGACTGCGCCGACAGCACGCCGAGCGAGAAGCCGACGTAGACGACCTCGCTCGGCAGCGACTCGACCGCCACGCGGGCTCGGTCGACGATCGCCATCGGTCCGCCGATCTCCTCTGAGTGGGCCATCCCCTCTTCGATCGTCGCGAACGTCCGGCCGTCGTAGAGGTCGGGCGTGTGCACGCTGTGGTCGCCGTCGCTCACTGCGTTGGCGAAACGGCGAACCGCGTCTGTGAGCCCGAGCGCGTGGTGGAAGACGACGACTTCAGCCATCCGCAGGAGCATAAGTACTCGCTCGGCCTTCTCGCCTCCGCTCGGCTTGAGAGCCGTAGCCAAAGCCGATCGAGGGCCCCCGACGTCCTTTCGCCACGCGAGCGCGAAGCGCTCGCGCTCATGGCCGAGGGCCGCTCGAACGCCGGCATCGCGCAATGGGTGGTGATCGCGATGTGTAAGGCTGATCCGGATAGCGGTCCTATTTAGAGCGCGGTGAGCAGAACGGCGAGGTTCATGATCGCCATGTGCTGCCAGTTGCCCAGTACGACGATGTCGGCGACGATGAAGAACGCGGACGCGTACCCGAGTCCGAGTGCCACCCATGCGAGGAACTCTGAAAGCCGATGGATCCACTCGAAGCGATTAGAGGCACCCAGGCCACGAGGCTTGTTGGCGAAGACGGCGACGAGGTCGAGTTTGAGCTCGCGCCCGCCTTACCACGGGCCGAGATCGAGCGCCTTGCGGATGAGGTCGGCGCTCCGCTGTCCGGCGAGCTTCGCGCGCTCCTCGAGCGTACCGCGGGGATTGACGGCGGGCCACTGCAGACGATCGACTTCACGGGACGGAGCTTGTCGTTCGAGGCTGAGGAGACTTTCCCCTCGGGACTCCCGATCGCGGGAGACGGCTTCGGCAACTTCTGGATTCTCGACCTGACGCCAGATGACGTCGAGACGGCACCCGTGTTCTTCGCGTGTCACGACCCACCGGTGATCCTGTACCAGAGCCCCGACATCGGTGACTTCTTACACCAGGCGTTTCGGATGCTTGTGCCGCCGCATGCGTCGGCGGTCGACGACGTTCACGAGGACAGGCTCTTCAACGTTTGGCGAGACAATCCGGGGACACTCGAACATTCGGCCGCCCTCGCCAGCGACGAGCGTCTGTCCACCTTCGCGGCGGAGCTCGACGACCGCTTCACATTCGTAGACCGACGTTCGCCCCCGGTTGGCATGGGCTTCTCCTGGTGCCGCTACGGGCCGCGAACGGCTGTCCGACGACATGGACACGAGCGGCTGTTCGCCTCGGCCGGTAGTCGCGTTACGGCCACCCGGCCGCGGCTGATGGTGCGCGAGCGGTCAGCACCTGGCCGTTGCGCACCCCGCCCATCATGCTGGCGGGGCCGGCCCATTCGTTTGTGGTCATGAACAGTGTTTGCCTGCCGGCGCTGCCGAGCGCGCACGCGAAGCAGCCGCGGTCGAGTTCGATCGTCTGCAAGAACTCGCCGCCTTCGCGCACCCGGACGCAGCGCTTGTTGGGAACGTCGCCGTACCAGACGGCGTTCTCGGCGTCGAGACAGATGCCGTCGGGGGCGCCGCCTCCGAGGTCGGCCCATAGTCGCCGGTTCGAGAGGCCTCCGTCGGCTGCGATGTCGAAGGCCGTGAGCTTTGAGCCGTACGACTCGGCGACGATCAGCGTCGAGTTGTCGGGCGTCACGGCCATCCCGTTCGGGAACGCGACCCCGTCCGCGACCTGACGGACGGCGCCGTCCCGCGAGACCAGGGCAACAAGTCCAGGGGCGAACTCACCGTCCGGGAAGTCGAAGCCGATGTTGTTCACGTACGCATTGCCGCGACCGTCGACGACGATGTCGTTCCACCCGACGTCGGACAGGCCGCTCAGGTCGGCGTGGGTCAGGAGCGAGCCGTCACGCTCCTGACGAAGCAGAGTCCGGCCGGCAACGACCAGAAGCCGTCCGTCCGGCAGAAAATCGATGCACATCGGAAACGACTCGACCCGGGCGACGACCTCGCTCATCCCAGCGAGATCGACCGCGACGACCTCGTGCGCGCCCCAGTCGGAGACGAAGAGGCGGCCGTCGTGCCACCGCGGCGACTCCGGGAACGCGAGACCCTCAACCAGGAGCTTCGGCATCACTCGTTGAGACTGCGCCGGGCAGCAAGACTCATCGGCACCTCGGTTGTCCTCAGCTCGCTGGCGTGATGTTCAGGTTCATCCGGAAGAGGTTCGTCGGATCGTATTGCGCCTTCAGCGCGACGAGGCGCTCGTAGTTGCCGCCGTAGCCCGCCTTGACGAGTGCTTCTTTCTCTTCGCCGAGCCCGGCGAAGTTGAGGTAGAGGCCTCCCGTCGAGTGGCGTCCCATCGCGTCCCGAACTCCCGGCCCCACGCGATCGCGTCGTCAGTCTGTGTGGGGTCGTCCCAGCTCACCTCGCCTGTAACCAGGAAGGCTGCGTCGCGGCCGCCGTACGCGGTGTCGGTCTCGCCGACCCGGCTCATGGCGCCGCCATGATGCCAGACGGTGATATCCGTGAGCGGCGTGGGGCGGCGTGCTGCGAAGTCAGCGATGTCGTCGATCGCGCTGCCGGAGAGCTCGGCGAGTGCGCGCGACTTCCAGTAGTAGAGCCCGCCCTTCGGGAATAGAGCGTCGAAACCGCTCTGGAGGCCGAGCCACGGCCACGGACCGCTGAGATCGATGACTGGCTGACCGAGCTCGCGTAGCGGCTGCACGATCGGCTCGCCGTGCTCGACCGGTCCGGCGTAGGCGCCGACGACGACCAAGACAGCCTTTCCGTGATGTTCGGGCGGGAAAGGCTCGTGCGGCGGAACGCTCCAGCACAGCGCGACCGAGCTCAGCTCGTCGGGGGCCGAGGCCATGTAGTCGCGCCAGGCAGGCAGCAACTCCTGGATGTCGTCGAGGGAGTAGAAGACCGCTCCGACCATGACCATCGGGCCGACCGGGTGCGCCTGAAACTCGAACGAGGTGACGACGCCGAAGTTGCTGCCGGCGCCGCGCACTGCCCAGAAGAGGTCTTCG
>WNGE01002767.1_pt1 | contig 21124 bp, 21 predicted proteins | sample 5400651 | NCBI WGS metagenome assembly WNGE01 (sample SAMN13153370, study PRJNA577476) | soil metagenome | isolation source: 60 cm soil or saprolite under grassland replicate 2 | place: USA:California | collected 2016-06-15 | reverse complement strand
ACGTCGGGCATCAGAAGTGTCGAGAAACCGCTGTCGGCGATACGGCGCACCTGATCTCGCCACGCCGGCAGATCAGTTCTGAGCGGGGCAACAACACCGAATCGAAAGCTTCTTGCTCCGCCGGTCGCCTCGTTGCCGGCCATCGTCGCTGTCCTCTCATTTCGAGTCGATTGTGCGTGCAGCTGTCCCCCTATTGACTGCCGAGCAGGCCCCAACTCATCGGCCACACGCGAGGCACGACCCCCAGGCGCGTCCCATCTCCGCGCATACAGGCGTACGCATAGCGATCCAAACCGGACACACCGGTCAGCTTGAGCTTGTGCTGAGTGGGAGTCTGCTGGTCATGTTGAGTTTCACTTCGCCGTAGGGCCATCGCCTGTTCCCCGTCCTCCATCGTCGCTCGTACCGGGATTGAGCAACGCCAGCGACGCGACCAGCTAGAACCCCGCGTCGTCGTGCCGCTGGCGTCGGCTGTGATCAATTCGGGCAGCATCCGGATCCGCCCGATTTGATCACGTTTCACGATATGTTCCCCGCTCCACAGGCGGCAACACAGATTTAGGATAGAGGATTATCCGATCATATAAAAGTGACACACAATGGCACTCGGCGGCACTGTGCCTCTGGCGCAACGCCACCTGACAGGTTCGGTGCGGCGATCGCGGCGGCGGCTGGAGCGCAGTTCAGGTCGGCGTGCAGCTCATGCGCTCCTCGTTCAGCGCAGCAGCGCCCACAGGGTTGTTGGCAGGTCTGTACCGCCCCGGTGGCCCCATCGGTCAGCCATTGAGTCGACCAGCATCAACTCGCCCTGGTCGCCGCCGACCCGCGCGGCGTCGGCGGGGAAGGTCAGCCGCAGCCATGTCCCACCATCGTCGCGGCTGGTCTCCAGCCGCAGGCCTGCCGTGCCTGCGTCCGGCAAGCCCGTAGCGCAGCATCGCGACCGCGACCGAAAACACATCGCTGTCACGCTGGTCGCATGCTGTTTCCGGGCCGGTCATCCGGGCCTGCTGGCCGCTGGCGCCTCGTCCGCTGCTGGCGGCGAGAGCCTGGTGACCGCCCGGTACAGCCACGCACGCCCGGTCGTGTCCCGCTTGGCCGCCCGTTGCTCGCAGAGCCAGCCGAGCGCCGCTTCCGCCTCATAGACCGGTAGCCCGGTACGTACGGCGGCATCCCGTATGGTCACCGCGGAACCAGCCTGCCGCAGCATCCGCACCACGGCGACGCAATGAAGCGCCTGCATCACCTCACGCTGGCCCTTGGTCACCGCCAGCCCGTCTAGCTTCACCATCAGCGCGCGCAGCAGCGCCTCTGTCTTGTCGCTGGCCGGATCCGCGCTGAGGCCGTGTTCGCGCAGCTCGGACGCGAGCGGATCAGCGGGGGTCATGTGTTCCTGCCTGCGGTGGTGCGGGGGAGCTGGAGGCAGGTGGCGCAGTGGTTGAGGGCCGCACGCTGGCGCAGGACCGAGCTGACCGCGTTTCCCTTTTCAGACAAGTGCTGAAGGTAGGGCGCGACGGCGGTGGCCCAGTCGCGGCGCAGGTCACCGGTGTAGCCGCAGCGGTCCAGCCAGCGCAGGAAGGCGCGGACGGCGGCCAGGTTCGTGCTGCGGGTAGCGGCGGACTGGCCGGTCGTGGCGGTTGCCTCGGCGTAGGCGTCGTGGATCCAGCGGAACCCGTCTGGTACGGCCACATACGGTTCGGCGAGGCCCAGCCGCCGGGCGCAGTCGGCCAGCGCGTTGCGGTGTGACTGCACGTCGGGGCTGAGGGCCCCGGCGGCGACTGCCAGTTCACTGGTGAACCGCGTGGCCGCGGTGTGCCACGCCTGCGGCTGGGTGAGCACGGCGCCGATGTCGGCGGTGTTGGCGGGCAGCCAGCGCAGGAACCGCCGGACGCAACGCGCCTGATATTTGCGGGTGCTGGCCGCAAGGGCCGAGTGGCCGAGATCGGTAGCGTACCGATCATAGACTTCGCGGCAGGACCGGGGCACAGGCAACGGATCAGGGCTCACTGCAGGCTCCCGTGACCTGCGCGGATCAGAGCTGCCGCGGTGCCGGTGTCCGGGATGGGCGTCTCGCCAGCGGGGGCAGCCTGGCCGCTGCGCCGTGCGGGTCGCTGGGCGACCAGGTCACTTGTTCCCCCAGGACCCGCCAGGACAGCTGGCGCCCGTCGCACCAGACCGTCACGCCGACGCCGATCGACGGGCTCGCCCGCCCGTACAGGTGTGTCAGGCCGTTTCGGCGTTCCAGCTCGCCAGCCAGCGCCCAGATAGCGGCCCGCGCATCCGGGAAGCCGCTGGTGCCAGGCATCGCCACCGTCCCGGCCGCTCACCCGGACTCCCAGGCACGCTGAAACCACACCGCGCGACCGGTAACGTCGCCGGTCACGCCCCAGGTGTCCGATAGCGCGCTGACGATGCGTAGCCCTCGGCCGCCGTCAGCGCTGCCCGGGTGGCTGCTGGCGCGCAGCAGCGGCGGGGCGAGGCCGCCCTCGTCCTGCACGCTCACCCGCAGCCACGCCCGTTCACAGACCTCGACATGCACGGTGAACATCCCGCCGTCGCGGCCACTGCGGGAATGCAGCACAGCGTTCGTGGCCAGCTCGTCAGCCATCAGCACCGCGTCGGCGGCGGCCGGGCAGCCGTCAAGGACCCGAGCAAGGAACACCCGCACCCGCGGCACCTGATCGGCCCGCCCAGAAAAGGTGCAGCTGCAGGTCTGGGTGTGTGCGCCGTGAGTCTCCGGCGGTAAGTGCGTTGGCGACGGGAGCGTTGCTCCGGGGTGATCGGGCATGTTCGGTGAGGTTAGACAAGCTGAGCCGGGTGGACTTTCACCCTGGCTTTCACTCGGTGGCGTAACGTGGCCGTGGTGGGCAGGTAGTGGATTAGCAACACGTACATTGCTTCAGCGGCAGTAGGAGGCGTTTGTGATGGCAGCCCGCGGCAGCATCGGCGCCAATATCGCCGAGGCTCGTAAGCTTCGCGGGGTCACCCAGCATGAACTCGCCCGCGAGGCATTCGTTTCGTTCAGCCTGCTGTCCAAGGTGGAGGCGGGGCATAAGCCAGCCAGCCCGTCTCTTATCGCGGCTGTCGCGCGTGCGCTGCGGGTTCATGTCACGCAGCTGACCGGGCAGCCGTACCGGGGCGAGACGGCCGACACGGACGCTATTCACGCCCCGATCGCGGAGCTGCGCCGGGAAGTCACTGTATACGACCTGCCGCCCGATGAGTATGACCGGCCAGTGCCCGCACTTGCCGAGCTGGAGCAGCGGGTCACGGCCGCGACGCAGCTGCGCCAGGCCGCAAGTTATGTCAAGCTCGGCGCTGCCCTCCCGGCGCTGCTGTGTGACCTGCGCGCGGCAGCTCACACCTTCGAGGGCGTCAGCCGGGAACGGGCGTACGGCCTGCTCGCCGAGACCTATGACGCGGCCCGCGCGCTGGCCTACAAGCTCGGGTACCTGGATCTGGCATCCCTCCTGGTCACCCGGCACGCCCACGCGGCGGCCCGCTCCGGTGACCCGCTGGAAACGGCGGTCGGTGACACCATGCGCGCACACGAGCTGATCGGCGTCGGGGAGTTCCGCGCGGCCGGCGCGGTCATGGCCGTCACCCTCGGCCGCGTCGAGGAAAGCCTGACCGACGGCGAGGACGCGGCGATCTCCGTCTATGGCTACCTTCATCTGGAGGCCGGCCTGGCGGCGGCCCGGGGCGGGGACGGCGCATCGGCCAACGACCACCTCACCCAGGCACGCGAGGCCGCCGACCGCATCGGCGCGGACCGCGACGACTACCGCTTGGCGTTCGGCCCGGCCAATGTGGACATCTGGTCCGTCGCGCTGCCGCTTGAGCACGGGGACGCCCCGACGGCCCTGGAACGCGCGGAGGCCATCCACCTGCCCGCCAGCACCCCACGCGAGCGGTCCTCGCACTACTACATCGATCTCGGCCGCGCCCACCTGCAGCACAACCAGCCACGGGACGCCCTCGACGCTCTCATGACCGCGCGCAAGCTGTCCCCGCTGCACACCAGGTACCACCCGATGGTCAGGGAAACCACCCGCGCCATCGCACGGCGCCAGCACAGCCCGGACGAGACACTCAGAACGTTCGCCGCATGGCTCCGGCTCCAGACATAACGCACCGCTGGCAGATCGAGATATTCAGGAGAGCGGCCGCTGCCGCCAAGTGGGACGATCTTCCCGTGGGCACTGGCTGACAACGGTACCGCGCCGCCCTGGGTGTGTCAGTTCGCGCAGCGGCTCAGGATAATTCCCCACCCGCCACATCCCCAGCGCGCTCAAGAGCCTGGCCTGCCAGGAGGGTCCTCACGGGCCATTGCCCGCAGGTCGTATCCACTGTCCCCATCGGCCTACGATGCGAGGATCGGGCGTCAAGATCAAGATGCTGAGCGGCCTTTGCCTCCGTCGGGCTCGTAGCTGAGCCGGTCGGATTCGCTACGGGCGGTGGTTGCAATGAGGTTGGCGATGGCTTGGCGGACTTCGGGGGTGACGGCGAGGAGGGCGCGAAGCTGGGTGGTGGTGACGCCGTGGTCGCGGACGATGGCGAGCAGTTCGACCTGGTCTTGGAGCAGACCGGCCCGCTGTTCGCTGTAGTCGTCGAAGAAGAACGCGGGTGCGACGCCGAAGGTTTGGGCGAGGGCGGCGATGAGGCGCATCTGGGGGTTGGCGGCTTGGCCGTTGCGCAGTTTCCAGATGGTGGTGTGGGAGACCTGTTCGCCGGTGACTTTCTCGACGAGGGCGGCTACTTCGGTGTTGGAGTACGGGCCGCGCCCGGCGGGGTGGGCTTGCGCGATCAGCCAGTTGACCTTGTCAGCGAGAGTGCGCAAAGGAGGCGCGGCTGGCTGCCGTGCCGTGTTGTCGTCCGCCACCGGGTGTCCCTCCTCCGTTCAAGTCATCATCTCAGATCAATGATTTGTCACCGTAGCTGACACTGAGGCTGATGCAGGGCGCATCCTGCCCGGCGTGCCTGCCTGCTGGTGTCAGCGGCGTGGGCCGCGTGACGGGGAAGGGCTGGGCGAGGGCCGGTACGCGGGCCGGGTTGGGGTTCCTGGCGTGGCGGTCTGGGGTGGCGGTGTTCCGGGTGGGTAGGGAAAGCCGAGTTGGCCGAGCTGAGCGGCGGTGCGGGGGCGGTTTTGGCGGCGCTCACGAGTTGGTGGGGCTGTGTTGGGGCTCGCGGCTGCGCGCAGCCGTTCGGCTGCTGTTCTTGCCGCTGCGGCTTGGGCGGCGCGTTGCTGGAGCTGGCGGAGGTCGGCGATGGTTTCGGCTAGGGCGGCGAGGCGGAGGATGAGCGCGATCGCCGTGGGAGTGCGGTCGCTGGTGACCATGCCGAGGGGCAGACAGCAGGCGGGCGGTGTGGCGGAGCTGGTTGCCGGTGGGGGTGGGGCGGGGGATGCGGCCATGGGGGGCGCGGGCGGCGCGGTCGTAGCTGTCGGCGGCCTGGCGGATGACGCGGCTGCCGAGGGCGGCGTCGGCGGCGCGCAGGGTGTCGGCGGCGGCCCAGGCGGCGTCGGCCGTTGCGGCGGGATCGGTGGCGCGGGGGTGACGGATCTGCGCTGTGGCCTTTGCGGCGGTGCGGGCGGCGTGTTCCCAGATCGCGTTGCGCTCGGCCCAGGTGAGCTGCCGGTCCGGACTCGGTCCGGCGCCGGCGCCGGGGTGCCAACGGTGGCGCAGTTTTGGGCGGGGTGAGGTCGGGAGCGAGCTTGCCGCCGCTGTACCAGACCGGCGCGCCCGCCCGGGTGGTGTCGTGGGGGAGAGCGACGGCGTAGCCGGTGACCTGGCCGGGGGTGCGGGTGCTGAGCCGGGTTCGGACCAGGACCCCGGCCTGCTGGAGGTGGGCGCCGTCGCGTCACCTCCCGTCATTGCCGGCGATGTGGACTCCAGACAGAGCTGCCTGAGCAGTCGTCGCGTCTTTTCTGCACGGATTCCTTACAACACTCAATCGTCGTCGCCGGGATATCCTGATCGTGCTGGTCACATCCGTGAGGTTCTCAGTTCACACTCTCTTGACTGTTCCTTAGTACACGTGACGGCCTGTGCAGGGAATAGGAGTGTACCGCAGCGGATTCCAGTGCATGGCCCTGGCATGTTACGGCTTTTAATGGACCTTAACGAATTCACCTGAACACATGCGGGATGTTCGCAAGCGACTGGTTGGCGGCGGACGGGTTCGCAGATGGCCGGGGGCAGAAATGCACCACGTGTATGCGTGGCTGCGCGCCACGTACCGCTCCGGCGGCACGACCGCTAAGTCCGCGGCCGTCCGCCTCGCGATGTCCGAGTCGCCACCCGGGGGATTGCCGTACCGGCGCGAGCTACGGCGGTCGGTCCAGACGCGGAGCGGGAGCGCGGTCCGGTGCGGACGGTGTTCCGCGCGCGCGGAACATGCGGATGCGTTCCGGGGGAGGTCGACCGCGCCGAGGCGGGGCCGGGGATTTCGGCGCGGCCGGCCGCCGCGCGGGCGGCCTGCCCGGCCTGCGGCGCGTGGTCGTCCCGGGTCCACAGCGGTTATGTGCGCCAGGTCGAAGACGGCCCGGCCGGGCCGGCGGGTGTGGAGCCGGCTGGCCATACGGCGCTTCTTCTGCGGTAACCCGGCTTGCCGGGCGGCGACTTTCGCCGAGCAGGTGGACGGGTTGGCCTGCCGCTACCAGCGGCGGACCCTGCCGCTGGCCAGCTTAATGGCTCAGATCGGGCTGGCACTGCCGGGCCGGGCCGGTGCCCGGCTGGCCGCCCCGCTAGGCATCGCGATGCACCCGGCCACGCTGCTGCGGCTGATCGCCGCCCTCCCAGATCCCGAGATCGGTGCCGCGCCGGAGGTGACCGGGGTCGACGATTTCGCCCTTCGGAAAGGGCACGTGTAAGGGACCGTGCTGGTCGATAGTCACCACGGGGAAGGAGATCGACCTGCTGGCGGACCCGAAGCCGCCACTTTAGAGGCCTGGCTGAAGGGCCCATCCCGGCGCGAAGATCATCTGCCGGGACCGGGCCGACGGCTATGCGGAGGGCGCCCGCGTCGACGCCCCGGAGGCGATCCAGGTCGCCGACCGCTGGCATCTGTCGCACAACCTGGGCGAATACGTCGAGAAGGCCGTGACCCGCCATCGCGCCTGCCTAAAGGAATCCGCACCGGGCGGCGACGGCAATGCCGCCGGCGCCCGGGTCGCGCCGCCCGCGCCAGCACCGAAGCAGCCAGTAGCCGGCCAGTGCCCGCGGACGGGTCGCGGCCATCGGTGCCGCGCTGGCCTGCGTCGCACTCGACGACACCCACCCTGACCATGAGGTTCTGTTCGACTGGATCCTGTGAGCCGACCGCACCCTTGCTCCAGCACAGGCGATACACCCCCGGCATCGGCGCGATCGCCCGCCGGTGGGCCTGGAGCGGCCCGGACACGGTCAGCCGCGTCCTGAGCCGCCTCGACCGTGACGCAAACCTGCACTCCCGGCTGCGCTATGCCACCGCCATCGCGCGGCCACGCTGGCCCGTCCTGCCGGCCGAGGCCATTACCTGCCGGGCGGCAATGATCCCCGCGATGCTGTGGCCAGCCTGGACGCTGCGGCTGCTCCCGCCCGGTCCCGGCGACTCTGGCACGCCTGCGGAAGGTCCGCGCACTGGCTCGTTCGGTTACTTCCGGCGCCGCTGCGCCAGCTTCCTGCTGCTGCCCTGCGGGCCGCCGCAACTGAACTTCGAGCGCGCCGCCCCGCTGCTGGGTAACCACTCAGCTGACACCGACCGCCGTGCCGTGGAACGCATCATCTACCAGGGCCGCGACCTCACCCCGCTAGCGTCTGTCCTCGCCCAGCTCGCCTTCGCCCTTGCCGAGAACGGCAGCCCGATCGACTATGCCCGGCGCCGCGCCCGCTGCGCGTCCTCCTTCGGGGACAAGCAGACGCCGCAGGCCCTGGCACATCCCGGATCGCGAAATCCGGGGACGCGGAGGGTGGTCGCGGCTATGAGGGGCATCCCGCAACGCGTTCCCAGGTGGGCGGCTACCCCGGCGCCCGAACCGCGCTCAAGCGAGGCCAGCCTGAAAGGGCTGCTGGAGCGCTTCGAAGAGCTCTCCCGCTTCTGGTCTGCGAGAGTGGGAAGACGCTCGCGGAGGCGCAGATGCGCGCTTGCCCGGTCTTCGCCCGAAAACCGTGCCCGGTGGCTGAACCTGTCGCGGCACCGGTGCGTGTATGCGTACAGGAGAAGTCTGCCTTGCGCGGCCGGCTCCATGCCTGCCGGGTTGGCCGGTGGCGGCTGTTTGCTGGCGGAGCGGGAGATTGGCGAGGTGCGGCATGAAACACCTGAAGATCAGTCACCTATGGGGCGCGGCCGCTGCGGCGGTGAGCGCGCTCGTGCTGCTCACGCCGGGGGTGGCGGCCGCCCAGGCCTGGACTGTGGTCTCCAGCCCTTCCGGGGGCCAGCTCAACGGGGTGGCCAGCGTCTCGGCCAATGATGTCTGGGCGGTGGGACAGACACTGGCCCCCGGGACACTCGCGGAGCACTGGGACGGCACTGCCTGGAGCGTTGTTCCCACCCCTAACCCGGTGCCGGGGAGCGACCGGCTGTCGGCTGTCGCGGCGGTGTCCACCAGCGATGTCTGGGCGGTCGGGATAGTCAGCTTTTCCAGCCCGCCGGTGATAATGCACTGGAACGGCAAACGGTGGGCAAGCGTCGCGCACCCGAAGCAGACCGGGTTTCTTTCTGGTGTGGCGGCGGTCTCCGCCAGCGACGTGTGGGCGGTAGGGGAGTCCCAGGTGCCGGGCGTGGGCCTGCAGACCCTGATCGAGCACTTCAACGGGCGCAGGTGGAGCGTGGTACCCAGTCCCAACATCGGCCCGATGGACCAGCTCAGGGGAGTGACAGCCGTCTCCGCCAGCGATGTCTGGGCGGTCGGGTTCGCCGAGCCGACCTCCTTCGCCAACCCGCAGACCCTCATCCTGCACTGGGATGGCACCAGCTGGGCCGTTGTGCCCAGCCCCGACCCGGCCGGTGCACAGGATAACGAGCTGAGCGGCGCCACCGCCGTGGCCGCCAACGACGTGTGGGCCGTGGGAGAGACCGGAAACGGCGCCCAGACCCTGACCGAGCACTGGAACGGCACCAGCTGGGCCGCGGTCTCCAGCCCCTCGCCCGGCCGGCTCGCGGGCGTGGCCGCCGTCTCCGGCAGCGACATCTGGGCGGTCGGCTCGGTCACTGACGTCAACGGGATCACCACGACCGTGATCGAGCAGTGGAACGGGACAAGCTGGAGCGTGGTGCCCAGCCCCAACCCCAGCCCGAACGAAAACGTCCTCGCCGCGGCGTCGGCAGACCCGGTTTCCACCCAGGCCTGGGCCGTCGGGGAATTCTTCAACACCACCACCTCCACCCGCCAGACACTCACCGAGTTCAACCCGTGACCCCCGGCTGGGTGCCCGGCCCGGCGGGAAACGCAGTCCGTGAAAGGTGGAAAGAGGGGAATACACAATGAGAAAGCACCGCACCATTTCTCCGCCCCCAGAGGAAAACCCGGGCCCGGCAGGCGCCCACACGTCCCGCAGGCGGGCCAGCCGGCCGCTGCTGGCTCTTGGTCTCGCGCTCCTTGCCGGCCTCGCGCTGAGCATCCGGCCCCCGGACGCCGCGGCGGCCACGCTGACGTTCCAGGTCACCAGCACCACCGACGCCCCGGACGCATCGCCCGGTGACGGCATCTGCGCCGACGCGGCCGGGCAGTGCACCCTGCGCGCCGCGGTGCAGGAGGCCGACGCCCAGCCCAGCGGCAGCGCGGTCACCATCGTGGTGCCTGCGGGCACCTTCCCCCTGAAACTCGGCGTGCTGTCCCTGACCGCCAACACCATCACCGTCCAGGGAGCCGGCGCCGCCGCGACCACCGTCGACGGCAGGAACGCCAGCCAGGTGTTCAACGTCTCCCCGGCCGCCAGCGTGACCATCGGCCAGCTGACGATCATCCACGGCAACGCCGCCCGCGGCGGCGGCATCCAAAACGCTGGCACGCTCACGCTCACCAACAGCACGGTCGCGGTCAGCGCCGCCGGCAACGGCGGCGGGATCTACAACCAGGAGGGCGGGACGCTCGCCCTCGCGGGCGCCACCGTGTCCCAGAACGTGGCCGGCCGGGACGGCGGCGGCATCGCCAACAACGGCGGAACGGTCCAGCTGAGCCTGAGCACCGTGTCCGCCAACAAGGCCAGCCAGGCCGGCGGCGGCATCGTCAACTTCTTCGGCACCGTGTCGATGAGCCAGACCACCATCGCCGGCAACACGGCGTCCGGGAAGAACAGCGAAGGCGGCGGCGGCATCGCCAACGGCGATGGGACGCTGACCGTGGACAAGACCACCATCAGCGGCAACAGCACCAATTCGGGCACCGGCGGCAGCGCCATCTTCAACATCCTCACCACATCGGTGTCCAACAGCACCATCAGCGGCAACACGTCCCCCCAAACCAGCGGGTCCATCCTCAATTCGGACACCCTGACCCTGTCCTACGTCACCATCGCGTCCAACTCGGCCGGCATCGTCAACACCGCCAGCGTGACCGCAACCGGCACCATCATCGCCGACAGCACCCAGGGACCAAACTGCTTCGGGAACCGGTTCCAGGAGCCGTCCGGGTTCAACCTGGACAGCGGCACCTCGTGCCAGCTCTCCGAACCCACCGATCTCACCGGCACCGATCCGCTGCTCGCCAAGCTGGCCAGCAACGGCGGGCCGACCCAGACCCAGGCGCTCCAAGCCGCAAGCCCCGCGATCGACCACGGCGGCACCAGCGCCAACGGCTGCCCGCCCACCGACCAGCGGGGAGTCACCCGCCCGCAGGGACCAGCCTGCGACATCGGAGCATTCGAACTCGCGCAATAAACCCACCAGCGCAACACGGGCCTGAAATGACCTGGGCACCGCTGCTCATGGCAACGGCGGCGGTGCCGGAGACGTTCGTAGAGCTGAACGGGCTGGCCAGCGGGTATCCGCGCTGCACTGCCGAAGTGGTCACCGCGGAGCTGGCCAGGCCGCAGCGCGAGCACAGCATCATCAGCCGCTTCGCCGCCAGCCAGCTGGCGAAGGCCGGGTGGCGGCCCTGAGCCCGGCAGTTGCCGGTGACATCGCCGGCTCGTTCACATGCCCCCGCGCCGCGCTAAACCGAAGTTCCGTGCGCCCAGCGCATCAGGAGGTGATTGTCCAGCGATCATGACCTGATCAGAAGCTCGTCGTCGCCTGCCGGTGCAAGTCCGGTCCGGGTAGTCGCCAGGGAGCCCGGTAGCAGGCTGGCGGTCTGGTCTGGAAACGGGCCGGGCCGGAGCCCAGCGTCAAAAGCCACCGTGGTGGGAGCGAGTGAGCGGTCCGTAGCGTCAAGCGAAGCCTGCCGCGTCGTTAGGGGAAAGGCAGTGCCGAGCCGCGGGAATCACGGCGAAGGCCATGGAAGCGGTGAAGATCCTGGAAGCGCAGCCGCGAGGGACTGCCCGGCGTAGAGGGCGCGGAACGTTCAGAAGGCGGCGGCGGGAACTGGGGAGGCCCTCCCCGGCCGGAGCGGGCTCGCGGTGCTCGCGGAGCAGCGCTCTCTTATAACCGGTGAGGAGCCGGGAAGTGGGCGGGGCGCCGGGAGGGAGTCGGAGGCGGCCGTAGTACTTGCCATGGGCGCTTGAAGCGGTTGCCGCTACTTGGTTGCAGGTGCGGGGGGGGCGCTGTGGTGGAGGTGCTGCAACAGGGTTCTCCCGGCATCCTGGGTGTCATGAGCCATCCGCATGCTGGCAGCCATGACGGCCATGACCACGAGCACGAGCACGAGCACTGGGAGTCTGGCCTGGCTGGCCGGCTGCGGCACTTGCTGCGCCCGCACTCGCATGAGGCGGCCGGCCAGGTCGACGCGGTCATGGAGGCAAGCGCCGACGGGATGCGGACCCTGTGGATCTCGCTGGGCGTGCTGGGTGTCACTGCGGTGATCCAGGCGGTGGTCACGGTGCTGTCGGGGTCGGTGGCGCTGCTGGGCGACACGCTGCATAATGCCGCTGACGCGCTGACAGCCCTGCCGCTGGGCGTCGCATTCGTCCTGGGCCGCCGTCCGCCGACGCGCCGCTATACCTATGGGTACGGCCGGGCCGAGGACCTGGCCGGGATCGTGATCGTGCTGCTGATCGCCGCGTCCTCGGCGCTGGCCGCTTATGAGGCGATCACCCGGCTGATCCGCCCGCGTCACGTGTCGGACCTGATCGCGGTGGCCGCCGCCGCGCTGGCGGGATTCGCGGGTAATGAGCTTGCTGCGCGGTACCGGATCCGGACCGGCCGGAAGGTCGGGTCGGCGGCGCTGGTCGCGGACGGGCTGCACGCCCGGACGGACGGGCTGACGTCGCTGGCGGTGCTGCTGGGCGCGGGCGGGGTGGCGCTGGGCTGGGACTGGGCCGACCCGGTGGTCGGGCTGCTGATCACGGTGGCGATCCTGGCCGTGCTGCGGCAGGCTGCCCGGGAGATCTACCGGCGGCTGATGGACGCCGTGGACCCGGCGCTGGTCGACCAGGCCGAGGCCACCCTGCGGGCAACGCCGGGCGTGCTGGACGTGGGGCAGGTGCGGATGCGCTGGATCGGCCACCAGATCCGCGCCGAGTGCGAGATCGTGGTGGCTCCTGGCATCAGCGCCGAGCTGGCACATCAGTTCACTGTCAGCGCCGAGCACGCGCTGCTGCATGCGATCCCCCGGCTGTCCGGGGCGCTGGTGCACGCCGATCCGCAGGCCCGCGGCGCCGACCCGCATCACGTCCTGGCCGGCCACCACCCGGCCTAGGCCCGTCACGCCCGGACAAGTCAGGCCGGGGCAGCCCGCGCGGTCCAGGTGAGGCTGCCCGTGTCCGGCACCTCGCGGGCGACGGCCAGGGCAACCTGCTGGCCGAGCGCGTCGGCGCCGCTGACGGTCAGTGCCGGATCGGGCCAGCCCTCAATCTCGACGCGCAGGGTCCGCCCGGTCCACCGGGCGCGCGCGTGGGCGTGCACGACACCGCCGATGGATCCGGCGGCTGCCTCGGCGGATCGCACGATGGCGGGGTCGACGCCGTCGGCGAGGCGGCGGACGACGTCGGCGGTGACCTGGTAGCCGACGTGGCAGATGAACGCGGTGACCGCGATGCCGGCGACCGGGTCAGCCCACCGGAAGCCGGCAGCGACCGCGACCAGGCCGACGAGCGCGCCGAGGGAGGACAGGCCATCCAGCTACGAGTGCCGGGCGTCGGCGACCAGGGTCGCCGAGTTGATCCTCCTGCCGGTGAAGAGCTTTGTACCGGGCGACGACCTGGTTGCCGATGATGCCCAGCGCGGCGCCGGCGATGCCGAGGGCGACGTGGCTGGTGGGACCGTGGCCGGCGAGCTTGCGGATGCTCTCGTACCCGGCGAACGCGGCGCTGGCCCAGATGACCACGGCGATGCCGATCCCGGCCAGGTCATCGGCGCGGTCCAGGCCATAGGGGTAGCGCTCGGTCGGCCCGGTGCGGGATATCCGGAAGCCGAGGAACACCACGGCGCTGGTCGACACGTCGGACAGGTTGTGGATCGCGTCCAGCAGCCCGACCGACCCGGTCAGGACCGCCAGCAGCAGCTCGATGATGCCGGTGGCGGCCAGCCCGGCGGCGCTGACCGCGATAGCCCGGTTCGCCTGGCGGCGCTCCTACACGTCATCACGGCTGGTCGGCAGCGGGAACGCGGCGGCCGGGTCCTGCAGGCCTGCGGTCTTGTGCATCCCGCCATGATGGCCGTCGCCCGCCGGGCCGGCCAAATCCGCCGCCAGGTAAAAAACTGATGTAACCGTGGTTGCATAAGTTTCTGCTGGCGGTTACGGTGACGGTCATGGCGGGTTCGATGGAGTGGCTGCTGCTGGCCTACCGGATGCCCCGGGAGCCCTCGACGCCCCGGATCGCGGTGTGGCGCAAGCTCGCCCGGCTGGGGGTGGCGAAGGTGGGGGACGGCCTGGTTGCGCTGCCTGCTGACGCGCGGTCGCGGGAGCGGCTGGAGTGGATCGCCGATGAGGTCGCCGAGGCGGGCGGGGAGGCGACCCTGTGGGTTAGCAGGCTGACCTCGGCGAGCCAGGAGCGGGCGCTGGCGCAGCGGATGGCTGATGCGATCGCCGCGGAGTACCGGGCACTGGCTGCTGCCGCCGCCGACGCCGCGGCGGGCGGGCCGGTCAAGGAGCAGGCCGCGGCCCGGCTGCGCCGGGAGCTGCGGCGGATCTCCCAGCGCGATTACTTCCCCCCGGCCGAGCGCGACGAGGCACGCCGGGCGGTGGAGTCGCTGGCGGCTGAGGCGGTGGCCCGGTGAGGTGGGCGACGCGGGCGGGCTGTCATGTCGACCGGGCGGCGTGCGCGTGGCTGATCCGCCGGGCGATCGATCCTGGGGCAGTGTTCGTGTTTGTGGATGATCCCGACGAGGTCCCGGCGGACGCGACGCCGTTTGACATGCGCGGCGCGGACCTGTCGCATCACGGCGGGGACTGCACTTTCGAGACCATGCTGCACCGGTACGGCCTGGACGATCCGGTGCTGTGGGACATCGCCCGGATCGTGCACGAGGCCGACCTGGACGACGAGAAGTTCGACGCTCCCGAGGCGCCGGGCCTGGACGTGCTGTGCCGGGGCCTGTCGATGACCCTGGACGACCCCGCGATGCTCGCGGTGACCGGGCCGCTGTTCGACGGATTGCATGAGTTCCGCCGCCGCACGCTGCTGCTGGGCCGGGAACCCTCATGACCCCCCGGCCCCCGGCCGACGCCCGGCTGATCCTGGCCGCCCAGGCATTGCGGGCGTTCGCCTACGGCCTCGGCGCGGTGCTGCTAGGCGTGACCCTGGACCAGCGCGGCTACTCGTCGTTCCGGGTGGGCGTGGTGCTCACTGCGGTGGTCGCGGGCACGGTCGTGGCGTCGCTGCTGCTGGCCCGGTACGGCGACCGGATCGGGCGGCGCCGCTGCTACGTGATCATGTACCTGTTGCTGGCGATTACCGGGGTGGTGTTCGCGTTACCTGTGCCGCTGTCGGTGCTGCTGGCGGCCAGCCTGACCGGGGCGCTGTCCACCGAGGTAGTCGAGTCGGGGCCGTTCACGTCCCTGGAGCAGCCGATGCTCGCCACCGGCCTGCCCGCCAGGCGGCAGGTCGCCGGGTTCAGCCTCTACAACGCGGTCGCGACCGTCGCCGGGTCCGCCGGGGCACTGGCAGCCGGGCTGCCCGGCCTGCTGCGCGGGGCGTGGTCCTCGCCACCGCCGGATGACCGCTACTTCCTGGTGTTCGTCCCGGCCGCCCTCGCTGGTGCCCTGATCGCGTCCCGCCTGTCCCCGGCCGTGGAGGCCCCCACTCCGTCGTCGCAGTCCCCGCACCGGCGTTCGGTGGAGCGGTCCCGGTCGGCGGTGTACCGGCTGTGCGCCCTGTTCGCGGTGGACTCCCTGGGCGGCGGGTTCGTGATCCAGGCGTTCGTGGCCTACTGGCTCGCGGCCCGGTTCGGCGCCCCGGCCGGCGTGATCGGCGCGGTGTTCTTCGCCTCCGGGCTGCTCCAGGCGGTGTCGTTCCTGGTCGCGGCGCGGCTGGGCGAGCGGTTCGGGCTGCTGCGCACGATGGTGTTCACCCACCTGCCCTCCAACGTGCTGCTGGCCGCGATGGCGTTCGCGCCCGGCTTCGGGTGGGCCGCCGGGCTATGGCTGGCGCGCACCAGCCTGTCGCAGATGGACGTCCCGGCCCGGCAGGCCTACGTCATGGCCCTGGTCGACCCGGAGGAGCAGACCGGCGCCGCCGCGTGGACCAACACCGCCCGCTACCTCACCCGCCCGCTCGGCCCGGTGCTGGCCGGCGCCGCCCAGTCGGTGGCGCTGGGCCTGCCGTTCCTGCTGGCCGGGGTCATCAAGTCCGGCTACGACCTGGCCCTGTGGCGCTGGTTCCGCCACGTCCCCGTCCCCGGCGAGCCCGGTTCGCCGCCCGCCCCGCTGGTGCCCGCCGCCAGCCGACCCGAGGAGATGTCATGATCGCCTGCCTGCGCACCGTCGGGGTGCCGCCCGGGGTCCGGGACCGGTACCTGGCCTGGATCAGCGAGGGCCGCGCCGTCCGCGAGGCCCACGGCATCGTCGCCGAACTGGTCTTCGAGCCCTCAGACGGTGACGGCGAGACCGTGGTCCTGACCCTGTGGCCCAGCCACGAGGTGTTCGACGCGTGGATCGCCACCCCCGACCGGGACCGCCTCACCGCTTCCGACGTTCACCAGGCCGTCAGCTACCAGCCGATCACCCGCTACGAGGTGACCGGCGGCTACCTCAACCACCCGGGCCTGGCCGCCGCGCCAGTCCCCGCAGCCAAGGAGGAGACAGCATGAAGTGGGTTACCCGCGCCCGGCCCAAGACCGACCGGATCGCCTGCCCCTGGCTCATCAGCAAGTTCATCGACCCCGGCGCCGAGATCCTCTACGTCCCCGCCGCCCAGGTCCTCGACGTCGCCGCCGACCAGGACGCGGTGAGCTTCGACGCGCCCGGCGCCCGCTACGACCACCGCGACGGCAAGTGCACCTTCGAGGTCCTCATCGACGACCACGACCTGACCGGTGACCCGGCCCTGATGCGCCTGGCGAAGATCGTCCACGCCGCCGACATCGCCGCCGATATCGGCACCGACCCGGCCGGGCCCGGGCTGCTGGCCATCGGCCTGGGCGGGCTGGACGTCGAGGACGACGACTACCGGCTGCTGGACCGTGCCCGGTTCGTCTACGACGCGCTCTATGCCTGGTGCCAGTCCCGGGTCCCGGCTCCCGCGTGAGCGGCACTCTCGGCTACGACGACATCCGCGCCGGAACCGTCCGGCAGGTCGCCCAGCTGATGGCCGCCGCCGCCATCACCGCGCCCAAGTCCGGCGGGCAGCTGTTCCTCGCCGGGAAGCCGAACTTCATGGAAACCGTCATCGCCGATGACCCCGGCACCCGCGGTGACCTGGCGGCCTGGATGCGGGCAAGAGGTAAGGAGCGCCGGGAGCGGATCTGGTTCCGCGACGCGCCGATGGTGCAGGCCAGCGCAAAAGCCCCCCCGGCCATGCTTGCCGCCCTCTGGACGGTCAGCAACGGTCGCTGCTGCACCCCCGGTTGCATCATGCCGGTTGTTCTCGAAGTACGGCCTGGTGTCTACCAGAAGAAGTCCCAGGTCGCCCACATCTACGGGGTTGTCCGGCCCGGCGCGCCCCGCTACCGGTCCGACATGCCGGCCGGAGAACGTGACCCCTTCGCCAACCTGCTACTGCTGTGTACCGCGCACCATGAAGAAGTCGACGGAAAGGACGGAGAGGACCGTTATCCGCCGGAGACCCTCCGGAGGTGGAAGGCCCAGCACGAGGGCGCTGCTGGCTCGGTACTGAAGAATCTGACCGTCCCCTGCACTGACGCACTGATGAGGAAGCTCATAGAGATCGCCGAGCCGCCACTTGAACGGCTTGAGACGATCACGCTGCGACTTGAAGAAACTGGAACCCCGACGTCTCTGGCCACCAGGAACCTGCTGCGTAACCTCACCATGGAGGTGCCTTCCGGCCAGAGCATCGCCAACGCGATGTCGCTCCCCCCGCTGGCGGAAGGCGATCTGTCCGACCTGCAGCCGCTGAACCTGCACAACCGCACCCCGCTGTGGTTCTACATCCTGCGGGAGGCCCAGGTCACTGCCAACGGCGAACACCTTGGACCGGTGGGCGGACGGATCGTGGCCGAGGTCATCCACGGCCTGATCGAAGGCGACAGCCTGTCGTATCTCGGCCAAGATCCCGAATGGACACCGACATACGGCACGAACGGCACCTTCACCATCGTGGACCTGCTCACCAGGTCAGGCACCGTCGCAACGCTGACCTAGCTCGCGTCCGCGCACCCCCGGCCTCAGCTCAAGGCGCATATCGGCCTGTACCCGCTGCCGACGCGCCCGGCTGGTGGGTGCGTCAGCACGCGGCAGCCGTTCGGGATCATTGTCCATAACGGCTGCCGCTGGTGTGTCACAGGCCTGCGCGGCGGTCCACGACTATCACGACGTGCGCCGCGACCACGCCGGCCCATCCGATTCTGCGGACGAGAGTGAGGCTCGTCCAGCGGCGGCGGTGAATCCGGGCTAGCATGCAGCGCATGACCCTTCGGGCAGCCATTAATCGATCACTTTCAAGGGTCACGGGCTTCGAGATTCGACGAGTCCGGCAGGTTACAACGGGCCTAATCACGAGCCACCCGATCTCGGCAAAGCCCAGCAACACTCAGCGTTCTTTCGCCATGAAGCCTGCGGCGGTCTCCGTCGCGAAGAAGCATGCAGCGCAGGTTCGAACCGATCCTGGCGACAAGCATATCCGCTCGACGTTCTTCGATCGGTATCCGGCCTTTTACCAGACCAGCGAGACCGCGCCGTACCAGAGTCGACTGAACCTTCGGCATGACGCCATCTTCGAGCAGAACCGCGAAGTTTTCGACGGTGCCCGCGTGCTTGACATCGCCAGTCACGACGGCCGCTGGAGTTTCGCTGCCCTGCAGACCGGCGCGGCGCACGTCGTGGGTGTCGAGCCTCGAACAGAGCTTGTGGAGGCTGCGCGTTCCACGCTGGGGCAGTATGTGGACGATCCGACCCGCTACCAGTTCATCCAGGGCGACATCTTTGACGTTCTACAAAAGGAACGACTTGACATCGACGTTGTCCTCTGCCTTGGCTTCCTGTACCACACCTTGCGCTATGGCGAGCTGTTGTCTGGGCTACGTGCGTTGAATCCAAAGCATCTGATCATCGACACAACGATCTTCCATGAGTCATCCGGGCGCGTGATCAAACTTGACCTGGACTACGCGGACATGCAGCGAGACGCGGTACGCGATGGCTACTCCCACGGGGATTTCATCCTTGTCGGATCTCCCAGCCTGCCGGGACTGGAACTCATGCTCAATGCCTACGACTTCAAGATCGATCGGCTATCCGACTGGGAGGGAATCATCCGCGACAACCCCGACGCCAGCGGGGTGAAGGGGGACTACGGGATAGGACGGCGCATCACCGTCCTGGCCTCCAGCAGTCAGATCCCACGCGCGAAGCTACCGCTGCGCGGATACATACCAACCGACGACGCGGCCTCAGCACCTCGTTAGGCCGCACCTGTGGAATAGCCGACTTGTCTGCACTCGCACCGCTGAAGTTACTCAGACCCGCTGAGTAACTTGCCCGCGACGATGTGCTCAGACTCGCGGGCGCGATGACGTCGATGGCCGTTGCCGCCGGTCTCTACACCCGCTTCGGCATCAACGGCACGCTCGCCCGACGAAGCGATCTATACCTACGCCGGGCAACGATGCTCTGTCCGGACCGGACGCCAAGACGCCCGGCATCCTTTTGCCGTCTTGTCGATGTGGCTCACCATCCGTCGCCGGTGGCTTTGGGCGGCGTTGGCGGGCTCGCTCGCGTTTCTGGCGCGGCAGCCGCTCGTGATCTGCCCGGCGATCGCCGCATTGGGTCTCGGCGGTCAACTCGCCGGCAGCGCGACGGTGGAAGGCTGCGTGTCTTCCTCGCCCCGGCGGCGCGGGCACTTGCGCGGCTACATCGGGTCGGGCTGACCTACAAACCGACCAGCTTCGCCACCGGGACTGCTGATGGCGAGCTTGTCGCGAAGAGTTGCGGGTAGCGGCGACCGCGCGTCCACCGCGACCGGTCCAAGCCAAGGTCATCAAAGGCCCACAAAACAGTCAAGCATCGGCTATGGTTCTGTCGTACGACCTGGCAGGCGAAAGCCAACCGAGCCGATGGCGGGTTGACGATCCGGCCACATCCGAGCCGACCGGCCGTTACCTCGCCCCCACGAGGGCGCCAAAGTGTTGCGTGACCCTTGTGCGGCATGGGGGTGTTATCTAGAAACGCGCACGGCGACATAACGTCATATGTACAGGGGAATCGGGGATAGGAGCGATTTTATTGACCTCGAGCACGACGCCTCTCCTCAGCATTGTCCTGCCGGCCTACAACGTCCAGGCGTACCTCCACCACTGTCTGGATTCCATCCTCAATCAGGCCGCGGAAGATATCGAGATTGTCGCTGTGGACGACTGCTCACCCGACGCATCCGGGGGAATCCTCGATCAGTGCGCTTCCGGCGATCCGCGCCTGCGCGTACTCCATCTCGAGCAGAACGTCGGACTGGGGCCGGCCAGGAACGCCGGGCTCGAGCAGGCCCGCGGAAAGTACGTCTGGTTCGTGGACAGTGATGACTGGGTCTCCGGCGGCGCAATCGCCGCGATCAGCGACCGGCTGCGCGAAACTCAGCCCGACGTTCTCATCTTTGATTATGCGCGCGCTTACTGGAATCATAAGATCGAACGGAACATGTGGAACTACTTGTTTCGTGAACCACCTCCGCCAAAGGTCTTCAATATCCATGATCGCCCCTCTGTGTTGTCCACGATGATGACGGCCTGGAACAAGGCGATCCGGCGCGAATTTCTGCTTGACTTAGGTGTGCGCTTCGGGCAGGGATATTACGAAGACATTCCCGTTACTTACCCGATCCTTATGGCCGCGAAGCGGATTAGTATGCTCGACCGGGTATGCTACATTTACCGGCAACGCCGCCGCGGTTCCATTACCCGGACGACCGACGCAAGGCACCTCGGCGTATTTTCTCAGTACGGAAAGGTCTTCGACTTCATGGATCAGCGAGGACCTGCTGTAGACGAGTTCCGGCGGCCGATGTTTGAGCGGATGATGTGGCATTACACCATCATCCTCGGGCTGGGAGATCGGGTATCGCCGCATGATCGTCGGCGCTTCTTCGGTAAGATGAACGAGCACTACAGACGTTTTCGGCCCAATGCCGGGTACGTCGCGCCGCGAGGCCAGCTCGGGGTCAGGTACCGCCTCATCGCACGCAACGCCTACCTCTCATTCATGACACTCAAGGCCGCCAACATCAGGCAGAAGGCGCTGCGTCGCCGACTACGCGCGACGATAACCGGTAGTCGGAAGATAGCCAGGCGAGTACTTTCGACGGTGCTTCGCCTCTACTACCGGGTCCAGCTGCGGCTGCCTGTTGACGAGAATCTTGCCGTCTACGCCGCCTACTGGTACCGCGGCTATTTGTGCAACCCGGCCGCCATTTATGCCGCGGCCCGCGGAATCGTGCCATCGGTG
>WNGE01004957.1_pt1 | contig 21125 bp, 15 predicted proteins | sample 5400651 | NCBI WGS metagenome assembly WNGE01 (sample SAMN13153370, study PRJNA577476) | soil metagenome | isolation source: 60 cm soil or saprolite under grassland replicate 2 | place: USA:California | collected 2016-06-15 | reverse complement strand
AAAGCATACCTGATTGCAGGAGAAAAAACAATCCTGTGAAGTCAAAGGATTGCAAATCTCGACAAAATGGCGTATGCTCACAGACGGAAAGGGAATGAACGCCATGGAACGCTGGGTCAATCGACCTCTCTTGTGCCCGAAGATCATCGGTCGAACCCCTGAATTCGCCGCTCTTCGCTCGCTTGTGGAGCAAGTCAAAGGGGGGCAAGGCAACATTGCTCTGATCGCGGGAGAAGCGGGGATCGGCAAATCACGTCTGGTGACCGAGTTGAAAACCACTGCCGTGGCCCAGGGGTTCCTGGTCGTGCAGGGAGCCTGCTTCCCAACCGATCTTACTTATCCCTATGCACCCTTACTCGACCTCTTGCGCTCTCTCGTTGCTTCCAACCCGAAAGCCTCGCTCACTGCAGCTGTAGAGACCTTGGCTCGTGATATCTTTCCTTTGCTCCCTGAACTGGTTCCTGACCAAACGATCCCACCCCCAAGCCTCGAACCCGAACAAGAGAAACGCCGTCTTTTCGCTGTCCTGGCGACGTTCTTTCTCCACCTGTCAACACAGTCGCCGGTGCTTCTCATCATTGAGGATGTACACTGGAGCGACGACACCAGCCTGGACTTTCTCCACTATCTGGCGCGGCGCTCTGCGTCTCATCCTCTCCTGCTCCTGGTCACGTACCGCCATGACGAGATGCAGCCTGAGTTGAGCAGCTGGCTTGCACAACTCGACCGCGAACGGCTCGCTCACGAGATCCGGCTCGTGCCTCTTGCACGCAACGAGGTCGATACGATGTTGTTGGCCATCTTTGAGGAACGACACACGAGTTTCGACATGCGCCGCTTTCTGCACGGGGAATTCCTGGATACTCTCTACACACTGACGGAAGGCAACCCCTTTTTCGTCGAGGAAACCCTTAGCTCGCTGATTGCAGCCGGTGACATTTTCTACGTCCAGGGCTATTGGAATCGCAAGCCAGGAAGTGAGGTCTCCATTCCACATAGCGTCCAGGACGCCGTCCAACGACGAACAGCAGGTGTGAGCGAAGCGGCCAGGCACGTGTTGACCCTGGCTGCTGTGGCCGGGCGGCATTTTGATTTTGCCCTTCTCCAGCAGCTTACCCAGTATGATGAGCACCAGCTCCTCCTGGTCATGAAAGAATTGGTATCTGCTCAACTCGTGGTCGAAGAATCTGCCGACCAGTTTGCGTTCAGGCACGCGCTGACGCGGCAGGCCATTTATAGCCAACTGCTCACACGTGAGCGTCGCATGCTGCACCGGACCATTGCCGAAACGATGGAGCAACAACCTCCTGTCACACCCGATCTGCACCTGGAGGACCTCGCCTACCATTTTTATCAGGCGCGAGACTGGCAGAAAGCCGTAGATTATGCACAACGCGCCGGAGAAAAGGCGTTAGGGCTGTACTCGCACCGTGCCGCCATCGACTATTTCACCTGGGCACGGGAGGCTGCTGATCACCTGTCCCTCCCTCCTTCCACACAGTCCCCCGGACTGCTTCCCGCGTTGTACCGTGCGCGTGGGCAGGCCTATGAAACGCTAGGCGAGTTTGAGCAGGCGCGGCATGATTACACCCAGGCATTGGATGCGGCTCGCAAGATGAATAATCGCGTGGCAGAATGGCAAAGCGCAATTGACCTGGGTTTTCTGTGGGCAGGGCGCGACTACGCGCAGGCGGAAACCTGGTTTCGCCAGGCGTTCATTCTGTCGCAGGCACTTGATGATCCTGTTCTGCATGCTCGTAGCCTCAACCGCATCGGCAACTGGCACCTGAACGTGGAACAAACACACGAGGCGCTGCGCTACCACCGGAAGGCGCTGGCCATTTTCCAGCAACTCCAAGATTCACGCGGTATAGCTGAGACACTGGACCTGCTGGGTATGACCAGCTACCTTGGTGGCGATTTGATCGGGGGCACGGCTTACTACCAGCAGGCGATCTCGCTTTTTTACGAACTCGGCAACAGGGAAGGACTGACATCAAGTCTGGCAACGCTCACCATGCGCGCTTCGACCTACCATACCGATGCGCTCATCGCGGTCGCGAGTTTGGCTGAGGTATTACCGGATGCCGAACGGGCGGTCAAGGTCGCCCGTGGAATTGGTCAGCGTTCAGCTGAATCCTACGCCCTCTTCCAGTTAGGACTCTGTCTGGGGTCGCAAGGAGACTATACCCATGCATTGGCTGCATGCCAGCAGAGTTTGCATATCGCCGAAGAGATTGAGCATCGCCAGTGGCAAACGGCAGCCCACACCATGCTAGGGGGAGTGTACAATGGTTTGCTTGCACACCGGCAGGCGAGCGACCACTTTGAGCAAGCGTTGGTCCTCGCTCAGGAGACGCACTCACTCTTCTGGACACGTATGGCTACGGGCTATCTCGCCTCCGTCTCTATCCTGTTGCACGATTATGCTCGCGCCGAGGCGCTACTTCACACTGCGCTCAGCACCGACACAGCCATACAAACGTTGGGGCAGCGCATGGTCTGGTGCGCATCGGTGGAACTGGCGCTTGCACAGGGATATCCGACCCGTGCCTTAGATATCCTCGATCGGTTGATCGCATCCGCTGCACAAGGAGCTGAGGGACAAAGCAGCTTGCGTGTCTTGAAACTGCGCGGCGAAGCGCTGGTCATGTTGCAGCGGCCGGTCGCGGCCGAAGTTGCCTTCGAGGCAGCGCAAGAGATTGCCAGGGCACAGGGGGCGCGACCGATGCACTGGCGCATATGTATCGCCCTCGGCAACCTCTATCAAGCCCAGGGGAGGAACACAGAAGCTGAGCAAGCGTTTGCGACCGCCCGCACCCTGATCGAAGAACTCGCTGCTACCATCGCAGATGAGCCCCTGCGAGACAACTTTCTGCAACGGGCGACGGCCATGTTACCCTATTCCCGTCCGCTCTCACCCAAACAGGCTGCCAAGCAAGCTTTCGGGGGACTGACAGCGCGTGAACGCGAAGTAGCGGCACTGATTGCGCAAGGGAAATTCAATCGCGAGATTGCCGACGTCCTGGTGCTGAGCGAACGGACCATCGAAACCCACGTGAGTAATATCATGTTCAAGTTGAGCTTCACCTCACGTATTCAGATCGCAAGCTGGGCGATCGAAAGAGGATTGATCTGGCAGGGGTGAACGCGGAAGCATGGCAGTGGCCTGAACAGGCAAGAGCGAAGAAATTCGTGTGTCTTACATTTCTCCACCCTTGATTTATGGGCCAGGGAGCCTCTTACAAGCGGTCTCGAAATGCAGCGATTTGAGCACTGTGCTCGCGCTTATGCCCGTAGTACATATAGACGATGACATCGTCCAGGGCATACCCCATGCCATACCAGGGAAGTGTCCCAGTCTCGCGGAACAGTTCCGGACGAATCTGCACAGCCAGCGACGTCACCTGCGCATATGCGTCATTGAACTCATCGAGAACCTCTCTCACTGTTCTCCTTTTGCGTTTCTCCACCTCGGTGTCGTTAAACTGTGGTTATTCCTTTCTTTCTGTTTCAGCTCCGCTGGCCGGAGGACAACATCGACCTTTCCTCTGGTCGATAAACGCAGGGCTACATAACTTAGCGCAATCCTGCGAATAGGTCGTCCTCAGCCCTGCCTCCACCGTTTACCAGGCTGAAGGCACGGTAATAACTCTGGGTACCCCACAACGTTTCGCGCTGCTCTTGTGATAGATCTTCCAGCACATGATAAGCGGGAAGTTGTGTCCGATGGCAGGAAATTGCGCGCGCGACTGTCTGCGAGTAGCTCCACGTATCAATCCTGGTTGTTACGGCCCATCCTGGCCAGGTGACGATACCTCGCTTGACACCATTAATATGCATGACTAGATCGCCAAAGACGGATTGATAGACGCCAAACACTTCCGCTGTCTCAGCCATATAATACAACTTTGAGACGCTATGCGCGGCCAGATCACGATAGCACAGGGATTCCTGGTTGGCGGCCTCAACAATTGCGGCTGTTGTGAACTGGCTGATGGCAATATGATCTGGGTGTCCATATCCTCCAAATGGCCCAAAGGTGACTACCACGCCTGGCCTGACAAGCCGCAGATACCTGACGATCTTAGCAATCGCCTCGTCAGGATGCGCCTCATCAAGATCTCCATCCAGGTAATCCAGAAAATAGACGCTATGGAGACCAAGTACATTGGCGGCTGCCCGTACCTCGGCCTCGCGCAGCTTCCCCAGAGTATCCAGGCCTGGATACTCGCTCTCTTGGCCGGGCCAACCACGTTCGCCGCGAGTTGCAACCACAAGATGGATCTCGATTCCCTCGGCGGCGTACTTTGCCAGCATCCCGCCGTTACCGAGTGACTCGTCATCGGGATGGGCCAGTATAGCCATCAATTTTTCTACCATAGCTGTCACTTTCCATTCTGTGAAGCGGTTTTCTTTTACCGTGCTAAACCATCGTGGTAAATACGGAGAAATTGGATATGGCACACGTAGATAACTGGCAAAACGGCACGTAGAACTAAAAAAGGGATCGATATACTTATTCAGCTTTGCCAGCCAGACTTGTTTCGACAGCCCATACGAGACTATTCAAAATCGAGTGCTGACCGATCACACAGGGGCAGAGGAGAAAGAGGAGTATATGTATCACAGCCAGTGGGAACCCTCGATCATTCATTCAAGTTATATGTTTCATAATTATTATGTCTTGTAAGAATAACAAAACCTGGACTACAATTACGAGAGATTGAGCGAAGGTGCTCTCAATCAAGATAGTTTTTTCAAAGTACCGATAGACATGTACCATGAGGCAACATACTTCTCACCACTCACTCGTTACAGATGCAAAACAAGAGGCGCCATCGCTAGAAGACATATCCGGGCAGCCTCAGAAAACGACCTCTGATAAAAAGGAGTTTACCGCAAAGATCATCGGATGGATATTGCAAGGTGGAGTCATTCTCAGCGCCAGTATCATTTTGATCGGTTTTATCCTGCTGCCACTGCGTCCAGGGGGACTTTCTGTTCATAGGTTCCTCACCTTTCCCCAAACGTTGAGCCAGGTCTGGGCAGAATTGCTTGTACTGCACCCTCAAGCCATCATCGCGCTGGGGCTTCTGCTCCTGATTGCGACTCCTATTATGCGTGTCGTGGTATCTATTGTGGCCTTCGCGCTAGAGCGTGATCGTCGCTTCGTGGTGATCACCATGTTCGTGCTGGCTATTCTCCTGCTCAGCAATTTCCTGCCTGGTACTATTGGGACGCACGCAAGCCACAGCAACCTGCAACACCTCCACTTTTCTCTGGCGATAGTCCTGCTCATTTTCGCGGGATCGGTCGTGGCAGGAGTGATCGGCTCGCTCATAGGGCTGGGTGGAGGCGTGCTCATTGTGCCCTTGCTCACCCTGGCTTTCGGACTGCCCATTTACTTTGCCATCGGGGCGAGTATCATCTCCGTCATTGCCACCTCCAGTGGCGCTGCTGCGGCATACGTGCGAGACCACTTGACCAATTTACGCATTGGCATGTTTCTCGAGATCGCAACCACGACCGGGGCTATTACAGGCGCGTTCCTGGCAGGGCTACTCGCTCCCAACCTGCTCTTTGTCCTCTTCGGCGTGATCTTGCTGCTCTCTGCTCTCCCCCAGGTATTCAAGATCAGCGAAGAATTGCCGCAGGGGGTGAAGAATGATCGCCTGGCCAATTGGTTGCGCCTCTCCAGCACGTATCCGGATCAACACCTGGAACGTGATGTTACCTATCAGGTGACGAGCACACCACTTGGTCTGACGATGATGTATGTGGCCGGAATTATCTCGGGACTGCTCGGCATCGGTAGTGGCACATTCAAGGTACTGGCACTCGATACCGTGATGCGACTCCCAATGAAGGTTTCCACCACGACCAGCAATTTCATGATTGCAATTTCATGATTGGCGTAACGGCGGCTGCCAGCGCGGGCATTTACTTTTCGCGTGGGGATGTTCCTCCACTTGTAGCTGGTCCTGTGGCTCTAGGCGTTCTCCTGGGAGCATTTCTGGGGACACGTTTGATGACTCGCTTGAGCAACAAAGCGCTGCGCCTGATCTTCCTCCCCGTCATGGCCGTTATTGCTCTCGAGATGGTGCTGCGAGGGCTGGGTGTTGCGCCAATTTAGTAGAGCAGCGAGAAATGCCCATTTCTCAATGGTTGCCGGAGGCTCAATGCTCGATTTCACCCACGACTTCAGGACGGTAAAACTTTCTGTAGAAATCGGCATCCAGGTGATGGGCCTGGTAGGCCATGAGGGTGCGCAATGGGCCGTTCGTCCCTGGTATACGGCCATAGCGTGAGTAGATGTACTCGCAGCAGGCGATCGTCGCAGCGATGGTCTGGTCGGAGTATCGAGGAATGCCTGCCTGGACCGCCGCGCCATCCTTCCAATTGCTAGCCGCTCCGCCGTCGCGCAGCGTGCCCTGGCCCTGAGCATATTTATAGTCCACAAACGCCAGTACCGCTTCCTCCATGTTGCGATAGTACGGCGGGCAGAACGGCTTGATGAGCACATTGCTATCCCGTTCTAGCCCAACAGCGGTCGGCACGGGAATATCCTTCTTAAGCGCCCGCAGCAGACCCTTCATTACGGGTCCAGCTCCAATGGTGCGCGAGAACGGAATATCCGTCATGCGAAAGCCGAACGCCTGAAACCAGCCAAACGGATGAGACGCAAGGTGTGGAAACCCACCCAGTCCCAGGGCTGCCTCCTCTGCCAGGCTCAATGGTTCTGGCTTCTGCACACTTTCGTAGGCCAGCGGTCCACCGTTCAAACGCATCCCGCGTCCGAAGCGGCGGGAGCGGCGCGCGAGCAACGCTTCCAGCAATGAATACTGTGCGAGTCGCTTATCTGGTTCTTGTGTAGAATGAGACAATTCTGTTGCCATAGCAGCCTCCAGCTACGTCTGTTCTCCTGGCTTGGTGAGGTTTTTCTTCGCCACGCCATTCTGTACGGTGAAAGGGCTATGCTGGATTACTGGGGCGAAAGCCAGTACACCTGCCAGGCTCACCGCAAAGCAGCACCCCCTTGCTCGGTAATCACAACATACGCTCCAGATGAAGGGGCGGAAGATGGCGTGTTGACCTACGTCTATGGAGTATGAGGGAGGCATTCGGACAGTTTTGACTTTTTTAGCAGACTGGCCCTTTGGACAATGTCTCACTCCGGCCAGAGCGCTATAGTTAGTGATGTATCTACCTCTTCACTGTGACAAACGAGAAATTGCTAAAGAGAGGAGTTCATCGATGGAAAAATGGATTTGTAAGACATGTGGAACGCAGTTCCCACCGAGCGAGACGCCCCCACCGGGATGTCCTATCTGCCTGGATGCACGCCAGTACGTCGGGCACGATGGCCAGCAGTGGACAACACTCGTAACGATGCAGGCAGAGGGATTCCATAACGTGGTGAAGGAACATGAGCCAGGTCTGGTTGGTATCGGGACAGAGCCGAAGTTTGCTATCGGGCAGCGTGCCTTGCTGGTCCAGACGCCCCAGGGGAATATCCTCTGGGACTGCATCACCTTGCTTGATGAGCAGACCGCCGCCCAGATTGAGCGCCTTGGCAGCATCAAGGCCATCACGATCTCGCACCCTCACTACTACACGACTATGGTTGAGTGGGCCGAGCGCTTTGACGCCCCAATCTATTTGCACGAGTCAAATCGCCGGTGGGTCATGCGTCCGAGCGAGCACATTGCGTTCTGGTCCGGCGACCTCCTGGAGCTCCCAGGTGATATTTCTGTCGTGCGACTGGGGGGTCACTTTCCCGGCAGTACGGTGCTCCATTGGACAAGTGGTGCCGGGGGCCGGGGTGTGCTCCTGACGGGAGATACCATCTACGTGGTTGCGGACCGTAGCTGGGTCTCTTTCATGTACAGTTATCCTAATCTTATCCCGCTCCCAGCTTCAGAGGTGCGGCGTATACGCGACACCATTAATCCCTATCACTTCGAGCGCCTCTACGCCGGCTGGTTCGATACAACCGTGCTAGCAGATGCCAGGGAGGCCGTCATCCGCTCGGCGGATCGCTATATTCATGCACTGGAGGGCATCTTCTCAGCAGAGGAGAGCAACAACAAGTAAGCATCCAATGATAGCGGAGGGAAAAAACCTTGACATTACTTGAGGTCCTTTGGTATACTTACTAACAAATAAGAAGCACCCATACAATTTTATATGTGCAGTGATATCTGCTCTCATCCAGAGAGGTGGAGGGAAACGGCCCTATGAAGCCCGGCAACCCTCCTGCAAAGTTGCAGGAAAGGTGCCAATTCCGGCGGAGTATTCCGCAAGATGAGGGGAAGCAATGATGCTGGAACCCCTTTACAGGGGTTTTTTTATTGCGCTGCACATTGGTACTTTACCAGTAAAGATAACATTAATAACTTTGAAGAGGACGAGTAAACGTCACGGACGGCTACAGAGAGTTGACGATGCTGAGAAGTCAATGCCGCACCAGCGTTGAAAATGATCTCTGAGTTGCAGATTGAAACGCCATTGGGGGAGTAGATCGAGCCGGTTAGTCCCGTTACAGGCTGGAGTGTTAGAGAGTCTATTCTCACAGCACTCATTGAGGTTGATGCCGCGAGGTGTCAACAAACCAGGGTGGTACCGCGAAGACTGTTTACCCCTCGCCCCTGCTAGGGTGAGGGTTTTTTTGTTCCCATTTTCAGGAAAGGAGGTGCAACGATGGCACAGACTGAGCATACTGTTGGAGGGGGTGTACAACTTGCTCCGGTGAACAAAGTGCTCAGGTATACCTTCGACTCATTGCCCTTGCAGCGTGGTGGGCTGCTTGGCCCGGTCACGCTGGCGTATGAGACGTGGGGAACCCTCAGTGCGGAGGGCGATAACGCCATCCTGATTACGCATGCACTGACAGGCAGCTCCCATGCCCATGACATTGAACGTCCTGACGATGCAAAGGCAGCGTGGTGGAACCTGTTGATCGGGCCAGGGAGAGCATTTGATACTTCTCGATACTTTGTGATCTGCTCGAACGTCGTGGGGAGTTGTTATGGCAGTACTGGACCATCCTCTATTGACCCCGTTACCGGGCGCCCTTATGGCATGCGTTTCCCTGTTATCACTGTCCGAGACATGGTGCAGGCGCAGCGGATTTTGCTCGAACACCTTGGGGTGCGCCGATTGGCGATGGTCACGGGTGGGTCGATCGGTGGACAACAGGCACTGGAGTGGGGTGTGGCCTATCCTGAAATGGTACAGAAGGTCATCGTTGTGGCAGCGACGGAGGCTTTAACTGCGCAGGCAATAGCTTTCAGCGAGGTTGGACGCCAGGCAATCATGGTGGATCCACACTGGCAAAATGGAGATTACCTGCCTGGACAGGGACCAGGCGCCGGCCTGGCGATAGCGCGTATGCTGGCAATGATTACCTATCAAAGCGAAGAAGCTATGGAAATGCGCTTTGCCCGGCGTCCCGCCCGGTCTAATAGCATCCCTGCGCCAGGCCGCTCGGTAGACCTGGGTGATCGCTTTGACGTAGAGAACTACCTGTACTACCAGGGCGAGTCCCTGGTGCGGCGTTTTGACGCCAATAGCTACCTCTACATCAGTCGAGCAATGGATTTGTATGACGTCAGCGAAGGTTATCCTTCATTGGAGGCTGCGCTGAGTCGTTTGCGTAGCCAGTCCCTGTTTATTGGTATTCGTTCCGATTTTCTCTTTCCGGCGGCGCGTGTCCGCTGGTTAGCCGAACAAGTGCGAGCGCTTGGCGGCGACTCAACTTATGTAGAAATCGATTCACCGCATGGTCATGATGCCTTTCTCAAGGAATGGCAGTTCATGACCGAGGCGCTCAAGTCGTAGGGGCCCGATTATAGCAGATAGGTATCGTGTCCAAAACATATCCAAAAAGGAGTAGACAATCAATGGCACTCAACAGCAATCGTAGTTACGGTTTTGAAACATTATCTTTGCATGCAGGTCAAGAGACAGCAGATAGCGCGACCGGCGCCCGGGCTTTGCCAATCTATCAGACCACCTCATATGTCTTTGATAGTCCAGAACATGCAGCAAATCTCTTTGCCTTGAAACAATTTGGTAACATCTATACACGCATTATGAACCCGACCCAGGACGCTTTTGAGCGCCGTATAGCGGCCCTTGAAGGAGGCGTTGGTGCACTGGCTACGGCCTCCGGGCAGGCGGCGGAAACATTGGCGATTCTGAATATTGCCGGATTGGGCGACGAGGTCGTATCTTCTGCCAGTCTCTATGGCGGCACGTATAATCTCTTCCACTATACTCTGCCTAAACTTGGTATCACCGTTCGCTTTGTTGATAGCCGCGATCCTGAAAACTTCCGTGCCGCTATCAATGATCGCACCAGGGTCGTCTATGCCGAAACGGTGGGTAACCCGCGCCTGGATACTCTCGATATAAGTGCTGTGGCGAATATCGCGCATGAGTATGGAGTACCGCTCATGGTAGACAATACCCTGCCCACGCCGTACCTGATACAACCACTCAAACATGGAGCCGATATCGTCGTCCATTCAACGACCAAGTTTATCGGTGGACATGGCACAGCCATTGGTGGTGCTATCGTCGATAGCGGTAAGTTCGATTGGACGAATGGCCGTTTCCCGTCGTTTGTTGAGCCCGATCCTTCGTACCACGGTTTACGCTATGTAGAAGCCCTTGGGCCGCTGGCTTATATTATCAAGGCCCGTGTGCAACTGCTGCGTGATATTGGTGCGGCTACAACTCCCTTCAACTCGTGGCTATTCCTGCAGGGATTGGAGACATTGCCGGTGCGTATGGAACGGCACAGCCAGAATGCGCTGCGCATCGCCGAGTTTTTAGAAGGACACCCTGCCGTCGGTTGGGTGAGCTATCCAGGCCTTAAGAGCCATCCGCAGCACGAGATTGCGGCAAAGTACCATACGCATGGTTACGGAGCTATCATCGGCTTCGGCATCAAAGGTGGTCTGGAGGCAGGCAAGCAATTGATCCGCCACATCGAGTTGTTCTCGCACCTGGCGAATGTTGGTGATGCCAAGTCCTTGATTATCCACCCGGCCAGTACGACGCACTCCCAGCTAACGCCAGATGAGCAGTATGAGACGGGCGTAACGCCTGATTTCGTTCGCCTATCCGTAGGCCTGGAGACGCTCGATGACTTAATCGATGATCTCGACCAGGCCTTGAAGGCCGCCGTTATCGAGGCAGGCGAACCTGTGAACGTTTAGCTTAGGTTACAGGGTTACCTGTCCCCCAGACAGGATTCCCGCAAGGAGTACCCCTACTATACATGAAATAGCAGATCATTGCACCAATGAAATGCTTGTGAAGCGTATATGATAAGGGCAACCCTTGCGACCGCCTTGGCTTTCTATTCGATTGATTGGTGGTCTTATGCAATCGCACGTACAAGTTCTAAAATTTGGGGGCACTTCTGTGGGCAGCGGTGAGCGTATGCGCCGTGTAGCAAATATCATTGCGCACACGCTTAACGATTCCGCAGAGGCCTTTCCTATCGTGGTCGTCTCGGCCATGTCAAAAGTGACCGATCAGCTTTTACGTATCGCGGCTCAAATCCGTAACGGTGAGCAAGAAGCATACGAGCAAGAACTGACGGCATTGAAACGCAGGCACCTGGACGCGGCAGAGAAAGCTGTCCACAACCCCAATGAGCAGGATGCCTTGCGACAAGATTTAGAGGCTGCATTTATCGCTCTAGAGGATGATGTTGCCAAGTTGCGCCGATACCTGGCATCCCCTTTGGATACCAGAGAATTACCTTCTTTAATAGCAGCCATTGCGGCGTGGGGTGAGCGTCTATCGGTGTTGCTGGTGGCTGCCTGTGCTGTTGATTTGGGCTTACAGGCCGTCCCGGTACGCGAAGAGATCATTATTACAGGTCACCTCAGTGAACTGGCGCATGGTAATGGCGCTGATCCATTGACTGAAGAGACGCGAGCCAATGCCCAGGCAATCATTTCTCCCTTGATTGAGCAGCGCGTTGTGCCGGTTGTGGCAGGCTTTATTGGCCGCACAACGACGGGCTGTATAACGACACTAGGTCGCAATGGTTCTGACTACTCTGCTACGGTAATTGGGGCAGCACTGGATTGCACAGGCATTTCCATCTATACCGATGTGGATGGCGTGCTGACGGCTGACCCACGCCTGGTTATGAATGTGCGTTTGCTAGCCGGACTCTCCTATGCTGAAGCTGCGCGCCTCTCGTGGTTTGGGGCAAAGGTGCTTCATCCACGCACACTCATTCCCATAGCGCATCGCAACATACCCGTGCGCGTGCGCAATACTTTTCGTCCAGGTAATCGCGGCACAATGGTTGGTCCTGAGGGCAACCAGAAGAGTGGGGCCGCGGCGATTAGTGTACGTCGTCACCTGGCATTGATTACAGTCGAAAGCACAGATTTGTTCGGTGTGCCAGAGAGCGCCGGGCAGGTCTTTGCCCTGGCTGCACGTGCGGGAGCAGCACCCGTTGCCATCTGTTCATCTTCCGGCCATCATCTTTCGTTTGTAGTTGAGGAACAGGCAGCTGAATCTATTGTGACGCTTTTGCAGCAAGAGATGGCTGCACCTGGCATGCCTCACCCGCAGACATGGCGTGTCCGCAGCGGGAGTGGACTGGCTGCTTGCGCCTGTATTGGCTCTGGCTTCACTGTCGATCCCATGAGCCCTGCCCGCGCGATTACCGCCCTGGCCCGCGAACGTATCCCGGTCGTAACTCAGGGAGCATCAGAACTGGGTATAACGCTGATCGTAGATGATACGGATAGCGAGCGGGCTTTACGCTGCCTGCATCGTGATTTGATTGCGCCTGTAATTCCTTTAGTGCGTCATGCCGTCGAGGAGAAGAGACGCGAAGCGTTGTAGGGACGCGATTATGAACATTAACTTTTAAACTTACCAATGCGTGACTACAAAGGTTGGTAGATCTATTTGTTAATGTTCATAATCGCGTCCTACGGGTGGAGCGGAGGAGCAGATTTTATGAACACACAATCGCGTATCCCTGTGGCTGTTCTAGGGGCAACCGGTATGGTTGGTCAGCGTTTCATTGAGCTGCTCCAGGGGCATCCGTGGTTCGAACTGGTGGCCCTGGCTGCCTCGGAGCAGCACGGCGGCCGTTCATATAGCGAGGTCTCACGCTGGCGACTTCCTGGGAGCGAGATGCCAGCTTCTGCGGCCAGGTTACCTGTGGTGGCGTGCCGACCAGGAGCATTAGCTGGTGTGAAAATCGTCTTCTCTGCCTTGCCGGGGGAGGTGGCGGGCGAGATCGAGGTCGAATTTGCGCGTGCTGGTATGGCTGTTTTCAGCAACGCGAAGAACTATCGTATGGCGGCGGATGTGCCGCTGATTGTACCAGAGGTGAATGCCGATCATGTCGCTGCCATCGTGCAGCAGCGTAAATTACGAGACTGGCATGGCTGTATTGTCACTAATGCCAATTGTTCTGCGACACCGCTGGTCATGGCACTCAAACCACTACAAGACGCATTTGGCGTGCGGAAGGTCATGGTAACGACCTTACAGGCCATTTCAGGAGCAGGTTATCCTGGTCTACCATCCTATGACATCCTTGATAACGCCATTCCTTACATTGGTGGAGAAGAGGAAAAGGTGGAAACCGAAACGCTCAAGATGCTTGGGTGCTGGGAGGAAGACGTGGGCTTTAGCGATGCGTCAATCGTGGTGAGCGCTCAATGTAACCGTGTGGCTACGCGCGAGGGGCATCTGGAATGTGCCAGTGTAGAATTGGAGCGCGATGTAGAACTAGAAGAGCTTATAGAGGTCTGGCAGGGTTATACGCCTGAACCTCAACGACTTCGATTGCCCAGCGCTCCAGAACACGCGCTCCTTTACAGGAGTGAACCAGATCGCCCGCAGACATTACGTGATCGTGACGCGGGGCATGGCATGACAGTATCTATTGGAAGATTGCGCCGCTGTCCCATCCTCAGCTATAAATTTGTTTTGCTCGGCCACAATACCATTCGTGGTGCGGCTGGCGGCTCTATTCTCAATGCAGAATTGTGTGTGAGTAAGGGGTTGCTTTAATGTTTATTTCATTGTCGCGATCAAATCCGGCAATAGCTTTTCTGCAATAGGAGAACCCCACCCTGTTATGGGGTCCCAGCCTGGGACAGCCCGATGGCCCATTACATTCACGCCCCGTTCGTTAACGCTGTTGTCACCAGCTGTGATATCGCGGAAGTCTTGAGCGTAGTGGCTGGACGTGGCTAACCTGTAAAGTGCAGGATTGATAAAACTCAGGGGATGACCGGCCATCTGATTGGCAATAGCCATCAGCCCGGCCCAGAGGGGCGCACTGGCACTTGTTCCTCCTGCGAGGTTCCATTCCCCCGCCTCGTAGAAGACAAATCCAGTCAAAGGATCGGCATCCCCTGCGACGTCAGGTACCCCACGTCGATTCTTCAACTGACTTTGTGCAGAAGATGGCAACGTTTGTTGATAGGAGGGAGTTGGGAAGAATGCACTGAAGCCTCCTTCGCTCTTATCCCAAGCAGTCTCTTGAAAAGTGCTTCCAGAACGGACTATCCTGGTACCGCCCACGCTCGTCACCCAGGGATCATCAGCGGGAAAGCCTATCGTTGGCGTAGGCGAGAGTTTGGTCGACTGCAAATCAGTAACGTCGGTTGCACCATTGTCACCGGAGGATGCAAAGAAAGTTATGCCTTGCTGCAAAGTTGCTTTTTGGAAGAAGGCATCCCACTTCTGTACTTCTTGTCGTCCGGCGGCATCTTTCAGCGTGGCCTCAGAAGCGCCCCAGCTCTGTGAAATGATATTACCGAGGTGGTGATCGATAGCGTATTGCTCCAATTGAAGAAATTCTGGCAGGCCGATGACTCCCTGTGTCTCAGAAACGGGACTGGTCAGTACCACAATGCCTGCGTCGGGGGCGATAGCGTGAATGATCTGTACATCCAGGGTGGTCTCGGCTGCCCAACCGGCCATATCTTTGTTAGAAGGGTCAAATGGCCTGGTGCCTATTGGCGAGATGACCTGAAGTTTGATCGGTGGTAAATTAAATTGGTAGTCAAAAACATCCATATCCTGTTGTAGAGTTGGGCTGCCAAAGGAAACGATATCCACAACCGTTTGCCCTTTGCCTGTGAACCCCCGCTCTACAAGAGACTCGACTCCATAGGCGACCCGAAATTGATGCGGTGTGTAGCAATACGTAATTGAGGCTGGATAACCATTCAGTTGAGGGCAGGTATCCACCTGCTGCGGGACCTGTCTGGTAGGTACTGGCGTCGGCGAGGAATGCGGTGTTCCTGGAGGTGTGGTTCCTCCTGTATTACCCGGAATGCTACATGCTGCCAGCAAAAGAAGTAGCGTTAATAGCACGAATAAACGTCGCCCTGTACCTATGTTCATGTAAAGTCTCCTATTTCATAGCTGCGATCAGATCAGGAATAAACTGGCTGGCCTGCGGCGTCCCCCAACCGGTCACTTTCCCCCACCCAACCGTTCATATCGCTATTGTTGGGATTGAAGCGCGCCGTCCCCAGAGGTGCAATAACCCGAATAGTGATGGGGGGCAAGCCAAACAGCCTGTCGAATACGTCTATATCCTGCTGTAAAGTAGGGTTGCCAAAGGAAACGATATCAATAACCGTCTGTCCTTCAAAGCAATAAGTACAGCCAATGACGATTGCAAGTTTGGTTTGAAACGCATAGCCTCTCTTCTTTCGCGGGTCGACAGGCCTTGGTGCTTATTCTATGATACCATAGCCCTAGAATACCTACAAGCAATGCTCAAACCAATTATATTTAGGGGTGGTTCTCTTGTGCTTTTTGGGTCGATGGTGTAAGGTAATCGGGAATTACAAAGGGTAGTCCTCGTCTTTCAGATACTCTGTTGAAAGGATATCATATGTCACCGCAAAAACTGGTAGCAGACTACGACCCGCTCGCGAGCATTACCGATTTTTCAATGCTGGAAAATCTTGGGGATACAGCCCTTTTAGGCAACTGGTTTGTCTTTCTCAAAGCGGAATGGCTCAAGCGCTCGGGCATGGCCCGGCTTTTGGAACCCTCTAGCGTCGTAGAGGCGTTTGCACGACCTACCATTGTCTTTCGTGGCAAGGAAGAAATTACTTTGCCGGCGGCGCGTATTGCTCCTACGCCATTACCTGGTGTCAACCTCGTTTCACTAACCTGTGATAAAGCGCTCTATCGTGCTAATCGTGATACCGTGCGGCTACTCATTGCTGTGCCGCAACAGCCTCAGGCAGAACTCAAGCTCAAGCTGCGCCTGAGCGGTAATCCTTACGCTGATTATCCTCTTACTCTGGATGAGTATGGCCTATGCCTCTGGTCGATGCAAGGTTTGCCGGAGGGAGAATATGAGGCAACATTGGAAGGAGTGGAGGCGGATGGTTGCCATTTTGAAGTGGCCGAGTATCGCCTGGCTCCCTTGAATGCTGAACTATCCGAACAGCAATTGAGCGGTGAAACATTGCGCTACGTACTCTCGGTAACGGCCTTTGGTCAGCCTTATAATGGCCCCATCGAGGTGGAATTACAGGAGCGTGGACAGCGCATTGGAAAACGTGAGCAGCTGTCTTGTAACCGTGAAGGACAGTGTCATGGGGTGGTCAAGCTTACTGGCAAGGGACCATACACCCTCAGCGTCTTTGCTGGCGAACGTACAGCCACCGTGGCCTTAAAGGGTTCGGAACAAGAGCGGCGCGAGACGATGGTTATCAGTGAACTGGGAGAAGTGCGTGAACTGAGCCTGTTGCCGCTGCCGCAATCCAACCAGTGTCGTGGTATGTATATTGCACAGGGTGGCGTCAACACAGAACCATTTCTGGTGCGGCGCGTCATTGGCAGCGAAGTAGAGATTACTCCCCGCGTAGACGCCGAACTTTTGCGTGTTGTGGTCGTTGATCCTATACGTAAGACATTTGAGGAGAAGCTATACAGCAACCTGCAGGTTGACCAGAGCATACGCCGGCCTATTGCGACTCCTTATGGCGTTGTCCTGCTCGGAGCGTTTGTGGATGGGAAGGCATGGGAGGGCTGGTGCGCAGTATTGCGTCCCTCGGATATTCAGTTGCAATGTGATGCTCCTAAAGAAGCAAAACCAGGCGCTCGTGTCACAGTAACCCTTAAAACAGGTATCAGTGACCGCGTGGTACCTGTTCAGTTGATAGTGAAAGATCAGCGCCTCGTTGCGCCGAGTGATCCTCAAGTAGAATTCGCGGCATGCATTAAGAAGAATCTGGGCAGTTGGGAGGAGCAGACAGGAACAGGTGAAATAGACCGGCAAATGGCTCACCTCACGCGCAATCGCTGGTACGACGAACGGGCCAGGGGGTTTGGAGGGCCTCGTCCCATGGTAGCTTTTTCTGCAGGAGCTTTTCCGAGCCCTCCTATGATGGCAGTACCTATGGCAGCCCCGGTGATGCAATCTCCATCTACCCCTTCTGGAGTGAGGATGCCGGCACGTGCGAATGGTGATGCGGCCTATCAGAAGATGGAAACAGGAATGACTACGGCTGCACAAAGGACGACACAAACAGCGCCCACCGCAACACCAATGCTGGCGAAGATGCGTTTGCAATTCCCAGAAATCATTTATAACAACATTGTCAGGGTGCAAGAGCAGGCAAGCGTTGAAGTGACCCTTGGTGATAGTATGACCCGTTATAGCATCGAGGCCTTTGCCCTTGCACCCGAGACCCTTGATTGGCAGCGAGTGGAAACGACGCTTGATGCAGTACAGCCTGTCTTTGGAGAACTGACGGTCTCCCCTTTTGTGTTTCCTGGTGATCCTGTGATGGGGCGACTCGATGTTGGTGCTGCCTCAGGAGGGGCTATCGTCGAAGTGCGCCATGATGGGGAAGTGCTGCCACTCTTCTTCGATAATGGTGACGCGGTAACGCCTGGCTTGCCTGTTCCATCCGGCTCGGTACTACGCTTTCCGGTGCGTCCAGGTGCCATTACATCGACGGTGCGGGATGCTCGCAAGGGTGGTATAGATGTCAGCGAACGATATGTGACCGAGCCCGGCAAACTGCGGCATATCATGCGCCGCCTGCACCTGCTCACTCCGGGTGACGAAGTAACCTTACAGGAACAGCACCGCTTAGAGATCAAACCAGTACCCGGATTGGAGAAGCCATTTCAGTTCTTTGTCGAGGGTGCCGCCAAATACCCCTTTGGCTGAATCCAGCAAACTGCGGCCAAGGTCTTGGCTATGTATACGGGCTATATTACCAACCAGGAGAATGATGAAGTTGCTCGTGACTACGAGGCAGCCATTCTAGTCTGGCATAAGCGCCTCAAGAGTATGTACCTACCAAATAGTGGCTTCTGCCTGTATCCGCCGGAAGAGGGTGGGGCAAGGAAAGCGGATAGCTATTGTGCGCCCCTGGGCGTCAAGCACCTGCTCACACTTCCCAGTGGCGAGCGGTCCGGTGTGAGGCAGAAGGCGCTGAGAGAACTGCTGGACGATGTTCGTTCGATGGTGAAGGATGCGGCGGCTTACTACAAAATTGACTATCCACCAAAGGAGATCAAAGATTGTCACGCGGCCTATCAAGTGCTTGCGAACGGATCTTCTCAAAGGGATAAGGACAAGGCCGCTGCCTTTGTACGTTCTCGCTTGAAAGAGCATAATGGGCAGACGTATGTCGAGTTGCCAGCGGATCAACCATCCTATCGGCTGTGGGGCATGGCAGTCTCGACGCGAGAAGAAACTGCCTATGCCTCTGCTGCCCTGCTGGCAACGAAAGATGCGAGTGATCTTCCCCTCGCCATAGCTGCCACCAATTACCTGACGAGCCAGATGAATGAAGAGGGACGACTCTATAGTACTGTCGATACCGCTGCCTGCCTGGCTCTGATGCTTGGTTTGCGCGAATCCGGGGTGGTGGCGACTGCCGGTGCAGGCCGTGTGGTACTCAATGGGCAGGAGATGGCTTTAGCCGGGGCTCTTGCTTATGAGGGCAAGGTGGAGTCACTGCGCTGCGTTGAAGGGGTTATTGCGGCACAGGTGACCTCTGAAGTGATTGAGGACTGGCGTATGCTCAAGAGCCAATTGCCGGTTACGATTCGCCTGGAACGGAACGGCCGTACACAGAAACGCTTCAAGGTTGGTGACGCGCTTGACCTGGTGATCAGTGTGCCGCGCTATGAACCCGGGCTAATTGCGCACGTCTGTCTCCCTGAAGCCCTGGCGCGTGTGGTTGGCGGCGGCCAGGTAAAGCGCTTTAGCCTGGATTTCTGCGAGCAGAATATGCTGCGCATACCATTGGCGGTAGTGGGGGCTACGTCTCTACCAACGGCGAAAGATACAGAGGCGGGGAGTAGCTTGTTGCACTGGCTAGGGATTGGCGGCAAGAAAGATGCAGCGAATGCACAGCACTGGGCGGTCATTGTACGCAACATGTTTAAAGAGGAGCAGGTAGGCAATCCTGGGTTGCTTGAGGTAATGATTGATTGACCCTTAAACCACGAGTCACCTCGCATTTTTGAAACACGTGTTTCAAAAATGCGAGGTGACTCATCTTGTCCACCAGTTTACAGTTGAGGTGCGTTTATATTATTCAGTACCATAGTCCTAGGCTGGGCTTGTCAGGCTTGACCAATCAACTTACTGCAAGGTACAGTCTCTCTTAAAGCAAGGAGGTTGGAAGTGGTGAGTTTTACTCTAATGAATTGGGGAAACTTGTATGTCGTCTGTTGAAAATCGTCCAAATAGTATTACTACTGGACCATTAGAATTACCGGGGCTTGTCAATCAACTTTCTCCTGTAGATCAGTTGTCCTTCCCTGATAGCACTACACAATCCTTTGGAACGCCGCATCCCTCAAACTATTTATCTGCTCCTGCTGTCACTCGTTCTTTGTCCGATCCTGGAATAATGCCTGTTGTAACTCGTAACCTACCGGAAGTACAGACAGGTGCATTATCTCCTGTAAAGAACACCACAACAGCGTTACGCCAACCTGTAGTGATTCGCAGTACGGGCAAGAAAAGTACAGGCACTATGCGAGCTCCTCAGGGGCGTCGCTGGGTGGTGCATCTCGCAGCGACAACTCTACTGATATTTATTGCGGTCGGTACCCTGATAGCAGTGCTGCCTGCCGGCAATAGTGGCGAAGCGCATTTTGATCCATTTCAACCTATTTTGAACCTGGCACAGGGTAACAACAGTAACCCTAATTTGCTTGCACAGCAGGCCGCGACCGTCACAGCCGTCACGCGGGATGGGTATGAGTCTGGCAATAATAATCAAACCTATGCAGGCTTGCCAACTGCTCCTCCCAGCATTACCGGTAATAGCGGCTACGATGGTTTTACCTATGGGCAATGCACCTACTGGGCTGATCTTCGCTACCACCAATTGACCGGGTACTGGGTGCCGTGGGGCGGGGACGCGTACGCGTGGGCAGCTGGAGCCAGCGCATCTGGATGGATTGTTTCAAGGACTCCACATGTGCCTTCCATTATTGTACTGGCACCAGGCGTGCAAGGTTCGGGAGGTTTCGGCCACGTAGCCGTTGTCGAGCGCATTAACCCTGATGGCAGCGTCTATGTAAGCACCTGGAACTGGTACGCCGGCGGAGGCGGCTGGGCACGTACAAGTTACTGGACGTTCTACCCCGGTCCCGGTGTCACTTTCGTGTGGCACCCGTAACATAGGTCATCGCGAACAATCAACCAAGGGAACAAGAGCGAGCTGGCAGCGAAGTTGCCAGCTCGCTCTTGTTCCCTATTATCCCTCTATATTCCTATATGAAAACTTATTTGTTGCATATGGGCTCTTTCTCAGCTAAACTGATAATAAGTATTTCCTAAGGATTGTTTTTTGTTTTAAAACTAGTACTTTGGTACTACACATGTTTCCGGTTTCCTTATCGTTTAGTTAAAGTGTCATCAATAACTGATGATCGTACGTTAGAGGTTCGTTGAATGAGTAATGCTGATTTTTCTTTACCTGGAAAAGCGAGGGAAAATTGGCTTCTGACTCTTCTAAAGTACATTCATACCAGTTCTCCTAGTCGTCTGAGGTCGGTTCTTGGGCAATTTCTCGCGTATGAATGGGAAAAGAGAAAAGGAGATAATCAATTTC
>WNGE01002760.1_pt1 | contig 21142 bp, 15 predicted proteins | sample 5400651 | NCBI WGS metagenome assembly WNGE01 (sample SAMN13153370, study PRJNA577476) | soil metagenome | isolation source: 60 cm soil or saprolite under grassland replicate 2 | place: USA:California | collected 2016-06-15 | reverse complement strand
GTACACTAGTCCCGGGAGCCGGGTCTATACGCTCGCGCAAGCGCAGATTTGATAGGGGATTTAATAACACCGAAAAGCGAAAACTTCAATATATTTCGTGGGCAGACTCTGGTAAGCTGGCGCCTCAATCTGGCGGTATCTTTTTGCAGATTTCGGCACTGGCTATAACCGTTGGCCGTTTTCGAAAATGGTAGTTCAGAAATGGCCGCGTCTGGTTGCCAAAATGCTCGCACGCAATCGCACGCGAAGTGCACCTGCGCGACAGTAGCGTCAACTTTATTTGTTCTAACCAATCTTGCAAGGGAGAAAAGTATTCAATGCGACGTTCAACCTCTATAGTTCTCTTGTTTCTTTTCACTCTTGTCGCCGGCTCCTGCGTGTCCGGCACAAAAACAAATAATGGTGGCGCCAGGAAAAACAAGGGTCCGAACGAACCAATCAAGATTGGTTTCTCGATGGACACTTTGAAGGAAGAGCGCTGGCAGCGAGACAAAGATCTGGTCGAGAAGCATTGCAGGGAAATCGGAGCTGAACTAAACGTGCAGGTCGCCAACGGAAGCGACAGCGAACAGATCAAACAGGCAGAGAACATGTTGACGCAGGGCATTGACGTCCTCATCGTCGCCCCACACAACGGAGATATCGCAGCGTCGATTGTCGAGGCAGCGCATAGGCAAAACGTTCCAGTGATCTCCTACGATCGCCTGATCAAAAATTCAGACGTCGATCTGTACATCTCCCACCAGGTTGTAAAGATGGGTGAAATGCAAGCGCAATATTTGCTGGACCATGTCAACAAGAAGCCGGCCAACTTTGTAATCGTCGGCGGTTCGCCTACCGACAATAATGCACTGCTTTTGCACCAGGGGCAGATGAACGTCCTGAAGCCGGCCGTGGATCGCGGCGATGTAAAGATTGTGGCTGACGAGTATGCAAAGGAATGGCAGGCAAGCGCCGCCCTTAACATCGTCGAGAATGCTTTGACGCAGGCGCACAATCAGGTCGATGCCGTGGTCGCCTCAAACGACGGCACCGCGCGCGGAGCTGTTCAAGCACTCGAGGGTCAAAACCTGGCGGGTAAGGTTTTGGTCTCCGGCCAGGATGCGGATCTGGCATCGCTAAAGCTCATTGTCGAAGGCAAACAAACGATGACAATCTACAAACCAATCCAACCGCTTGCCTACGGAGCCGTAGATGCTGCGGTGAAGCTTGCGCGCGGCGAAAAGGTGGATACTACGCAAACTATCGACAACGCCTTCAAGAAAGTTCCATCCATGCTCCTTGAACCGATTGCTGTCGATAGAAACAATCTTTTGAGCAGCGTAGTTAAAGATGGCTACCACACGCTTGAAGAGATCTGTGCCGGGCTGCCACCAGACAAGTGTCTCAAGCAGTAGACAGTCGGCACTGGGCAGTCGGCAGTCGGAAGATTTTCCATTAATGGTTTTCAATTGTCGCCGTCATTTCAAAGCGTAATCAGCACCGTCAATGTCAGATGAGAAATGGTGGATTCAAGTTTGAAGTGCAAGTGCATATTCAGTCGAAAAAGATTGGGGTACTTCTCTCTCATTAACACCTGGCTTCAGCCAGGTGAACCGGGATACGCAACTAATTCTGAAACCGTTTAAACGGTTTCTCACTTGTGCTTAAGCTGCAATCACCTGGCTGAAGCCAGGTGTTAATGAGAGCTAACAGCATCATCTGAGAAAAAACTTGCGTTGAACTTCCAGGTTGAGTTCGCGAATGATAAATGACATATGGAAAATATTTCAGGGGAGTTCCATGTAACCCTGGAGTTAGACGAAGAACCAAAGACCAAAAACCAAAGACCAAAGACCAAAGACCAAAATGCCCACTGCCGAACCATTCTTAGAAATGAGGAACATCACCAAGATTTTTCCGGGCGTTCGCGCGCTTGACGGCGTCAGCTTGGATTTACAGAGGGGCGAGATTCATGCGTTGGTTGGTGAAAACGGCGCCGGGAAATCGACGTTGATGAAAATCCTCGGCGGCGTCTATCCTCACCCGCACTACGGCGGCGAGATTTTCATTGAAGGAGACATCCAACAATTCACTGGTGTGCGAGACGCAGAGAAAGCTGGAATCGCAGTTATTTACCAGGAGCTATCGTTGGTGAGAGAGATGACCGTCGGGGAAAACATTTTTCTCGGGCGGGAACCGCGCAAGCTGGGCGTGATTCGCTGGGAAGAACTTTATCGCCGAGCGCGCGAGTTGCTTGATGACCTCCACTTGCAGATCGATCCCCACACACTCATTCGCAGCCTTGGCATTGGCCAACAGCAGTTGGTAGAGATAGCTAAGGCGCTCTCTCAGGACGCCCGGATCCTGGTGCTTGACGAACCGACCGCAGCTCTAACCGACAGCGAGGTCGAGACCCTGTTTGGCATTCTAAATAAGCTACGGACTCGCGGCGTCGGAATGATCTACATCTCGCATAAGCTGGATGAAGTGTTCCGGATCAGCGATCGCATCACGGTTTTGCGAGACGGGAAAACTGTCGGCACTAACGCCAGGAGCGAGTGGACCGAACCACAGATCATCGCGCGCATGGTGGGGCGGGAAGTGGGCGACATTTTTCCCGTGATGGACCATACCCAGGGCGAGGTTGTATTTGCTATAGAAAATGTGTCAGTAGAGGACCCGGCGGTGACCGGTAAAAAGCTGGTCGATGATGTCAGCTTCTCAGTTAGACGAGGAGAAGTTTTGGGAATTGCCGGTTTGATGGGCGCCGGCCGCAGCGACTTGCTGATGGCGATTTTTGGAGCACATGCCGGTCGCGTCACGGGCAAGATCAAGCTCGCGGGGCGGCGTATTCATATCAGCAGTCCCGCAGACGCAATTAAGCAGGGCATCGGTTTTGTTACTGAAGATCGGAAGCGTTTTGGCCTGGTGTTGGATCAAACCATTCTCAACAACATGACCCTCGCCGGCTTGCGAAGAATCTCGGGACGCTTCATTACCAGCATCGATGCGGAGTCGGCAGCCGGCGAACGAGCGATGAAGGACCTGCGCGTCAAGGCCAATTCCGTGTTTGCGATCGCGGGTACCCTGTCTGGTGGCAATCAACAAAAAGTTGTGCTGGCCAAATGGTTGTTAACGAATCCGCGCGTGTTATTCCTCGACGAGCCTACTCGTGGCATCGACGTCGGCGCGAAGCAGGAAATTTACGCGCAGATTAATAAGCTCGCGAAAAGCGGGCTTGCGATTGTGCTGGTCTCCTCGGAATTGCCCGAGGTGCTGGGAATGTCGGATCGCATTCTCGTCTTGCATGAAGGACGCCTAACCGGAGAATTCACCCGCGCCGCCGCCACGCCGGAAGAAGTCATGGCCTGCGCCACCGGACAGGTTAAGCGTGCGGCTTAGAAAACGGTGAGCGGCGCGGCTTGGCCGCCTGATGTGCGGAAAGGCTCAGCCTTTCCGTTGCGCAATTGCTTTTGGCATGGAGGCTTCGCCTCCACGTTTTCGTTCGAGGCGTAGCCTCGCACTTTGATCGAAGAGCTCGGAAAGGCAGAGCCTTTCCGCACATCAGGCGGCAGAGCCGTAAGCGCTTTGTGAGAATGCGATGACCCAAAATGACAGAGTAGTTGAACGTCCGCCCGCAACTTCAGATCTAACACCGTTGGCGGAAGTTGACGCGATCACGCCGGTCACCACCATCGGAAAATTTAAGATTCCGACCGACGTTCTTCGTGCCTATACGATGGTCTTTGCACTCATCGCAATTTGGATCTATTTCCACTTTTCAACTACTCACATCTTTCTCGAGCCGCGAAACTTCTCAAACCTGATGCGACAAACCGCGGTTACCGGCGTGCTCGCCGTGGGAATGCTCATGGTAATCATCACGGCCCAGATCGATCTCTCCATTGGCTCGGTGGTGGGCCTGGCTGGTGGCATCGCCGCGATTGCGCAAGGTTGGTGGGGCTATGGATTGATACCTTCCCTGGCTGCCGGCATCATCGTCGCGATTGTGATCGGCGCGGCGCAGGGGTCTTTGACAGCTCACCTCAACATCCCCGCTTTTATTGTTACGCTTGGAGGACTGCTCGCCTGGCGTGGAGTCATTCTCGGATTAAGCAGAGGTGAAACGATCCCGCTGCGGCTCCAGAGTTTCAAAGCCATCGGACAAAATTATGTTGACCCGCGCGCCGGTTGGATACTCGCCGCACTCAGTATCGCAGCTGTTATCTGGATGACCATCGCTCGCAACCGCGCCCGGCGACGTCATCATTCGGAGGTGCCCGGTTTTGGGTTGACGGCTTTGCGTATGGTACTTCCCTCTGCCGTTATTCTCTGGTTTATTTACACGATGAATAGCTACGAGGGTGTTCCGATACCGGTAATTGTTCTGATCGCGATCGCTTTGGCAGGAGCATTCCTGACTCAAAACACCACTTTCGGTCGTTACCTCTATGCCATCGGCGGCAATCCCGACGCAGCGCGTCTTTCGGGCATAAACATACGCAAACACGTTCTCGCGGTCTTTTGCATAATGGGCGGTCTCGCGGGTGTGGCATCGATTATCTATACGGCGCGAGTGGGAAGCGCATCGCCTGACGCGGGACAATTGTTGGAGCTCGACGCAATTGCCGCTTGCGTAATCGGTGGCACCAGCCTGATGGGTGGCCGGGGAACCGTATTCGGCGCGATTTTGGGCGCACTAATCATGGCGAGTCTCGACAACGGCATGTCGTTAATGAGGGTGCAACCTTACTCGCAAATGATTATCAAGGGCGCGATTCTGGTCGCCGCTGTGGGCCTTGATATGGCTGGACGCAAGCGGATGTGATTCTTTGATGAGAACTTGCAGCAGACGTGTTAATGTTAAGGTCTGGCATGAGGTAGAGGTACGTCCTGTTTTTGCGACCGCGAAGACTGTAGCACCAATTAGAGCCGGTTTAGACTGACCCAGGTGGAAAGCATCCTTTCCTAATTTAAAGACAAAGAAATAATGTTTCGACTACTCGTCTTCTCGACAATATCGTGGCTTGGTTGCCCAGCTTTGTTTGGGCAGACAACTAACACGCTTGCTCCAGGCGCCCCTGGACTAGATGCGCATTGGCCCAGCGCCGCCAAGAATGGATTCGGCACTGCAAACACGCTTGCGTCCAAAGTGTGGTTTACGCTGAATAACGGTGTGATGACCGAGGTCTATTACCCCAGGCTCGATTTGCCAAACACTGAAAGCTTGCAGTTGATTGTCTGCACCACGAGCGGATGTGAAACCGAGCAGGACGACATGCGCCATGAATTGCGAGTGCTCGATCGTCGCGCGCTATCATTTCAGCAAATCAATTCAGCGAAGAATGGCGCCTACACCATTACCAAGAACTACACCACAGATCCTGAGCGCCCGACGATTCTGATTAGAGTTAGCATAGCCATTAGCAAGCGTGCGGCTGAGGGTATCGATCGTGTTTACGTTTTCTATGATCCGTCGCTTAACAACAGCGGAATGCATGACACCGGTTGGAGCGAAGCCAATGCTTTGGTCTCCTCGGATGGGGATGTGGCCTCAGCACTCGTATCAAACAGTGGCCTGGAAGAGATGACCAACGGCTTTCTCGGAAGTAGCGATGGTCTCCAACAATTGAGACGAACGCGCACAATAGCCGAAAAATACCGCCGCGCAGAGAACGGCAACGTCGTGCAGGTGGCGCGCATACGCGAGGCGCAGGCTTTCACACTGGCGCTCGCATTTGGCGCTACTACAGATCGGGCATTAGCAAACGCACAGGCTTCGTTGCGAAAAGGTTACTCGCGCGTGAACCGCGAATACGACGCCGGTTGGCACGCTTACCTGAACCCACTGCGTCGCGTCGAGCCAAAGTACCAGCGGCAGTTCAACCTGGCGGCCCTGACTTTAAAAGCGCTTGAAGATAAGACCTATCGCGGCGCGATGATCGCGTCGCCCTCGGTTCCCTGGGGCGGCGGGCCGAACGCGAATGAGTCGACAACCAGCGGCTATCATGCGGTCTGGTCACGCGATCTCTATCACGTGGCGACCGCGTTTCTTGCGATGGGCGATCGCGCTGCCGCCGGCCGCGCGCTTGATTATCTCTTCAAGGTGCAACAAAAAAAGGATGGCAGTTTTCCGCAAAATTCCTGGGTCGATGGCCGCCCGATCGGCGGCGGCTTGCAGATGGATCAGGTTGCTTTGCCGCTTGTACTTGCTTACCAGTTGCGGCGCACAGATAGAACCAACTGGCTAAAACACATCAAGCCCGCCGCAGATTTCATTCTTCGCAAAGGTCCGTACACCGGGCAGGATCGTTGGGAGGAAAAATCGGGTTATTCGCCATCGACCATCGCCGCGGAAATCGCCGGCCTGGTTTGCGCGGCAAGCACTGCCGTAATCAATCGCGACAAATTGTCCGCCAGCGAATATTTCAAAACAGCTGACGATTGGGCACTGAAGCTTGAACGTTGGACTGCCACCAAAGGGCGGCACAGTAACGGTCACTACTACCTGCGCATCACTGAGAACGATGATCCTGACGACGGCGCAAAAATCGAGATCAATAGCAGTCACCTTGTAGCGGATGAACGCGCGATTCTTGATGCGGGCTTTCTGGAGTTGGTGCGGCTGGGTATCAAACGCGCAGACGATCCGTTGATTGTTGAGTCGCTTGCTCTGATCGATCAGTTAATCAAAGTAGAAACTCCGAACGGCGCTGCCTGGTATCGCTATAACCACGACGCCTACGGAGAAAGAGCTGACGGTGGCAATTATGATGGCCGCACCGGCATAGGACGGCTTTGGACTTTGCTGGTGGGCGAACGCGGTGAATACGATATCGCACACGGAAACCTGGCAGCCGCGCGCAAGCGTCTGGATGCAATGATGGCTTTTGCAAACGACGGTGGGATGATTCCGGAACAGGTGTGGGATCGTAGTGATAGCCCACGTCCCGAAATTCAGTTTGGCGAAGGCACTGGCTCGGCGACCCCGTTGGCGTGGTCCATGGCGCAGTTTATCCGTCTAGCCATCAACCTTAAACAAGAGCGTAATATTGAGACTCCTGCTGTGGCGGCGGCACGGTATCTGAGAGGCTCGGCAAACAATTGATTGTAAGTTCAAAAACTACATCTACTACGGCTAAACCCGAGTTTGTCTTCGCGGCTGATCTGGGAGGCACGCATCTTCGTGTGGCCACCGTAGATCGAAGCGGGAAGATCTACTGCCGGCAAATGCAGCCGACGCCGCAGGCAGAGAAGCCAAACGACATTGTGCGAGCGTTGATCGATGCCGTTCATGCCTGCGCGCGTAATGCAACAGCACAGGGCGGGGTACTCTCAGCTGTCTCGGTAGTTGTTCCGGGGACTGTTAATGTTGCGGAAGGCGTAGTTGTCAAAGCTCCGAACGTGCCCTGTCTCGATGGGTTTCGTCTGGCTGCCGCATTGGAAAGTGAACTCGAGTGGCCTGTGATTTTAGAGAATGACGCCAATGCTGCCGCGATTGGTGAGATGTGGCGTGGCGCGGGAAAAGGATACCGTACACTTATTTGCGTGACGCTTGGCACCGGCGTGGGTGGTGGAATCATCCTTGATGGAAAACTGTGGCGTGGCGCGGACGGATCCGCTGGGGAGATCGGCCACATAGGCGTGGATCCGTTTGCCGGCGTTCCCTGCACGTGCGGCAGCCGTGGTTGTCTCGAAGTCTATGCCTCGGCGACCGCCATCGTGCGGATGACACGCGAGGCGAGACCGCGTTATCCCAATTCGATTCTGCATAACACCGAAGATCTAACTTCCGAAAAAATCTATGAGGCCGGCACGAAAGGCGATGAACTCGCGATTGAAGTCTTCCGGCGGATGGGAGTCTATCTGGGAATCGGCCTGGCCAGCCTCATTAATGTTCTTAATCCGGAAATTGTGGTAATTGGCGGCGGCTTGTCAAACGGCTGGGAACTCTTCGAGAAACACATGCACCAACAGGTTATTGAACGCGCGTTTCCCATTCCGGCGCGCCGCGGAAAGGTCGTAAGGGCTCAATGCGGTGACGATGCAGGCTTGCTGGGGGCCGCGCAGTTGGCATTTTCAGACTCGCAGGCTTGCTAAGTGACTGTTCTGCAGATTGGGTTGAAGAAGTCGCGGACGCAAGCGATTAACGAACCAGTTAGGAAAGTTTCCAAGGTCGCGAGAGTGGGCTTGCCCGCAGCACCCACCAACTAAAAACTTATATGAAACGATGCGTTTTAATCTTTTGTTGCGCTTTGGCTCTCGTTACCGTCGGATCGGCCCAGGACATCACCAGGCTGGAGAAGATCGGTCCGATTGTTAGTTTCACAAAATCCGAAAAAGCGGTCGTCTTCAACTGCGAGGACCATTCCCAGGTGCAGGTCACGATGCTCGCTTCCGATCTGGTGCGTATACGCGCGTCTTTCGCCAAGCCTCTTCCTGTTAAAGATCATTCATGGGCGATAGCCAGGACTGATTGGCAGGCTCCGCGTTGGAGTGTCTCCGAAACGAAGGACTCTGTTCTCATCACTACTGACGAGATCGAAGTTGCGGTTCATCGCTCGCCATTGCTCATCGAATTTCGCGATGCAAAGACCCACTCCGTTATCAACGCTGACGAGCAGCCTATGGTCTACGATGCCAAAGGCCTGCTGAAGGAAATGATGTTCGATCCCCAGGCGGGAAGTTTCATCGCTGCGTCGAAGAAGTTTGGTTTAGATGAACACTTCTACGGTCTCGGAGAAAAGGCAGCGCGGCTCGACAAGCGACGCAGTTCGTTTATTAACTGGAATTCAGACACTCCCGGCTACACCGAAGGAAAAGATCCGATCTATCAAACCGTACCGTTCTATACCGCTTTGCAAAAAGGCAGCGCCTACGGCATTTTTTTCGACAACAGCTATCGCAGCTATTTTGATTTCGCCAAATCGTCGCAGCAGCGGGTTTGGTTTGGCGCCGAAGGGGGCGAGCTGAACTATTACTTCTTCTATGGACCTTCGCTAAAGAAAATTCTCAATCGCTACGCGGACCTCACCGGTCATATGCCACTGCCCCCTCTTTGGGCGCTGGGAAATCAACAAAGCCGCTGGAGCTATTACCCAGACACGATGGTCGAAGATGTTGTAAACGAGTATCGCAAGCGAGATCTGCCGCTCGATGTACTCCATCTCGATATTGATTACATGCAGGGTTATCGCGTTTTTACCTGGGACCGCGATCGTTTTCGGAATCCTAAAGCATTGAGCGAGAAACTCGGCAGACAAGGAGTCAAGCTCATCACAATCGTCGATCCCGGAGTCAAACATCAGCTAGTTGCAAAAAGCGCGGGCCAGATTACTTCAATCACGCCGGAACTCGAGTTACAGCAGCAGCGTTACTACGTCTTTGATGCGGGCCTGGAAAAGAACTATTTTCAACGGCGCCGGAATGGCGACTTGTTTATTCCGAAGGTCTGGCCCGGCGAAAGTGTCTTCGTTGATTACACACTTCCGGCTGCTCGCGAGTGGTGGGGAAGCTTACACCGCGCCTATACGGACAATGGCGTGGCCGGAATCTGGAATGACATGAATGAACCGTCTGACTTCGTCGATCAAACGGGCAAGAACCAGATCGATGTCGTCAGCTACGACGAGGGTGAGAAGTCAACGCACGCGAAGAATCGCAACGTATTTGCGCTCTTGATGGCCCGCGCTACATATGAGGGACTCGAGCGGCTGCGACCTGATCAGCGACCGTACGTGATCACGCGCGCCGCTTACGCCGGCATCCAGAGATATTCGACCATGTGGACTGGCGATACCAACAGCACCTGGGATTCGTTGGCATTGAATATTCCGATGTTTACTACGCTTGGGCTGTCCGGTGAACCCTTTGTCGGCAGCGACGTCGGCGGATTTATGGGTCGGGGCAATGGCGAACTGTTGGTGCGTGCTTATCAGGTAAGTTTCCTGGCGCCATTTTGCCGCAACCACAAAGTGATCGACGGCTACGATCAGGAGCCCTGGCGCTTCGGGAAATACTATGAAGACATCATTCGCAAATATCTAAAGCTGCGCTACCAGTTGCTGCCTTTTCTCTATACTACTCTCGAGGAGGCACATCAAACCGGCTCGCCACTATTTCGCCCACTGGTACTCAATTACCAGGACGATCCCAACACCTACAATCTCGACGACGAGTTCATGATTGGCAACGATTTGCTGGTGGCGCCTATCCTCAAGCCCGATGTCACCCGCCGCCTGGTTTATCTGCCAAGAGGTGTGTGGTACGACTATTGGACAAATAAGAAGTACGAAGGTGGAACTATGATCGCCGCAGATGCCCCTCTGGAAACGGTGCCAATGTTCGTGCGCGCCGGAGCGATTATCCCGACCGGTCCGGAATTGAGCTACGTAGGTGAAAAGCCCGTAGACCCGATCACTTTCAACATCTATCCCGACGACACGGGCGCAGCTTCGGTGATGTTGTATGAAGACGATGGCCTAAGTCCGGCGTACAAGCAGGATGGCTTTCGCCGCACGACGGTAAGTGTAAGGCGCGTTGGCCCTGGTTATGTTGCGACTACAAGCCCGCCTCAGGGTCGGTATCAACCCGGCAGTCGCCGGCTAAGTTTCATCGTCAAGTCAGCCGGCCGCACGCCGAGAGTCGTCACAATTGCCGATGACGGAAGCGCGCAGACGATTAAGATCAACTAGAAGAAGGCCTTCAGACCAAAGAACGCCATAAGAATCTTGCCAGGGATCTCTCCGCTGCGATCATCGCGATATTCTTCAGATCACGTTGATTGCCTCATGGTTTAACTACATAAATCGCGCAGCCGATGCATTGGGCGTGGGCAGAGACTAACTGTATTCAGGACTGCCCACCCTTGGTTGTTCCCGGGCCACTCGCAAAAAGGCACGCGCCGCGTGTGACAGGGTTGCGCTCTTGCGATAAACCAGATACAAGCGCCGCTCGAATCTCATTTCGCGCACCGTAAGCGCCGCGACCTGTCCGCGAGCTATTTCAGCCTGGGCCGTCAATCGCGGAACCAACGCTACGCCCATCCCGCCCTCAACAAACCTCTTGATTGCTTCAAGCGTCGGCATTTCCAACGAGATGTTCAACGGCGTTCGATACTTTTCGAAAGTTCGCACAACTTTTTCGCGGTACGGCGACGGAACGTTATGCGCAATAAACGATTCTGCGCCCAACTCGCGCACGGAAACGATCTTCTTCCCCGCCAGTGGATGATTGTTCGGAACGATCAGCGCCAGTTCATCTGTCAAAACGGCCACCGCGGTGATCGCGCGGTCGTTTGGCTTGAAGGAGACTATCCCTATCTCGGTTTCGCGCGCCAGAATTTCAGACGAAATGCGACTCGCCAAGCTTCGCTTCACCTCGACCTTGATGTGTGGATGACGCGCGCGAAACACCGGCAGGAGAGGCAACAGATACATCACCGTATATTCATTTGCGCTCAAGCTTAGCTTACCGCGATGGAGACCTTTCAATTCCTTGATCGCAGCGTGGGCACTATGCCGCAGGTTCAGCATCTGCTGCGCGTGACCAAAGAGCAGTCGGCCCGCGGCCGTCATCGTTCCGTCCTTCGACGAGCGATCGAAAAGCGGCTCGCCGATTTCAGTTTCCAGCCGGCGAATGGCCTGGCTGATCGCCGGCTGGGTACGGTGGAGTCTCTCCGCGGCGCGAGAAAAGCTTTTTTCCTGCGCGACCGCAATGAGTACCTCGAGCTGGTTTATGTCCATTAAAGAGCCTCCTGACATTAGAGCGGGGTCACCAGCGCCTAACGCGGTCGACTACCGTCGACAAGCGTCAGGTTATCGAAACAAAAGGCGTGGTTATGTTATCACGATTGATTATGTTGTCATAGAAATTATAACTTTGACTATTACCAAGTCCATCCCCTACCATTCAATCTTTTGCTGGAGGTTTGCAAGATGGCTAAAGAACGAATTGCGGTATTTGACACTACGCTGCGTGACGGCGAGCAGTCGCCCGGGTGTTCCATGAATCTGACGGAAAAGGTTCGCATGGCGCGGCAATTGGAAAGTCTCGGAGTCGATGTGATCGAGGCAGGGTTTCCCATTGCCTCAGAAGGCGATTTCGCGGCCGTGAGGGCCGTGGCGGGGGAATGCCGTAAGGTCACGGTCGCTGCCCTTTGCCGTACTTCGGAACAGGATGTCTTGAGCGCCGCCGCGGCGTTGGAACATGCGGCCCGCCCGCGCATTCATACCTTTGTCGCCACTTCTGATCTCCATCTCGAGTTCAAGCTGAAAAAGAGTCGCGCTGAGGTAATCGAAATGACCCGGCAGGCGGTGACTCTGGCGCGCGAATGTGCTGAGGAGGTGGAATTTTCCGCGGAGGACGCGACCAGAAGTGATGTCGATTACTTGTGTGAAGTGTTTGCGACTGCTATCGAGGCTGGCGCGACGATAATTAATGTTCCCGACACGGTCGGCTACACGATGCCGGCTGAGTTTTCTCGACTGGTAAACAAGATACGTGACCAGGTGGTCGGCGATCGCGACGTCACCATCAGCGTGCACTGCCACGATGATCTGGGATTGGCTGTGGCCAATAGTCTGGCCGCAGTTGAGGCGGGTGCTCGACAGGTTGAATGTACGATCAATGGCATTGGTGAGCGCGCCGGCAATGCGTCGTTGGAGGAGATCGCGATGGCCCTCAAAGTGCGGGCGGATCAGCTTCCCTTCGAGACCGCGATTCGGACGGAGGAGCTGTATCCAACCAGTCAATTGCTGTCGGCAATTATCAACTGTCCGGTGCAGCCAAACAAAGCGATCGTAGGGCGAAATGCTTTTGCTCACGAAGCCGGGATACATCAGCATGGTGTAATCAGCAATCCGCTCTGCTATGAAATCATGACGCCGGAATCGGTAGGAGTACCCACAAACAACCTGGTGTTGGGCAAGCACTCCGGACGGCACGCGTTGGCGCTGCGTTATGAAGACCTTGGCTATTCAATGGAACCTGGAGAATTGGATACGATTTACCGGCGCTTCACGTCTCTCGCCGACCGCAAAAAGCGCATCTATGATCAAGACCTAATCGCGTTACTCCAGGTTGGCTCAGGAGCAAGCGAACGTATCGCCTCTGAGGGCCCGACAGTAGCCCGCGGGTGGGCCTAGACCTCTAGCGGTATTTAAGCCAACCCGGCTCGGGTCTCCATTCAAACTATTTCCAGGCGCACAAATGGAATTGAAGATCACAGTGCTTGAAGATCAGACAAACTGGCTCGCCATTGCCGACCGCCACGTTGGATGTTTGCCTCCCAGGCGATGTGGTGCTACGTGGCGTCGGTGGCTTGCCTGAATTCGATTCGCGGGCGCCGTCAGAACGACCCGAAGCGGGACTGTTATTGCTCCCGCGGTCGCTTGGCGGTTTCGCGAATCTGCGCCCGGCAATCTCATGATGCAATTGCAGCAGCGTCTCCCCAGCGTCCTGAGATTGCCGGCGCATGGATATTCCAATAGTTCGTGAATTGGCGAAGGCTTCGACGACATTGGTCTAACTCTGCTTCATGAAGCAGATATCGTGGCTCGTGAATCCAGCCGGTCCCTCATCATCGGTTATAAACGAAACCGTCCGACCTTATCCGCAACCTGCTCGCCTTGCACCTTTATCCATTTTGACTACCTGATGGGAGTTGTTGAGGATTAAAGTCTTCTCCTCCAACAAATGACCAACTCTAGTAAGGAGTGAATGATGTCGGATACTCAGGGCCAGGCGAAACGGCTACTTTTGATCAGCAACTCAACGCTTCATGGCAGCGGTTATCTGGATCATGCGGAGGCGGAAATTCGGGACATTCTTGGTTCGAGCAAACGTGTGCTCTTCGTGCCTTTCGCTCTCTTCGATCGCGACGCGTACGCGACGCAGGCACGAAAGCGTTTCAACTTGATGGGTTATGAGCTCGACTCAATTCATGGGGCCGCAGATGCAAAAAATGCGGTCTACGAAGCGGAAGTGATCTTCGTCGTCGGCGGAAACACGTTCAGACTGCTGAGCAATCTCTATCAAGCTGACCTGTTGCTGCCGATACGCAGGCGAGTTGAAGAAGGAATGATTTACCTTGGCTCAAGCGCCGGCTCGGTTGTAGCTGGGCCCACAATCAAGACGACTAACGACATGCCAATCGTGCAACCCCCGTCCTTCGGCGCTCTTGGACTAATACGTTTCCAGATCAACGCACACTATCTCGATCCCGATCCAAAGTCGACTCACATGGGCGAGACGCGAGAGGAGCGAATCAATCAATTCCTGGAAGAGAACGAAACAGCGGTGGTGGGTCTACGCGAAGGATGCATGATTCGCGTCGAGCAAGGGGTTCACGTGTTGCAGGGTAAGAGTAATGCTCGCATCTTCCGTCGCGGTGTCGAGCCGGTCGAAGTCCAACCTGGATCTGCCATCGACGACCTGATCACTTAAACGACTCAAATCAAGTTCCGGCCTACTTTGGAAAGGGCCACTTGAACCCAAGCGTGTTGGCCTGAGAGTTGGGCTTGGCGCAACGGACCCGGTCGCAAGAAAGTCTTGTCAGAGAGCAGGCCGAGCAAGCGCCACGATGGTCTTTATTAATTCGTTCCAGTTCACCGGCTTTGCTAGCTGCGTTTGATAGCCGGCTCCCAGGGCGCGTCTACTCTCCTCTTCGCCCGCATATCCGGTTATTGCAATTGCCGGCAATTGACCGCATTCTTCCGGCGCTCGGGATCTCAGTTTCCTGATTAAGTCGTAGCCGTCTTCTTCGGGCATTCCCAGATCTGACACGAGCACTTGCGGTTTCCATCCATTGGCATTCAAGACCTGCACAGCTTCTCGCACTGAGCTAACTGAAACCACTTCTGCTCCGCGCGCGCGAAGCACCATCTCGAGCATTTCTCGCGAATCGGCATCGTCCTCAACTGTCAATATGCGCAAACCGACCAACTCAGGATTGCCATTGGGCGAGGTCTGGCCGCCCTGTCGTAACCATATTTCGTTGCCGACTCCAACACAAGGAAGCGTCAAGGTGAATGTCGTACCCTTGCCCTCTCCATCGCTATGCGCCTTAACAACGCCGCCATGCAGCTCTGCCAGGCGATGTACGATTGCAAGACCAAGTCCAAGACCGTCATGTCGTCTTGTCTTTGAACTATCGGCTTGCCGGAAGGGATCAAACATTTGGGGCAGGAATTCTGGCCGGATGCCTTCACCGGTATCGCTCACAACAATCTCATTGTGTGACGGGCTGCCAGTCAGGAGAACGCTAATTTGCCCAGCTGGGGGCGTAAATTTCACTGCGTTTGAAAGTATGTTCCAAACCATTTGCTGCAGGCGATCAGGATCGCCAGACACTGGACTTGTGTTTGGATCAATTGAGGCGAAGATTTCGATCTTCTTCGCATTAGCGGCGGGCCGCATCGAGTCAATTGCAGCCTTGATAACCTGATCGAGCTGAACCGGCCGGAGTTCGAGGCGAAGATTTCCTGAGACGATACGAGAGACATCGAGGAGATCTTCAATCAACTGCGCCTGCGCCCTGGCGTTGCGATCTATGATCTCAATCGCGCGGGTTGACACGCCTTCGTCAAGCTCACCGCCACGAAGCAGACTGGTCCAACCGACTACAGCATTCAACGGGGTGCGGAGTTCGTGTGAGACAACCGCGAGAAACTCATCCTTGGCTCGGTTGGCTGCTTCCGCTTCGGCGCGTGCGGCATGCTCGCGGCTTAACAGTTGTTCGCGTTCTTCTTCGGCCCGTTTACGTACGATGAATTGTCCAATCTGATTTCCGACGCTCCCAAACGTCGCCAGCAAAGCATCGTCTGGCTTGCGAATCTCCGAACTGAAAAATTCCATTACGCCGAGAAAGGTTTCACCAAACAAAATGGGAAATGCGAAGCCCGAGTGGAGTCCCTCCGCAGCCGCAAAGGGGCCACGGGGGAACTTGTCTTCCTTCGTTACATCGGGAATCCAAACAGGTTTCCGCCTGGCCCAGACACGACCTGGCAAACCATCGCCGCAGGCAAAGGTTAGCGCATCGGTCACCGATCTAAACTTTTGTACTTTCGCTGAGGAAGCGGGCCAGAGGTTTAGGCATCGCAGTACGCCCAATCGCTCGTCAGGCGTCCACATCGCGCCCACTTCCCAGTTGAGCGACTCGCCGATTGTCTTCAGAATACGCAGCGTCGCGTCGCCGAGGGCGGGTGATTCGGCAAGGATTCGCGTGACGGCGAGGTTTGCGGCCAGGCGGCGTTCACTTTCATGCAGTGTCGCCGTCACCAATCGCCGCTCTTCAACTGTAGCCGCGAGAAACATGAACATAACAGCGTTGGAGCCGAGGAACACTTGCAAGAGCAATAACGAATCGTTAGGCGTTCTGCCGACGAAAGGACCCACACCATGAGCGGTGCCCGATATCGCAAACAACGAGACTACGATTGTCGCCAAAGTTACTCCGCGCTGGCCCAGACGAAATGCGGCCCACAGGAAGAAGGGCACCATGAGCCGAGCAAGCGGGTAAAACTTAAGGGGAATTGGCGCTGGTCCACCGAAGGTTGCCGTTGACGAAACGGCCAACAACGTTAGCAAAAGCGCCGCTTCAACATAACGTTTGGTTGGCCACGGGCGAGGTTTAGTGCCCCAGGTCAACAGCAGCGGAGCCAGGACCAAGGCTCCCACAGTATCGCCGAGCCACCAGGTCAACCAGAGAGAGCTGAAGTCTTGCCAGCTTGCTGCGTGGCCCAGGCACAAACTAAAAGTTCCTATGCTCGCGCTCACCATCGTGCAGAGAAGCGCAGCCAACGAAAACTTGAAGACATCTCTGGCCCGATCAAAGGTCTTATGAAAGTCCAGGAAGCGAAGTAATAGTCCGGCGGACAGCGCTTCCAGGGTGTTGCCGACGGCAATGCCCACCGCCGTCGCGACCGACACCGGTGTAAACAAGTTCGCGAGCAATGCTCCCAAAAGAATTGCGGGCCAGATCCGATAGCCCAATAATAAAACGGCAGCTATCGCGACGCCCGTAGGCGGCCAAACTGGCGATACGTTGGCGTGGATGAAAGCCAGCGAAAGCCCAAGCTTCGCGGCGCCAAAATAGGCAGCCGTAACAACGGCCAGCCTTAGAGAGTGAATTAAGTAACTGGAATTATTTGACGTGCCGAGAAAAAAGATAGACCGGTGGTTGAGTAGGCTTGTTTCGTTACCACCAAGTTTGCCGATCGAACTCACGGCACACCCCCGAGGACGGAAGAGTCACTGTTTTGATTGAGAGGTGGATCCAAGACGCCTGGGATTCCTCGGTCCCCGGTGTTTTGGTTTAAGGCAGCTAGCGCTTATATACACCTTATGCGCGTTACCAGCAATGATTGTACGTTCGATATGGGCACGCAAAACTTGAAGCCTGGCGGCCTGCGCGATACTACTAAGCCGCCAGCGTGAGAGTTTTTTTGGCAGTCTCCAGCCGCTTTGCCTCGACGCGGCTGCGTTGCTCCTCGGCGCGCTGCGTCAAACGTTCATAATCCGCCAGCTGCAATGCAGGAGCATCTTTAGCGACGGCCGACAAAGCCAGCCACAAGGACCTTTTCCCTTCGATCCCAAGAGATAAAACTTCGAGGGATTCGAACAGGCGAAGATCGCCGCCTGTAGGGTCGTCCAGACGTAGCTTAATTTCTGTAAACTTTTCTGTGAGCCAGGCAGACGCCTTTCGTGAAAAGCTCTCGGCGATATTCAGGCGGCCCATAATAGTCTGCAGCTCCTGACGATCAGCCGCGATATCGACTCGCAACCGGGAGAAGAACTCGGCTAGTGGAGTGCCGGCGTGTGCGGCTTCCAGTTGTTCCAGCAGTTCAACGGCGACGACAGAACCCGCGAGATGATCATTTAAATAGGTTGCGATGTGCTCGTTCGCCAAGATCTTACCCGACCCCCTGTATAGTCACTTTTTCGTGATGCGCTCAATTAATTGTGAACTTAATATCGTTACTGCTTTCCGCCAGCTTTCGATCGTCGCTGTTGTAGGCGTTAACTTGCCAACGGTAGGTACCTTTCTCCAGCGGCTTATCGATAGCGAAAGACGTCCCTTCAAGTCGCTCATTGACGTAGGGAGAGGTGACACTCATCTCTTCAGGGTAAAGGCTAAATTTGTAATAAGCCGCATCCGGATAAGGCTCCCACTTCAATTCCAGATTTTGCGCACTTACTTTAGCGCCTGCTTTGGGATTGAGCAGTTTCAAATCTCCCTTGAAAAGATTGGTCGGCGAAGCGAACAAAGTTTTATCCGGAGCGATCTCGTATTTGTTTGAACTGATACCGGCAATCCCCGTAGTTGCGAAGATAAAGGACTCGGTATCAAACACCCGCGCCAGTAGACCTTCATATACTTTTGGTTCCACGTCAGTAATTACATATTCGCCATCCTTGTCCGTCCTGGCTGTGTAGGTTTTCCCGCTACAGCCGCCGAAATATTGGTTGAATGTTTCGCATAGCTTGACCTCGATATTCTCGACGGGTTTGCTGTTGTAGAAAACTTTTCCCTGTACGTTGCCTTTTCCCGGCGCCGGTTTGACTTTCTCAATCCCCGTTTCAGTATTTCCGGAGTGAGCGGCAGAATCATTTGTAGATCCGTTTGTCGATTGGGAGTTTTTGTTACCAACCTTGCAATTCGTCAACGAGATTGCTGCCACTACGAAGAAGAAACCAATCAACCATTTAGTAGACATCATGCAATAAGCCTTTCCTTGTCTCGCCTTACTGAGTCAATTTTTCAAGATGATGCCGGAAGTAATCGCGCCAACTGTCGGATAGGGCTTCGAGCTTTACAACCCGCCGCAACATTTCCACATCGTTTTTCTCAAATGCATACAGCCGAGTGATTTCAGCTACTGCAACATTGTTCGCATCTTTGCTAAGTAGTTCCATGGAATCTCCGGCTTTAACCCAGCCCTCTTTTAACACAGCAAAGTAAAATCCGGTGCGGCGACTCGCCAAAAACTTCTTGAGAATATCCGCGCGTCCGAATTTGATGCCCAGCTTGTAGCAGGGCATTCGCGGTTCAGTGACCATTAACTCTGCTTCGCCAACGCGAAAGCGATCCCCAACGTTAACGGTTTCTTCCGCCAATCCTTCTGTGGTGAAGTTTTCTCCAAACATACCATAAGGCAACTGCATCTCAGGAAGTTCTGCCTTCCAATACTGATAGTGCTCGGCAGGATACACATATACGGCTTTGCTTACGCCGCCATGTACCGACAAATCCGCCTGTCGATCACCATCGAGATTGAGCGTTCGGAGCATGACCGGACCATCAACCGGTTCTTTGAAGATGCCGGTCATAATACTTTTGTGATTCCAATTTACCTTGCGTGGCAACGCAACATTTACAGAAATCAGTTTCATCGCAGTCACTGGTCAGTTTCCTCTGCACACATCAGTCTCTGCCTCCAGTTGGTGATCGCTGCCCGGGCTGAGACAGATACTCGGCATCCGATTGGCTCTCGTGTGGAGTCTCTCGTTTATGTTCATTCCGTTTCATCACTACAACTTCAAGACAAGAATTTCCTAACAGACTGCTACTGCTATCGCAATTGAAATTAGCATAACTCAGATCAGGCTAAACTTTCGAATTAGCGCCCACAGCGGACCCAGGCTGCAAATATACTAAAAGGTACAGGACCTTCTGCTTCTCGCTGGATAAAACCGTAACGTGCCAATAGTGATGAGTAGCAGGTTTTAGTATGACTTGGATTGGTGCCGGGATCGGCAAAAATCAGAGCGGCAACGTTCTCACTCCGCTGCCGCTCTCTAAGCACGGCCAAGAGCAAGCTCAATTAGCCATACCGGGGTGAGACATTCAGTCATCACCCAATTGCCGGGCCTTATACATCCGAGGCTGTCAGATCTCAAGGCTATTTCACAAATTACGCTTTAGAGTTTCTTGCCGATTCCTTTGCATAACTGCGCCTGTGGTGCGCCAGACGCGTCAAGACCACAGTGCTGGGTAAGACGTAATCGTTTTTTTTGGACTAGACAACAAACAGGGCCGCAGTCGTCTTTCACAAGATGTGATCCTTTGGCCGCCGCTTCTTGTCCCAGGGATCGGCGAAATGAGGATCAGCACTATGGTCGTGAGGTTCCAGCGACAACATTTTCTTAATAGCCGGCGAATCACTTTTTTGAAATTCACTGACGTTGCCGGAAAATGCGATCTCCCCACTTTCGAGAACCATGACCCTTGTCCGCGGCAATTCGTCCATTGGGGCTTCGCTAATTTCAACTGTGCCGTTGGCCCTCTCCGCTGCATGGTAGGTTGCCAAGTAGGGAATTTCGTAAGGTTTCTTTGTTACGTAAATTGACGATATCTTGTTGATGTCCCGCGCGCGTATGATCAAATCGAGCACCTGCACTGCGACTATCGGATCAAGACCCATGGTTGGTTCGTCAAAGAGCATAATCGAAGGCCAGCCAATTAAGGCGCGCGCAATCTCGAGTCTGCGTTTCATACCACCTGAGAGTTCCTCGGGAAGTTTCTTTTCCTCGCCGGCAAGTGCGACAAAGTTAAGCACTTCCTTCACTGTCTTCTCGATTTGTTCTTTCATCCAACCATGTTCTTTAAGACGGTAGGCCGCGTTCTCATAAACGGTTAGGCCGGTGAAGAGCGAGTCCTCCTGGAAGACCATGCCCATGAGCCCGCCGCGGATTGCTAACAGTTCCGATTCATCAAGGGTTTCAATCTCGCGGTCGGCTACAAAAATCTGACCCGAGTCCGGCTTCAACAAACCCATCGCCAGATGCAACAGAACCGACTTCCCGGAGTTTGATACACCGGTTAGAAAGATCATTTCGCCGCGGGCAAGTTGAAAACTAACATCGCTGAGCGCCTTTGTATCGTCGAAGCTAATAGAGACATTGCGAAACTCGAGCGCGGGCGAAACGTCTTGTTCGTTTCCTTTGTTCATGATTGCAATAATAATTCATTTACGGCCCTAAAAGACACGTGAAGGCTGGCCTAGTACTGATGCAGTTTGGCTAGCAGCACGATTAGCGAACGCTGATCATCGTTCGTCGCAGTGACATGAGGTCAGTACCACCTCGCGGTAGCGGGTGGGTTCCGCCTGCCAGCAGGCGATTTCACGGCCGCAATGCTCGATATGCCGCTGTGTCCAAT
>WNGE01007899.1_pt1 | contig 21150 bp, 20 predicted proteins | sample 5400651 | NCBI WGS metagenome assembly WNGE01 (sample SAMN13153370, study PRJNA577476) | soil metagenome | isolation source: 60 cm soil or saprolite under grassland replicate 2 | place: USA:California | collected 2016-06-15 | reverse complement strand
ATTTCCGACGGATGCGCGAGCAAGCTCGCGCATCCTGAAGACGGCATTGCAAGCGACGCCTAAGCGCGGCGCTCGCGCCGGGGCGGCGCCAGGGCCTGCGTCTCGCCGAGCTCGACGGCCACGGGCTCGACCGGCGTCTCGCAGTACGGGCAGACCTGCCAGAGCGCCTCGAGCGGCGCCTTGCAATTGCGGCACGACTGGCGCAGCCGAGTCGTGCACACCGGGCACACGAGAAAGGAGGGATCGACCTCTGCGCGGCAGACCGGGCAATGCAGGTCACGGCGCGAGAGGCGCTCCTCCATCGCCTTGATCTCGAGCTCGCGCTCGCGCACGTCCTCGAGGTACTCGGGCGAACGGAAGAGCATGTAGATGATCGGGCCGACGAACGGCACGAGGCCGAGCAGCGTCGCCATCCCAACGAGCCACGGGTCCTCGATTCGCCGCCGAGCGTCCTTGTAGACCCAGAACGCGATCGAGAGCCAGAAGACGGCGACGACGAACAACGTCAGGTTCCGGATCACCGCCCAGGTGCTGGAGCTGAAGAAGTCGAAGATTCCGTTGTCGGCTAGCGTCGCAACCCCTTGTTGAGGTCCATCAGGAGGTAGAGCGAGCCCGTGACGAGCACCGGGCGGGCGGCTCGGTCAAGGGCGCGTTCGGGGTCTGGCTCCACCTCAACGGAGTCGAAGAACGGCGCTGCCGCCCGGGCGAGCTCGTCTGCGGGCAGAGCGCGCGCGCTGCGGGACGATGTCGCGATGAGCTTCCGGCCGGCGCGCGCGAGGAGCTGCAACATCGCCTCTGCATCCTTGTCGCTGAGGATCGACGCGACGATCACGTAATCGTTGCGCGGCAGGCAGTCGAGGAGCCACTCGACGCCGGCCGGGTTGTGGGCGCCGGCGAAAACGTCCTCGCCGACGACATCGAATCGGCCCGGGAGTGAGATTTCGACGTCGCCGTCGAGCTCGCGCCCGAGGAAAGCCTCCGCTGCAGCCCGGCCCACATCCTCTGCGTACACCCCATCCCACTCGGGCTCGCCGACGATGACGGTCGTACCCGCGGAAACCACGGCGAGCTTCTCGGCGGCGATCTGCTCGCGGGTCTCACCGAGGACGTCGGTGTGGTCGAGCGCGACGTTCGTCAGCGCGACCACGCGCGCGTCGAGGACGTTCGTCGCGTCGAGCCGCCCGCCCAGTCCCGCCTCGACGACCGCGGCGTCGACCTCCGCCGCGGCGAACTCGGCGAAGGCCGCGGCCGTCAGCACCTCGAACTGCGTCGCGCCCAGCCGCTCCGCAGGCTCGCGCACGCGCGCGAGAGCCTCGTCCAGGTCCACGTCCTCGCCGTCGACCTGGATCCGCTCGCTCCAGCCCGAGACGTGCGGCGACGTGTAGGCGCCGACGCTCAGCCCCTCACGAGCAAGGAAGGCCGCGGCGCGGCGGGTGGCCGTGGACTTCCCGTTGGTGCCAACGATGTGGATCGCCGGAAATGCACGCTGCGGCTCGCCGAGCTCCGTCAGCAGCCCGCGCATCCGCCCCAGCCCGAACTCCTCGGGCCAGGGCGAGAGCGACTCGAGCCAGTCAAGAGGAGAGGGCATCGAGCTCGCGGCGGTAGCGCTCCAGCTTGTCGCGCTCGGCGGCCACGACGTCGCTCGGCGCGCTCTGCACGAAGCGCTCGTTGGCCAGCATCCCCTCGGCGCGCGCGATCTCGCCCCGGAGCCGTGTGAGCTCGGCCTCGACGTTGCCGCCGTCGACCTTGACGCGCTCGGGCTTGACGACGGCGTCGAAGATCCGCTGCTGGTCCTCGCTCAGAGGCGGACGGGCACCTGAGCGGCGGAAGACCTCCGCGGCGACCCGGATCGGCTCGAACTCGGTCTCGACGCCGGCTTCGGCCCCGGCCGGCTCGGGCCACGGCGCGACGATCAGCGGCGTCTCGCGCTCCGGCAGGCTCGACCAGATCTCCTCGGTGACATGCGGCATCACCGGGTGGAGCAGCCGCAGGAGCCGCTCGAGGTTGGCGAGCGCCGTGGCACGCGCGTCCTCGTCGCCGTCGTAAAGGCGTGGCTTGATCGCCTCGGCGTACCAGTCGCAGAAATCGTCGAACGTGACGTGGTAGAGGACGCTGGTCGCCGGCGAGAACTCGAACGCGGCGAAGTGCTCGTCCAGCTCGGCCTGAGCGCGGTCGAGCCGCCGCGCGATCCATCGCTCCTCGAGCGCTTTTGGACGCGCGTCCGGCTTCGTCCCGCCCGCGTTGGCGAGGATCAGACGCGACACGTTCCAGAGCTTGTTCGCGAGCTTGCGGCCCTCCTCGAGCGCGCCCACGGAGAAGCGGACGTCCTGCGAGGAGGAGAGCTTGAGCAGCCCGTAGCGGGTCGCGTCGGCGCCGTGCTCGTCGATCAGGTCGAGCGGGTCGATCCCCGTGCCGAGGCTCTTCGACATCCGCCGCCCGTCCGCGGCGAGCATGGTCGTGTGGATGATCACCGACCGGAACGGGATCTCGCCGATCAGCTCGAGCCCGGAGAAGATCATCCGGTTCTCCCAGAGCCTGATGATCTCGCGTGCGGTCGTGTTGAGCGTGCCGGGGTACCACGCCTCGAGCTCTGGAGTCGTATCCGGCCAGCCGAGGATCGCGAAGGGCCAGAGCGCGGCCGAGAACCAGGTGTCGAGCACGTCCTCGCTGCGCGTCAGCTCGGCCGAGCCGCACTCGGCGCACGCCTCCGGCTCGTCCTCCTGGACCGTGAGGTGGCCGTCCGGGCACTCCCAAACGGGAAGCTGGTGGCCCCACCAGATCTGCCGCGAGATGTTCCAGTCCGGCGCGTTCTCGAGCGAGTCGATCGCGAACCGGTGCTGAGATTCCGGGTGGTAGCGGACTCGGCCCTCGTGGAGCGCAGCAAGCGCGGGCTGCTTGAGCTCGTCCATCCGGCACCACCACTGGAGCGAGATCAGCGGCTCGATCCGGCTCTTGCACCGCTCGCAAAGCGCGATCGTGTGCCGGTAGGCCTCGCGCTTGACGAGCAGGCCGCGCTCCTTGATCCAGCCCAGGATCCGCTCCTCCGCGTCGTCCTGGGTCAGCCCCGCGAGCTCGCCCGCCGCCTCGTTCATGCGCGCGTCCGGCCCGATCACCGTCAGCTCGGCCAGCCCATGGGCGCGGCCGATCTCGAAGTCGAGCGGGTCGTGCCCGGGCGTCACCTTCAGCGCTCCGGTTCCGAACTCCGGGTCGACTCGCTCGTCCTCGATCACCGGCACGGTGCGCTCAACGAAGGGCACGACCACCTCGCGGCCCACCGCATGGGCCCAGCGCTCGTCCCCGGCCGCCACGGCCACGGCCACGTCCGCCAGGATCGTGGCGGGCCTTGCCGTCGCGATCGTCACGCCGTCCTCGGGCTCGTCCGCGAACGGGTAGCGCACGTACGTGAGCGCGTCGTCGACCTCCTCGTGCACGAGCTCGAGATCCGAGAGTGCGGTCTCGTGGTGCGGGCACCAGTTGATGATCCGGTTCGCGCGGTAGATCCAGCCCTTGCGGTAGAGGTGGACGAAGAACCGCATGACGGCACGAACGTAGGCCTCGTCCATCGTGAACCGCTCCCGCCGGTAGTCCATCGACGCGCCCATCCGGCGGAGCTGGCCCATGATCGTGCCGCCGTACTGCCGCAGCCAGTCCCAGACGAGCTCGACGAACGCCTCGCGGCCGAGCTCCTGCCGGGTCTTGCCCTGCTCGGCCAGGTGCTTCTCGACGGCGTTCTGGGTCGAGATGCCCGCGTGGTCGTAACCGGTCAGAAATGCCGTCTCAAAGCCGCGCATGCGGTGCCAGCGCACGAGCAAGTCGGCGAGCGAGATCTGAAGCGCGTGGCCGGTATGCAGCGCGCCGGTGACGTTCGGAGGCGGGTGCGCGACGACGAACGTTTCGCGGCCCGAGCCGGGCTCCGCGTTGTAGAGACCCTCCTCCTCCCAGGTGCGCTGCCAGCGCTCTTCGACGGCCTTCGGTTCGTACAGCGGCTCCATGAGGCAAGTTTACGGAGACGTGGGCGAGTTCTTTCACGCGGTCAGGGTCTTCTTCGACGAGCTGGCGGCCGTCGGCTGGGGTGCTCTCGCGATCGCGTTGGGGTTCCACTTCGTAAGGTTGCTGCTGCGCACGATCGCCTACCGGAACATCCTCCGGGCCTCGTATCCGGAGGAGCGAGTGCGCTGGGCGCCGGTCGCGGGCGCCTATATCGCGGGCGTCGGAGTCAACTCGATCGTCCCCGGACGAGCAGGCGACCTCGTCAAGCTCTACCTAGTCCGACACCGCTATCCGGCGACGACCTACACGACGCTCGCCTCGACGCTCGTCGCCGAGACCGCCCTGGATTTCGTGATCGCGACCGCGTTCTTCCTCTGGGCGCTCACCCTCGGCGTGGTGCCGAGCATCCACACGCCCTCATTCGACTGGGGCTGGCTGTTCGAGCATTCGGAAGCGGCTGCGACCATCATCGCCGCGCTCACCGTCCTGGTGATCTGGGTCGCCTGGAAGGCCTCCCGCAGTGAGGACCTCCGCGACCGTTTCGGGCGCGGGTTCACGATCCTGCGCGATCGCCGCCGCTACTCGAGGGAGGTGGCGAGCTGGCAGCTGGCGAGCTGGGTCTGCCGCATCGCGTCGCTCTGGTTTTTCCTGCGGGCCTTCCATGTGCACGCGACGATCCACAACGCGCTCCTCTGCCAGGTCGTCGACAGCCTCTCGACGCTGCTGCCGTTCTCGCCGGGAGGCGCCGGCACGAAGCAGGGCTTCCTGGTCGCGATCCTGCACGGGCAGGCACCGACCTCGCGCCTGCTCGCGTTCAGCATCGGCCAGTACGCGGCGGTGACGATCTTCAACGTCGTGATCGGCGCTCTGGTGATCTTCGCGATGCTGAGAACCCTGCGGCTACGCGAGATCCTCGGCCGCGCGAAAGCCGCAGAACCGAGTTAAGCGGATTCTTCGGCGAGCTCTTCTTGCTCGTCGTCCTTGCCGGCACTGGTAACCAGCGTCGGCTTGATGCCGCGCTCGATCGTCTCCTTCGTGATCGCGCACTTGACGACGTCCTTGCGCGACGGGAGCTCGAACATCACGTCGAGCAGCGCGCTCTCGATGATCGAGCGCAGACCGCGCGCGCCGGTCTCGCGCGCCAACGCCTTCTCCGCGATCTCCCAGAGCGCCTCCTCGGTGAAGACGAGCTCGATGTCGTCGTAGGCGAAGAAACGCTGGTACTGGCGCGTGAGCGCGTTCTTGGGCTCGGTCAGGATCTGGACGAGATCCTCGCGCTGGAGCTGGTGCACCGCCGAGATGACCGGCAGCCGGCCGATGAACTCGGGGATCAGCCCGTAGGCCAGGAGATCCTCGGGCATGACCTTCGAGAGCATCTCGGACGCTTCGAACGAGTTGCGCGAGCGGATCTCGGCGCCGAAGCCGACGGCGTGCTTCCCGATCCGCTTGCCGATGATCTTCTCCAGGTCGGCGAACGCGCCGCCGCAGATGAAGAGGACGTTCGTCGTGTCGATCGAGAGGAATTCCTGGTGCGGGTGCTTGCGCCCGCCCTGCGGCGGCACCGAGGCGACCGTCCCCTCGAGGATCTTCAGCAGCGCCTGCTGGACGCCCTCGCCCGAGACGTCGCGCGTGATCGACGGGTTGTCCGCCTTCCGCGCGATCTTGTCGACCTCGTCGATGTAGATGATCCCGGTCTCGGCCTTCTTGATGTCGAAGTCCGCGGCCTGGATCAGCTTCAGCAAGATGTTCTCGACGTCCTCGCCGACGTAGCCGGCCTCGGTGAGCGCGGTCGCGTCGGCGATCGCAAACGGCACGTTCAGGATCCGCGCCAGCGTCTGGGCGAGCAGCGTCTTCCCGCAGCCGGTCGGGCCGAGCAGGAGGATGTTCGACTTCTGCAGCTCGACGTCGTCGTCGTCGGCCGCCATCTGCACGCGCTTGTAGTGGTTGTAGACCGCGACCGCCAGCGTGCGCTTTGCCTCTTCCTGCGAGACGACGTAGTCGTTCAGCACCGCGTAGATGTCACGCGGGCGCGGCAGGTTGTCGAGGTCGAGCTGCGCCGGAGCGGTCAGCTCCTCGTCGATGATCTCGTTGCAGAGATCGATGCACTCGTCGCAGATGTAGACCCCTGGGCCCGCGATGAGCTTCTTGACCTGTCGCTGGCTCTTGCCGCAAAAGCTGCAGAGGAGCTGCTCGTTTCCGTCGGATGCGCGGGCCATGTCTCTTCTTTTACCTCGGATCTGTCATAACCGCTAGGTCTAGGGTTTTACCCCGTCCTTCGAGCTGTCTCGATGGATGATCACGTTGTCGATGATGCCGTACTCCTGGGCTTCTTGCGGGGTCATGAAGTAGTCGCGCTCCATGTCCTTGCTGACCTTGTCCATGTCCTGTCCGGTGTGCTCGGCCATGATCTCCTCGAGGCGGCGCTTGAGGGCGATCGTCTCCCGGGCATGGATCTCGATATCCGTCGCCTGCCCCTGGAAGCCGCCCCAGACCTGGTGGATGAGGATCTTTGCGTTCGGCAGCGCCATCCGCTTTCCTTTCGCGCCGCCGGCGAGAAGCAGCGCCCCCATCGACATCGCCGTCCCGACGCAGATCGTCTGGACGTCGGGCTTGATGAACTGCATCGTGTCGTAGATCGCAAGCCCGTGGTAGACGGAGCCGCCCGGCGAGTTGACGTAGATGCTCACATCCTTGTCCGGGTCCTCCGACTCGAGATGGAGGAGCTGGGCGATGATGAGGTTGGCGATCTGGTCGTCGACGGGTGTTCCGAGGAAGATGATGCGCTCGTTCAGCAAGCGCGAGTAGATGTCGAACGCGCGCTCGCCGCGCGAGGTCTGCTCGATCACCATCGGGATCAACGGGCTCATGCTGGCTCCTTGCTGCCGGGGGTCCACAGTTTCGTCTCGGTCGGGGAAGATTCCTTGTCGGGGGTCCAGATGCTCTCGCGCGCGCGAGCGACCTCTGCCGGGACGCGCTGCACCTCGGCGGCGATCCGGTCGAGCGCCTTGCGCAGGCGCAGGTCGCCGCGCAGCGCCTCGTGGCCGCCGCTCTCGAAGACCTGCTTGATCGCGTCGTCCGCGTCGTCGCCGTGCGCCTCAGCCTGCTCGCGGATCAACTCCTCGATCTCGGCGTCGTCCACCTCGAGCCCGAGCTTGTCGGCGACCGCCTCGAGCACGAGCTCGCGCGCGACGGAGAGCTGCGCCTCGGCGCGGAGCTGCTCGACGAGCTGGTCGCCGGTCTGGTCGGTCAGCTGGAGGTACGCGTCGGCGCCGATGCCTCTCCGCTCGAGCGAGCGGACGAAGGCGTTCAGGAGCTCGCGCGTGCGCGCCTCGACGAGGGGGCCCGCGGCCTGGACCCCGGTGACCTGCACGAGCGTGTCCACGGCGTCGGCGCGGAAGGCGGTCTCGGCCTCCTCCTCGAGCACCTCGCGGATGCGCCGCTCGATGTCGGTGCGCAGCTCGTCGAGCGTGTCGAACTCACTCGCGGAGCGCGCGAGCTCGTCGTCGAGTGGCGGCAGCACCTTCTCCTTCAGCTCCTTCAGCGCGACGGTCGCCTTCACGGTCGTGCCGTCTGGCTGCGGGAGCTCGACTTCCTTGGTCTCGCCGGGCTCCGTCCCGGTCAGGGCGCGCTCGAGCTCCTCGACGAGGCGGCCCGCGCCGAGCTCGACGACGAGGTCGCGCTGGCCGTCGCCCGACTCGTTGAGGACGTCGATGACGACGACGTCGCCGGTGCGGGTGGGGCGGTCCTCGACCGGGGTGAGCTCCGCCACGGATGAGCGCAGCTCCTCGAGCTCCGCGTCGACGACCTCCTGCGGAACCTCGGGCTCGGCGTAACCGACCTCGAGCTTCGTCCAGTCGGCCGGCTCGGGCTTCGGCTGGACCGAGACCGTCGCGACGAAGCTGAAGTCGGTGTCCTCGGATTCGGGGAGGTCGTAGTCGTATTCGGGCGCGGCCACCGGCCGGATCCGCGTGCTCGCGGCGGCGTTCAGGAACCAGCCGCCGATGTGGCTCTCGACGGCCTCGCTGAAGATCCGCTCGCGGCCGATCCGGGCCTCGAGCACCTGCGTCGGCACCTTGCCCTTGCGGAAGCCGGGCACCTTGACCGATCCCGCCAGGTCCGACTTGGCGTGCTCGACCGCGTGCTGGAGGTCGGCCCGCGGGACCTCGACCTTCAGCCGGACGCGGTTGTCCGGAAGCTCCTCGACCTGCATCGCCATCGCCCGGCCCATTCAAGCAAAGTGAATCGGGCTGCCGAAGCTAACGCTTAGTAGTCGTCCGGCTCGCCGTCGCCGTACTCGAGGTGCTCCAAGCGCGTCATCAGCCCGACGCCGCGGAAGTAGACCTTGTTCGAGCGCGGGTAGTAGGCGATGTCGTTCGGCTCGCGCGTCCCGTAGGCGAGGTACGTGATCCCCTCGGCGCCGGCGACCAGCGAGTGCGCGATCCGCGTCGCGGGCGGCCGGGCGACGACGTGGCCGGGACGAAGCTCGTGCTCTTCTCGCTCGGCTCCGCGCACGGGCCAGAGCTCGAGCGTCCCGCTCCCTTCGAGGACGACGAAGGCCTCCGTCTCCAGCGAGTGGCAGTGCGGCGGGCAGCCACGCTTACCGGCCTCGCGCCGGATCCAGTTGAGGCCGGAACGTTCCGAACCGGCGGCCGCGGCCAGCACCTTGTCCCCATCCTCGTCGAGCGGCACGTCGTCAAGTGCGACGACGTTCGGCGGCCGCTCGCCCGGCTCGTCGAACTCGAGCTCGCCGATCATGGCCTCCACGTCCCAGGGGTCGTCGGCGCGGCCCTCGACCCACGGGTACCCGAGCCGCAATGCGCGGGAGCGCGGGAGCCACCCGAGCTCGACCGGATGGCGCGTGCCGAAGACGAGGTAGTCGAGCCCGTCGGGGCCGCCCTTGAACGTGTGCTCGTAGTGGTCGGCGACCTGGACGATCGTGTCTCCGGCTTGAACCTCGCAGACTGTCTCGTCCTGCCAGAGCAGACCGGAGCCGCCGAGGACGTAGTAGATCTCCTCGGAGCGCCCGTGGGAGTGCGGCGGCGTCGAGAGCCGGCCGGGCTCGATCCGAACCCGGTTGACACCGATCCCCTGCGCGCCGGCGGCGTCGCCCAGCCGCTGCCAAGTGGAGCCCATCGGCCCTTTGTCCCGCCGAACCGCATCGACCTCGTCCCAGTGCGCGATCACGGCGCGAGTATCACCTCTGCGGGCGCTCGCGCGGGTAGAGGAATCGCTCGACCGGGGGAAGGGGCTTTCGCGCCCGGCTGTCGATTCGATCCACAGCACTTCCTGCGGCTGTTTCTGCGGACACCCCACAGCAGACAGCCTTGACCCGCCGCCCAGGATCCCCCGCCACCTCTTCCCTAACAAATGTTCCCGCGTCTGAGGAAGCGCTTCCTTCGCCGCCGACCGGTGACGAGAAGTACTGGTACTTCGGTCGCGAGCATCGGTGGCTGTTCCCCGTTTCGGTCCTCGTGTATTCGCTGGTTTGCGTCAGCATGGCGCTCTTCGCGACTTCGCGCACGGTCCTCTGGCTTCTCCTTGTTCCGCTCGCCTTTTCCCTAATCACAATCGCGACCTCGATGCGGACGTCGCTCCGCCGGCGGGGCTTGCAGCTCACCGACCACCGACTACGAGTCGAACGATGGCTGCCCGACAGTGTCCCCGCCGTTGACGTCTTGCCGCTGCGGGCTATGGGTTCACCTACCTGAGCCGACCGGACCCTGGGTATCTCAAGAAGGCGGGCAATCTCCGCTATGGCTTCGAGCACAGCGACGGCGACTTCATCGCGATATTCGACGCAGATTTTGTTCCGCGACCGGAGTTCCTCTTGGAACTGCTCCCGTACTTCGACGATCCGTCTACCGGCATCGTTCAGTCGCCGCAGTTCTTCGACAGCGACACGGGCCTCCACTGGATTCAGCGATCGGCCGGCGCGACTCAAGAGATGTTCTACCGATGGATCCAGACGTCGCGAGATAGGTTCGACTCCGCGATCTGCGTCGGGACGTGCGCCGTCTACCGGCGAAGAGCCCTTGAGAAGAGCGGGGGCTTCGCCCAGATCGGCCACAGCGAGGACGTGCATACCGGCGTGAGTCTCATGAAGGCAGGATTCACGACCCGCTATGTACCGGTGCTGCTCGCGAAGGGACTTTGTCCGGAGGAATTCGCAGCGTTCGTGAACCAGCAATACCGCTGGTGCAGCGGGAGTCTTTCACTCCTCCGTGACCCGACCTTCCGGCGGCACGAGGCCATCACGCTGCGCCACCATCTGTGCTTCTTCGCTGGCTTTCTCTATTACCTAATCGACTGCGTTGAACGTCCTGCTGGCGCCGCTCCCGGCAATCATCATGCTCTGGTGGCTCACGCCTGTGATCCGCCCGGTCAACTCGATTTGGATGCTTGGTTCGATGACCATGTCCCTGCTGATCTATCCGTGCGTGCACAAGGCGCGCTGGAGGTTCTCGGTGCATCGTGTGCAGTACCTCTACTCGTTCGCGCACTTGGTGGCGGTCGTCAACCATTTCACTGGGAGGACAAAGGGCTGGATTGCAACCGGCGCAACGAAGGCCTCGACGCCGATCGCGTGCAGTGTGAGGCGGGTGATGGCTTCACACGCGGCGGTGACGGAGGCGGCCGTCTGGCTCGGCCTCGTACACGGTACGTTGATCTACGGATGGCACCCGTTCTGGGCGATGTACCTGCTCGCGGGGGCCAACGCATACATCGTGCTCCCGGCTGTAATGACCGCCGTCCGTCCAGCTATCACACCCACGCTCGCCGCCCTTCGTCGACGCGCGGTACTTCCGAAACGACGGCTGCATTTCCGTCTACCTCGGCGCGAGAAGCTCGACCCGGCAGCCGACTGGATCGCGAGGGTGGTACGCATCACGGCCCTGCCACCCGAATTCCAGGCGCGGGTGGCTGCCTAACGATGCGGGCGAGAGGACTCGAACCTCCAAGGAGCGTTAGCTCCAACGGGACCTAAACCCGTCGCGTATGCCAGTTCCGCCACGCCCGCGTTTGACGAAGGATAGATCCGAGAACGAGGATCGCATGAGCAATCCAGGCGAACGCGAGCGCGAGAGCCGCGAGGCCAAGCGAACCAAGTACGAAGAGCTCGGAGAGCGCGAGTCGGAGAAGCGCAAGGAAGCCGCCGAGAAGGTGCAGGAGCGGCTACCTGTAAAGGATTCCGAGAGCGACTAACCAATAAGACGGGGCCACGTCTACCTCGTCGATGCAAGCGGAAGTCATTCAGCTGCCCACCGTCGAGTCGCTTGCCGAGGAGATCCGGGGTCTTGTCTACGAGCGCCAGACGATGCGTGCCGTCTGCGCCGACCGCGGGGCGCTCGAGCGCAATCGCGTCGAGCTCGTCCAGCGCCAGCAGGACCTCGTCGAAGCCCTGATCAGGCGCTATCTGCCTGCGGATCTCCACGCGGCCTAGCCTTTAGAAGATCTAGGGGTGGCGGACGGGACTTGAACCCGCGACCACCGGGACCACAACCCGGGGCTCTACCAACTGAGCTACCGCCACCGCGAGAGAGAACAGGATAGCTCGCCTGCCGTGGCACACTGGGTTCGGCCGGCCCCGTAGCTCAGTGGATAGAGCGACGGACTTCGAATCCGTGTGCGGAGGTTCGACTCCTCCCGGGGCCATCTCCCCTCACGCGTCGGCCTGTGTCTTGGCGGCCTGCTCCTCGTGCCGCCCCTCGGCGAACTCCTCGATGATCTTCTTGTTGAACGCCGGCAGGTCGTCCGGCTTGCGGCTCGTCACGAGGCCCTGGTCGACCACGACCTCCTCGTCGACCCAGTTGCCGCCCGCGTTGCGGATGTCGGTCTGCAGGCTCGGCCACGACGTGACTTCGCGGCCGCGCACGACACCGGCCTCGACCAGCATCCACGACCCGTGGCAGATCACGCCCACGGGCTTGCCCTGCTCGAAGAAGTCGCGCACGAGCTGGACGGCGTTCTCGTCCGTCCGCATCGTGTCCGGGTTGCCGACGCCGCCCGGAATCACGAGCGCGTCGTAGTCGTCGGCCCGCGCCTCCTCGACGGTGCGGTCGACCTTGAACTCGTCGGCCTTGTCGTAGTGGTTGAAGCCCTGAATTTGCCCGTCCTCGAGCGAAATCAGCTCGACCGCGGCTCCCTCGTCCTTGACCGCCTGCCATGGCTCGGTGAGCTCGACCTGCTCGACCATGTCGGTGGCGAGGAATGCCACGCGCTTGCCTTGCAGCTTGTCCGCCACAGGAAACCCCTCCTTCCTCTCGGTTCGTGCTCCTACGGCTCGGGCGGGGGCTCGTCCTCGACGTACGTCGTCGTGCGGCGCCTCGTGTAGGGCCGGTAGACGCGCCTGCGAACGGCCGGTGCACCGCCGTCGTCGTACCACCCGCCCCAGAAGGCGGCGCCCCACCAGCTGCGCCAGAGGACGATCGAGAGGGCGAAGACGATGATCCCGACGACCATCAGGATCACCCCGACGACCTGTGGATCGACGCTTCCGCCGTTCGAGTTGACCGCCCAGGCCAGAATCGCCCCGAAGGCGATCAGGATCAGGCTGATGACGAATCCCATCGCGGTCCTAATTCCCGGCGCGAACGATTCAAACCATGCCCATGCGCCTGGGAGGATTCGAACCTCCGACCCACGGCTTAGAAGGCCGTCGCTCTGTCCACTGAGCTACAGGCGCGTTCGCCGAAGGGTAGCGCTGGCCGTTACTTGCTTCTGGTGCCGAAGTCGGCTGTGACGATCGTCGTCGGCGCGTTGCCGTAGACGCCCGGGGCGCTTCTCGCATGGACGGCCACGAGGCCGATCTCGCGCCAGCGCGGGTTCAGCAGGTTCGCCCGGTGCCGCGGGCTCGCGAGCCACATCTTCAGTGCGCGCAGGGCGCCGACGTCGGGCGAGGCCCAGAGGAGATTCTCGCCGACCGTCCAGCTGCGGTAGCCGCGCGCGGGGTAGAACGTGGCGATCCGGCTCGAGAAGGAGCCGCCGTTCGCGGAATCGTGGCTGAAGTAGCCGAGCCGGGCCATCTGGGTCGAGTGCACATTCGCGGCCGCCCTGAGCGACGGCGAGACACGCAGCGGCACGAGGCCGTGCGCGAGGCGCAAGGCGTTGACCTGCGCGACCAGGCCGGAGCCGAGTCGGCCGACCGGCGCGACGCCGCTCCTCGATCCTGCCGAGCCGACGGACGGCAGGGCGAGCACGGTGAGAACCGCAGCCAGCCCGGCGATGCGAATCCCTCGAAGCACGGAGGGACCATCGGCAGGAGCAGCGCGGTTCTGAAGCCTAAAGCGCCGCCGCGGCCCGCTCGCCCCGGTGCCGCCGCCAGTCGAGCAGGACCACCTGAATCGACCCTGCGACGGGAATCGCCGCGAGCGCTCCGAGGATTCCGGCCAGCTCGGCCCCGATCAGGATCGAGATCAGGACGGCGAGCGGCGAGAGCTGCACCGTACGGCCGTAGATCACGGGCTGCAGGATGTGGTTCTCGACCTGCTGGTAGATGAGGAAGAAGGCCACGACCACGATTCCCGCCGGGATCGAGTGCAGGAACGCGACGACGCCGATCAGGATCGCGGCGATGGTCGCGCCGGCCAGCGGGATCAGGTCGAGGATCGCCACGATCAGCCCGAGCGCCACGGCGTAGGGCACGCCCATGATGAGGAGCACGACCGTCGTCAGCCCGCCGGCGATCAGGCTGATCAGCAGGTTGCCGGTGACGTAACCGCCCACCGTCCGGTAGATGTCGTAGCCCACCTTGCGCCAGCGCGGCTGCGAGCTTTCCGGCAGGAGGCTGTAGAACCGGTCCATCCAGGCGGGGCCTTCGAGGAGCATGAAGAAGGTCATGAAGGCGATCGTGACCGAGGCGATCACGATCGTGATCACGCCCTTGGCGACGTGAATCGCGACACCCGAGAGGCCAAGCACCTTGGCCGCCCCGCCCGACTTGACCGCCTTCTCGACCCGCTCCTGGATGTGGTACTTCGTCTCGAGGAAGCCGAGCCGGCCGCGTCCGTGCGTGATGTCGTGGACGTAGCTCGGGAGCTTGTGGACGAACTCGTTGAGCTGGTCGACGAGGGTCGGGACGATCGTGAAGCTGATTGCGACGAAGAACGCGATCGTGAGCAGGTAGGTGAGCGCGGCGGCCCAGCCGCGGCGGGGTATCCCGTGTCGCATGAACCACTCCACCGCCGGGTTGAGCGCGAGCGCGAGGAAGACCGAGATCAGGATCCAGGTCAGGACGTGCCTGGAGATCCAGATCACCTCGAGGACGATTCCGACCGCGATGATCGTGAAGAGGATCGACAGGACCGTCCGCAGCCGGAATCGGACCAGGCGCTCCTGGAGGTGCTCCTGGATCACACGGCCAGGATGGCGCAGGGCTCGGACGTTTCAGTCGCCCCCGGCTCGGCAAAAGCTCCGCCGTGAGCCTGCGCGGGCGTCCCGTCGAACAGATCGCGTCGCTCCCCGACGGACGGGAGGTGCAGGTACGCGTCGGCATCCCGGAGGACTCGTACATCCCTCGCCGCGAGCTCGACACCGTCGACATCGAGCTGTTCGTCGACGGCCGCGCGGTCGCGGCGGTGAACACCGTGCTGGACGCCGACCAGGCCAGCGAGGCGCTGCAGTTGGCCCGCGAGATCGTCGCGGGCCTCGAGTCAGGCAATCTCGAGCCGACCGCCGCGGCGCTGGAGCCTCTGGCCGACCAGCCCCGCTGAGAGCGGGCGGCGGGAATCGAACCCGCATAACTAGCTTGGAAGGCTAGGGCTCTACCACTGAGCTACGCCCGCGAGCAGCTCACTGTAGCCCGAAACGAGAACGACCTCCCGTTGGGGAGGCCGTTCGGCTAATTACGCGGAGGCCTTGCGGCGAGCAGTTCCGAGACCCTGCGGCGAGCACTTCGGAGTGGCCCCGCGTTGTCTGTAGTTGTCATTTTCGGCCGGTAGTCAACACGGTGCTATCACCCGCATGGGGGATTCGCCGCGCGACAATGGCGCAGTGGAGCGAGCGTTGCTGGTCAGGCATGCGGAGAGCGAGTTCTCCGTCCGCGGGTTGACCAACGGCGACCCGGAGATCGAGGTCGCGCTGACCAAGGCCGGACGGGCCCAAGCGCGCCTGCTCGGCGAGCACCTCGCCGCCGCAGAGATCGACCTCTGCGCCGTCAGCGAGTTCCAGCGCGCCCGGGAGACCGCCGACCTGGCGCTCGAGGGACGCGACGTCCCGCGGCTCGTCCTGCCGGAGCTGAACGACATCCGCTTCGGCGAGTTCGAGGGCCGCCTGCTCGCCGACTACCGCGCGTGGGCGCGTGCGCACGGGCCCGAGGACGAGGTGCCCGGGGGCGAGAACCGGACCGAGAGCGTGGTTCGCTACGTCGCGGGCTTCCGGACCATCCTCGCCCGTCCCGAGCGGACGATCCTCGTCATCGCGCACAGCCTGCCGATCCGCTACGCCCTCAACGCAGCGGCGGGCGGCCTCCCGAAGCCAGCGATGGAACAGGTGCCCTACGCGGAGCCGTTCCCGCTCACCGCGGCCGAGCTCACGGAGGCGGTGGAGCGGCTCGAGACGTGGTCGCTCGCCCCCGCCTGGTCGAGCTGAACAGCAAGAGCACGAACGCGAGCCCCGCAGCCGACGCGCCGAGGACGAAGGGCGCCGCGGGCGAGACGTGCGACCAGAGCAGGCCGGCCGCCACGCTGGCGAGGAGCAAAGCGGCCCCGGTCGCCGCCGAGAAGACCCCGTACGCGGTCCCGATCGCCCGTCCCGGAACCTGGTCCGCGACCCAGGCGCGGGCAACGCCGTCGGTCGCGGCGATGTACGCACCGTAGACCGCGAAGAGCGGCCACACCGCCCAGCTTCCGGGCGCGACCGCGAACCCGAGGTAGACGAGGCCGAATACGAGCAGCCCGCCGCCGAGCACGAGCTCTCGCCGGCGCCGGTCGGAGAGCGCACCGAGCGGCCAGGACAGTCCCGAGTAGACGACGTTGTAGGCCGCATAGGCGAGCACGACGAGCGTCGTGCCGAGGCCGAGCTCCTTCGCGCGCAGGAGCAGAAAGACGTCGCTCGAGTTCCCGAGCGAGAAGACGACCCAGACCGCGAGCACCATCCAGAACGCGCGCGGCAGCGGTCCCGGCTCAATCGCGACGACCGGCTCAGTCGCCGCTTTCGGCGCTTCCCGCACGGCCCGCAGCAGGAGCAGCGCGAGAAAGCCCGGCGCGACCGCGAACAAGAGCACACCGCGGAACGAGAGTCCCACCGCGAGCAGCGCCACCGCCGCCAGCGGGCCGACGACCGCACCGGCGGTATCGAGCGCCCGGTGGTAGCCGAAGGCAGCGCCGAGCAGCGGCGCGGGGGTCGAGTCGCGGATCAGCGCGTCACGAGGCGCGGTGCGGGCGCCCTTGCCGAGCCGGTCGACGACCCGGCCCGCGAGGACCCAGCCCCAGTGCGGCGCCGCGGCGACCACGATGCGCCCCACGGCCGACCCCCCGTAGCCTCCGCCGACCCACGGCAGGCGCCGCTCGCCCCAGCGGTCCGAGAGCCAGCCGGCGAGCCCGCGCAGGCCGACGGCGATCCCCTCCGCCACGCCCTCGATCACGCCGACCGCCGCAACGGGCGCTCCGAGCGTCACCGTGAGAAACAGCGGCACAACCGGGTAGGCGAGCTCGCTGGCGGCGTCGTTCGCGAACGAGACCCAGCTCAGCGCGCGAACGTTGCGCGGCAGCGCCAGACGGGCACGCCGAGCCTGGGCCAACGCCTCCACCGCCCCTATTCAAGCGGCTAGGCGAGGAGACGGCGCGGCACTAGACACCGATTGGCATTTCTCCTAAGCTCGACCGCAGACTGTGGTCGGCGACCGGCCTATTCCGGTCGCTGGGGAGAGGAGAGCTAGTGCATTTCAAGGGGATCTTTAGCTTGGGCTTGGTGCTGGTCGCTTCCGTTGCGCTGGTCTCTGGCTCGGGAGCCGGAACCACTGCAGCCAAGAGCGGCACACGCATCGACGTCTCCACTAGGGCGTCAATCGTCCACTACCTGCGCTCGATTCACGTGAACCCGAAGGGGGTCGTGATTCAGCGCGGCCTACGTAACTACGCCGGGCCGAGTTGCCCGGGTAGGGCCTGGAGGTGCGCCCGGACTCTGCATGCGGTCGTCCAGATCGCCCGCCCGGGAGGCATGAACAGGTTCCTCTGTAGAACCGCGCGGTGTGCCGTCCTTCAAGTCGCGGCAGCGGCGAGCAGGAACAGTGCCACCTGCATAAAGACAACCGGCCTTGGGGCGTCCTGCTCGATCACCCAGTCGAACTCTGCCGGAAACACAGCACTGATCTGGGAGGATGCCGGCAAGCTGACCGGTCTCACGCAAACCGCGGTTTACAGCGCCTCAATCGTCCAGCGGTCCGCTTCAGGGGCGAACCTCGCCTGCGTCCATCAATCCATCTTCATCGATGGGTCGACGACCAATACGAGGTCGACGGAGGCGACCGTGACGCTCGAGGCACACCAGTCGATCTTTGTCAAGCAGGACTCGACTAGCGGCTCCAACACCGCTGAGAACGCGGCGAATCCGTCGACCGGCGTTTACACGTGCGCCTCGACGGCGGTGTCGCAGGATCAGAAGCTGACGTCGACTGCAACGAGCAGGGGCCTGATCACACAGAACGAGAACGACGCACAGACCCTGTGCCCCGATGGTGTCTCTGGCGACTACTTCAACATGTGCCTTGACATCGAGCAGAACCAGAGCACCGGGTTCAAGGGCGTCGCTACCGGCACGAACAACGGGACCTTCGAGCAGACGAACACGCTGAGCGCGATCGCGAACAGCCCCGCCGCAGTAAACCAGACGCAGAGCTCCCACACGCTGACGGGAGACGGCGGACTCGTCGGGACAATCAACCAGGACAGCATGGGCGTTTCGACCGCGATTGCGACGCAGTCGGAGACGCAGTGCGAGGACGCGGCAACGACCGGCCTCACGTCGTGCGATACGGAGGACGCAGACGCATCCGAAGCTCCCTCCTCACTGACGCAGACGCAGTATGGGCCGGAGGGGATCTGGAAGCCGCGAAATCGCCATCGGGGCCGCCGGTTCTACTCGACCTTCAAGGGTCTTGGAACGGCCACGCAGACTGGCAACAGCCAAGACACCTGCACGATCACCCAGACCTCGAAGCGGGACAACGACCAGGGGAGCGGGAGCACGCAGACGAACACCGTCAAGGGCGACTGCAGCACTCCTGGAAACTGCACCGACAATCAGACCGTTACCGTCAACGGGCAGACGACCACCAACACGCAGAGCGGGCAGAACGTCGACGCGCAGACGACGTGCTCCGGGAGCACCTGCACGACGGGCACGAATGCAGTGCTGATCGCAGGCACGGGCGACTTTGGAGACACCGAGCCGAACAACAACCTCGCGCAGGAGCTAACCGGCGCCGGATATACAGTGACCGAGGAGCCGACTCTTCCGGCGGACCTAAGCAGCTTCGGTCAGGTTTGGTGGGTCGATGCGACCCCGCCGACGGCGGCCGAGCAGAATCAGCTGATCGCCTTCGCGCAGAGCGGGAAGGGCGTCTTCCTCACTGGCGAGAACGCTGACTGCTGCGGGTCGCTGAACGCCGCCGACCAGTCGATGGTGAACTCGATCGTTAGCGGCGGTGGAATCACGGTCGGAGGCCAGTCTGTCTGCTGCGCCGGTACGGCGGTTGCCTACCCTGTGAATTCCAGCGTCGTCGGCAACCTCGCGACGCAGCCGCACACGGTCACAAGCTGGACGGCAACATACCCCGGCCTTATCTCAGGAATGCCGGGCTCGTCGATATTCGCCTACTACCAACCGGATGAATCGACGACGCAGGTGGTTGCGGCAGCATGGGATCGGGCGAGTACCGTCGGAAACGGCCGCTTGGTCGTGTTCATGGATATCAACTGGGCGGAGAGTTTTTGGGAGGGCGCGAACTGGTCCGACGTGGCGGAGAACGTTGCCTTCTTCCTGTCCGGCCTCAGTAGCCCGCCCAGCCCGATCTTGGTCGCCGCCCCAGTTGCAGTGACGGGACCGCCCGAGACGGAGCCGGTCGCAACTTACGCTGGAGTTGCGTCTCGCACCGCAATAGCGGCGCCGTAAGCAGCACGAGGTAGCTCGCGTTACGCAATCGAGGGGCCGGTGGGAGCCGGCCCCTCGACTAGCTCCGCAAGCTCGCGGTCGATCGCGTCGCGCCGCAAGTCCGCGTCCATGCGGACGAAGATCGCGCGTGCGCGCTCGAGCTCGACCCTCGCGCCAATGACGTCGCCGAAGGCCCGCAACGAACGGCCGAGCGCCAACCGGGCCTCCGCGACGTCGATCGCGAAGTCGAGCTCCTCGAGCAGCCGCAGCGCCTCTGCGAACGCGGCGGCGGCCGTTACCGACTCGCGCGCCGCGGTGGCAACCGTCGCTTCCGCCAGCAGCAGCCACGAGCGCGCGTAGGCGGCCTCTTCCGGCACGCTCCGCGCCGCAAACGCGACGATCTCGCGCGCGTCGTCGAGCCGGTCCTGAGCCACGAGGGCCTGGACGAGATGGGAGTACGTCTTGAGCACCGCCCAGCCGCCGATCTGGAGAGAGATCGGCAGCGCCTCAAGCAGCCAAGCCTCCGCGTCTTCGGCGCGACCGTCCTCGAGGGCGAAGATCGCGAGACCGGAAATGAGGTTCTGGACCTGGAAGTAGCTGTCGCCGGTGCGCTCGAACCACGTCCGCGCCTGAAGGCAGAGGCGCTCACCCTCGACCGGTCGCCCCCGGTAATACGCGAAGATCCCGAGCCACGAGGTCGCCTCAGCCTCGATCCGGTGGCTGCCGAGCTCTGCCGCGAGCTCGAGGCAGCGGCGGAGCTCGGCCTCCGCGGCCGCGAGATCGTTGCGCCCGAGTATCGCAGCGATGCGAAGATGACCCTCGGCGAGGAGCGCACGGTCGTCGATCTCCTCCGCAGCGAGGATCTCGGAGCGGAGATTTTCGACCGCCTCCTCGAGCTGACCCTCGAAGTCGCCCATGAACGTGGCGAGCACGGACGCCACCCTGACTTGAAGGTGGGCGGCGTCGGTCAGGCCCGCCAGCCTCTCGGCATCGAGTAGACGGCGGTGCGCGTCGGTTGGCCGTCCCTGGCGCTGGTCGATGTCGCCCAGCAGGAGCAACGCTTCCGACTCGAGGTCGGCTCGTCCCAACACAGACGCGCTCTCGGCCACCTCGAGGAGCTCGTCGGTCGCCTCCTTGAGCAGACCGAGCATCATCGCCGTGTCAGCCCGCCGAACACGTAGCTCGATCCGCAGCTCTTCGTGCTCGTCCCCTAGGACGTCGAGCGCGCGCGTGTAGTAGCGGTGCGCCTCGCGGAGGCTCTCGCGGCGCTCAGCCCGCCACGCCGCGTCGGCGAGCGTGGCTGCGGCTTCCCGAACGGGCGGATCGATCGGGCTGCGGGCGACCTCCCGGGAGAGCAGGCACGCCTGCTCCAGGTGCCACGCGATGATCTCGACGAACTCGTCTGCACTACTCGGCAGGCTCTTCACCCATTCCGAGAAGCCGAGGTGGAGCTGCGCGCGGCGGCCCTTCGGCACCTGCCCGTACGCGACGTCCCGCATCAGGATGTGCTTGAACGAGTACTCCTGGTCGTCGGCGACCGACGAGACCTGCAGGTGCGCGACGAAGTCGCGGCGCTCGAGCTCCGCCAACCCCGACCGCGGATCTTCGGGCGCCGCCCCCTCTGGTGCGCCCAGGTGTGCGACCGCGCCGGCCCAGAACACGGCACCGATGACAGACGCGTGATGGGCGAGCTGCTTCTCCTTCGTTTCCAAGCGATCGAGGCGAGAGCTGATCAACCCTTGCACGCTCGTCGGGACCGGGACGTTGCGCATCTCCTCGCTCTGCCAGCGCTCGAGATCGAGCAGCCCCTCTTCGCGCAGCATCCGCACCGTCTCCTCCAGGAAGAGCGGGTTGCCGCCGGCGTTGGCGATCAGCCCGGCGGCGAACGGCGTCTCGGCGAACGCGGCGTCGCCGGTGAGGTCCGTCAGGAGAGCGGCGGCCTGTTCGGGCCCCAGCGTCTGCAGGTCGACCGTCCGGCGTCTGCCCTCCCTGCCGAGGAAGCCGGGCGCCTCGTCCTCGAGCTCCGGGCGCGCGGTACCGATGAGCAGAAGCGGCACGCCGTCCTCCTCGGCA
>WNGE01003273.1_pt2 | contig 21155 bp, 22 predicted proteins | sample 5400651 | NCBI WGS metagenome assembly WNGE01 (sample SAMN13153370, study PRJNA577476) | soil metagenome | isolation source: 60 cm soil or saprolite under grassland replicate 2 | place: USA:California | collected 2016-06-15 | reverse complement strand
CCGCCGGGCCTGCTTGGCAGCCCAACTCATCAAAATTTCCCTCTGCCTGCAGCGCCTTTTCCACTCGGCCGAATAGGCTGAAATTGAGCCGGCACCGAGCCATGCCAGTTACTAGGCTGCCTGCAAAATTGTACGCGATTCGGAGCCTATCTCATCATGACTGCACGCCGATGTGGCCGAATCGGTAGTCATGGTGCTTTTGGCGCCTCCGCCCACTCTAAGCGAGCCCGCCCGCCCGATCTGATTGGTCCGAAATCTGCAGTCAACCATGCCCGGAGCTTGTTATTTTATATTATATATATATATATAATTTATTTACGGTTTTCAATTTTTTCAGTAATATTTATTAATAAATAAATATATTATTTATCAACACGTTTATTAATATATTTATTAATAAATATATATATACGCGTGTTATTTAATTTATTTATTAATAAATGTATTATTCATCAACACGCTTATCAATAAATAAATATAATATATATATTTTATATTCTTTTAAATCTTGATATATATATATATTTAATTTTTATAATATTAATTTTTATTAAATAAGTCTGCGTTGTGCGCGTTAAGAGTGCTTTATTATTATTATTATTTTTCAAATTTAAGAATATATGGAGTCTGTGACTATGGTACTTTACCTATCATGTGACAGGATTTATCTAGCTATTTGATGACCTATATATACAAATACATTAGGCCTTTTCGAATGATATTTTTTTTGCCTTGTCACCGTCAAACTATCCAATTGCCTCCTTCGATCAAGAGATTCTGAGTGTTGAATATAGAATATAAAACATTCTTTCGCAAACTTTTTTTTTTAATATATAGATATTAGAATGATCAGATCATCCACTGGTCAACTTTCAAATCACATTAAAAATGCTAAACGTATTAAATAGTTTTATATTTATAAAATGCGCTTAAAACTGTTGATAAAAAATATTAACGCGCTTAATACTTTTTTAGATTATATTTAAACGCGAGTTAACGCGATTAATATAATCAGCGTCGTATATATTATGCTGTTTTACGCGGACTTTTTACTTTTTTAATATATAAAATTCGTATTACTTTATTATCGTATAAAGATGTAGATCTATATATTTAATAATAATAAAAATAATAAATACTTAGAATTTATATTATAATCTGATCATTCTTTGATCATATTCTATATAAATTTATATAAGTGATGCCCGTAATTTCAGCTCCGAACAACGCCGAGCCTGGGGACCCACACATCTCAATATGATTGAGATGGCCGCACCTAGCATATTATACTTCGTTAAAGTAAGTCAGCGCTTATTATAAAGCGTTTAATAATACGTTAAAATATTTTCCCGTAATTTAAATTTGCGAAGGAAATATTTAACGATAACTGGACCAAAATTACCTTTTCGGTAAAATAATATAAATAAAAACGGTTTTATAAGCGCGTTTCGCATGCGTGTAATAATCCACTCGTAATTAAAGAATTTTTATTTTTAAAAGGTTTTTTTAAGTATCATACCTTTTACCCTTATAGGCCTTAAGGCGCTGGGACGGGGTCTAAAATAACAATAATAAAAATAAATTAGCAAAAATTTTTTAAACCGTGCTTTTCACTACATAACTTAACGAATCACCTGCGTAGGCCACCAAGGCGCTAAGACAGAGTATAAGAATTCATAATTAATAATAATATATTTATGTATTTCGGCATGATATCATGCCAAAAGACATCGCATAACCCGAAATATTTATATTTACCTTACTCTTATTTCAGCATGATATCATGCCGAAATAAACTTGTAAAAACGTCATATTTAAGTTCAAGCAACGTCACGTTCGATTTGGGGAGAAACTGGGGAACCTGACCACTATATAAATTTAGGATATTTTTTGAAACTAATCAACTTCTCAATCCCTCCGCCACCCGATCTAAATACATCACCAGCTCTTCTGACGTCATCTCGAGCATCCGCGGGTAAGGTCCGGGCCGGCCCAAACGCGGCTGATCCTTCGCCCAAGTCCACTCCTGACCCTCATTCTTCCTATCGATAGCCCACCACTGACGTCTTCGAGTCCCCTTGGCAGTCGAGATCAGAGTTCCGTTAATATCTGGATACGGAAGAATCCAATGGAAGGCCAGGAATTCCGCTCGAAATAAACGATGCCAATATTCGTCCACCCCGGCCTTGGCCCTTGTCGCCGCCCTCACCTTCTGGTACATGATTCGGAATGGTTTACCTTCAAAGTGCTTTCGGTTATATCCGTCCGAGGAACCCCACAACCACTCCATCAATTCCGCCGGGTGCTTTGTCTTTGTTTTGTTACCTGAAACGAGATTGGGCGGGTCGACGAAGGCTTCGCGGAGCCCTTCGTAACAGAATTGGACGGCATCCTTATCCTCATCCGTTTCGACCGATTGACGGAGCTCGCCGGCCAGTGCGGTCAACACGTCCCGGCGGAACTGACGAAAGCAAAGATGGGCCATCAATCGAACTATCTCGTCTTGCGCGGCGATGGAGCCCGCGCTCGTCTCTAAGCGCTCAAAACAGAAGGTCAGCTCCTGCGCGGTATCCCGGATCAGGCGGCTACCGGTACGGTACCACGATAGCAGACTTTGGTTCAAACCGACCATCTCCCCCGAGATTTCCGCCTCGAAACGGAGGTCCTCCCAATTCACGGCCGGATGAAACCACCCAAAACCGTGGGCGGCAATGGTCGACTCGAGTCCAAGACCCCTTAGGGCCCGTCCTTCAACCTCTCGCCTGTGATACCACAGCGTCGACTCGCGGGCCAGGTCGCTGCTGGCAAATCCCCGAAGGGCCTTGATCAGGACGATCATCAGCCTCGTGCGCTCCAGGGGGACACCCGTCTGGGGGCTGGTGATGCTCGCGATCTCGAGCGCCGAGGTGAACTTCTCGTAGTTCCCCAGCATGAACCGCGCGTAGTTACGCGTCGTCAACGGCCACACCGACGGGGGATGACTGGGTAGGCGGCATGGTGGATCCGCCCGAGCCTCCAGATCGAGTGCGCGTCGCTTGATGGCCTGGAAAAGATGCCAGTCCACCCGAAATTCCATCCGAACTCCGAACGACGTCGTCTCTGACGCTCGATACGCCTGACGCGCTCGAACCTTACTGGCGTGGTAGCTGCTAACGAGGGACTCTCGTGCTTTCACGTGGGATAACTTCGCGCTTTTGACGTTTGCCTTCCAGATGCCCGCGTCGATCGCCAGCTCGTCGAGTGCCTCGCGGCCGAAGGGGTGACACGTCTGCGCGTCCACGATTTCCTTTTCGGATGCATACCACTGGCCGTATAGCCATCCACCCTGGCGGATCCAACACCTCTTGGGAGGGACCAGAGTCATCCCTGCGGCGTCTCGTAAAAAACCGACGTGGAAAAACTCGGCCCGTCCGTTCTTCCCATCGAAGCCGTCTTCGAGCAGCGATCGATGCTGACGTTCGAGGCAACACCTTTTCCAGAGGTAAACCAGGGCCTCACCGCCCGGATCATCCGCTCCATGGGTCGAACCGGGAAGAGGCGGACACACCTCCCCTCCGATATCCTGGATCACCTGATCCATCAGGTCGAAGTGGAAGATCTGGGCGAGACGCGCTTCGAATCGACCCATGGCCTGGGCCAACGACCCGGTAACCTTGAAATCCATCTTGACCCCTTTCACGTTCACGAGCAGGAACCCATCGCGAAAGTCGCCCAGCCCGTTTGCCGGATCGCGGATTCGCGCCTGCAACGTCTCCCAAATTCGATGAAGCTTGTCCGGCTGGAGGGGATAGGTGGCATACTGTTTCAGGCCACGTTCGCGAAGATACGTCTGACGTTCCATGCCTTTCGCTCGGGCATTCAGCTCCGCCATCCGCTGGGTTGGGGGGAAGTGTTGGACCCGGTCCTCCTCGAGATATTGCCTACAAGCCGGCCACATCCCCCGATCGAAGAATCGGACGGCCTGATCGTCGGCCAGATAGGTGAACTTCCGATCCCCCTCGATCAACCACGGGAAGAACAGGTAGACCGCACCATGACGAAACCCGTCGACGGATCCGAGGTAGAGGTGAGGGATGTCTCGCAGGTGCCGGAGGTGCCTTCGGATTTTCCCGTCTGGCCCGTGGAATTCCACCTGCCGTTCCACATGGACATCGGTCTGGATGTTGTACGAAACCTGTTTCGCAGGACACCATCGAAAGCCCTGCCGGAACGCGGCGAAGGAACGGGGGAAGGCCAACACGCTGTCGATGTCGAACGATCTCAAAGGCGCTGCCGATGCCGCGGCTTCCTCGTGGAGGCAGACATTGCGCACCGGCTCTTCGGTGCTCGCTGAACCTTCGAACAGGTCGGCGAGGACCGTGGCTTTGGTATACACCCTCCGTGGCATTCCCCTGTTTCCGGGAAATCCGTCCGAATAGAGGCCCGTCTCCGCCTTGAACGATGGCCCCATCCCACGGAGGTCCTGATAGGTCGCCGACAGATCATGGTGATTGTCGCCCCCGCGAGCCATGTGGAGGAGATGTGCCTGTCGGTGCTCGCGTTCCGTACATCCGTCCCAGTCTCCCATCAGCAGCCCGAGCAGTTTATTTGCCGCCTGTTCGACATCGCTCGATCCTGCAGACGCGGAGGTCGCGGCGTCTGATGGATCGTCGGTTGAACCGTCGCTCTCGGATGGGATATAATCTTCCACGTCGACGTCCGACGCATATGGAGCGATTCCATCACGATGACCATCCTCATCCTCCCGCCAGCTTGATTCCGACGGTGGATCGAAGCCGTCGTCATGGCCGAACAACCCCCCCTCGTGATCACTCTCCGCAATGTCACCATCAGGGGGTATCGTTTCTTCGTCCCCTTGCGTATCGTCGCCTGGGGTCCGGTAATGGCTGGGTGACGTCGTCCCATGGTCTGTTGGGGATCGATCGCTTGAGGGATTAGGGAGGACCTGCATACAACGGGGGTTTGGATCAATTATCATGAGCAATGAACCACGTTGGGTCAACTTACGGTGAGAAATCGACGCGTCTCGGAGGGTGGGGAGGGCGGCGTCGAGAGAACCGGTCTGATGACTCGCCTCGGCAGGTGATGGCCCATACTCGATGTGTGCCGCGACCGTGCGATTGCCTGTTGCCGTCGGATGGATGGCGACGCTGGGGAAATGCAATCAGCGACGGATGTGATTCTCGACGGCCGTGTGCGCGTCGCTGGCACAGGAGACTGCGACATGGAACTTCGGCGAAGCCGTGAAGACGTAGCGCGAGAGCGTCCTCGCCTCTGTAGGCGATAGTTCATGCTGGAAGTTATCAGGATGACCGACGAATTGTTCCTGAGTGGACTTCATTCGAGGTTGGGACTGCGAGGCGGCATGTGGCAGGGTAAATTGAAGGGACCAGTCGATGTCAACAAAAGGTTTCGGCATGTTATCATGCCGAAATAGCCCGTCGGCCGGGATCACGCGTCGTTCACACCCCAACCAAAACATCGACCATCATCCCAAGATCACCGACGAGGACCCGGCGAAGGGGTTTGGGCCGAAGTTGAGAATCTGGCCGCATGTTCGATTCTGCTTCAGGTGGGACCGCCTCTTCTCCGTGATCGGCGATACTGACACCCTGCAGGAATGAGAGGCGACGCCAGCGGCGGGGGGGCGGGCGGCGGGGAATGCACCACGGGGCTGCAATTGCCAGGCAGGCAGCTTGCGCAATGCGTACAGTGGCCGAAAATCCCGAAAGCTGTGTGGATCTTCCTGTCATTCGAAGGATCGGACGGGCATTGGGTCTGGGGCGTGTCAAAATACATCCTACCTGCAAGAGGGCGCGGGGTGTGGGGGGCCGTAGGGAGAGAGATGGATGCCAGCAATAAAAATTACTCGGATGCATTGTATGTTACTGTACATATTTCGGCATGATGACATGCCCAGAACTTCAACCCTCTCCAATGCATATATCCTACCCCGTCTCCTCTCCCCGCCGTCACGGTCTTGATTCATCCCTCGCCCTCATCCCCAGTCTCGCCCTCGTCCCCGGCTCCCTCGCTCCCAGTCTCGCCGCCGTCATCCCGACCGGCCTTGACAGCCTCGACGACCCTATCCATCAATGGTTTGGCCGTGCCCGTCTTGAGTTGCTGGATCTGGAGTTTTGCGCCGGCCTGCATGGGATCGTAGATGTACTCGTTGAGAAGCTTGCAGATTGGCTCGATCGAGGGGACGTATTTCTTCAGGAGAGGGTAGACCTTGGCCATGCGCTGGTTGCCCCAGCGATTCAACCTGAAGCGTCTTAGCGGCACGGAGATCCGGTGAGACGAGGGGGGGATCACTTACCTATTCATGGTGCCGATGGGGAGAACCGGGATGATCCCATTTCCGAACTGGTCCTTCAGCGCCGCGACACCCTGGGCGGCCTGACAGCGGTTCTGCAGAGTGGAGTTGGGGATTTCTAGCGAGTCGGCCAAGTATTTGACGATGCAAGACTGCCAGTTCACCCCGCGTCGGGTGGAATATCCTCGTCCTCGCAAGAACCCGATCAGATCCGTGTCCTTGGCGGCGGCGAGGTCCCGCAGGCGGTTGTATCGTTCCAGGAGACGCAGCGATGAACCGATCTGGGCCATGTGCGCCAGTCCGCTCGACGAATGGATGTGGGTTGACTGCGCGCTGGAAAACGCGTGGTAGAAAGCACGGATCGGCGCTGGGTTCTCGTCCATCTTGGAGAGCGCATGCGCCCTCGCCGCCACCCCATGATCCATCCCGTCCTCGTCCTTCAGGGAGTACAGCCGGATCAGGCCGCCGAGACGGCCAAGAGCCTTGGGCCCCATCATTTCCGCGAAGAAAAAGTTGGCGATCTCCACCGCTTCGCCGGCGGTGAATCCCACGGTTTTCTGGGAGTTGTTGGTCGCGACTTTCACCTTCATTTTTTCCAGCTTCTCCAAGAAGACGTCTCGGGCCGCGCTGAGGTGCTGGGCGTCCGTTTCCGCCGTCATCGCGAGGGTCAGCTTTTCCAGCCTAGACCTCGCCTCCGCCCCTCCCTGTTTGCCTTCCCCCGGGAAAACCACGTCCTGCATCTCGCCATCCCCGTCTTCATCGTTGTCGTCGTCTTCATCGCCTTCTTCATCGTCTTCTTTGTCGCCATCCTCCTTGCTCGCCCCCTCCTCCTCTTCGTCTTCGTCGTCGCTGCCCCCGTCCACGGCCTCGTCCTCGTCCTCGTCCTCCTTTCCACCCCTCTTGATTCCCTTTCGCCCAGAGCTTGTGGTATCCGGAAGAACCAGGCTGTATTCTTCGGCCAGGGCTAGGGCATAACGATTAACGGCCAGGATGAGACTGTGGCGTTGTTGCATGTCCGGCTCGCGGTTGATGTATCGGGTCAGCTGGGAGAAAGTCTGCGAGCTGTTTAGGGGCTGGCTTGCGGCCGGATGCCAAGGTGACTTACCGTGATCAGGGTACTCCTATGCTCTGGCGTGACCGGGACAGGCAAATCCTCGGATGCGGCCCCAGGCTTGACCGGAGTCTGCGGGATACGCGGAGCAGACATCGTCGAGGGAAGAGAATGAATGGGCAATGAAGCTGCAGGTAGCGTGTAAATGTTGTGGTGGGGGAATGCTGTGATGGGGGAATATTATAATAGAGAAGGAATGCTACGATAGGGGAAAGAAATATTGTGGCGGGCGGAAAGGGCAAAACGTTGCTGTGTTTTGGGTCCGTGCGGGGATTTCGGCATAACAACATGCCAAAATCCCCAAGATTCGCCCCCACCACCAACATCCCACGACTTCTCGCATAACCCCACACGACGAATTTCGATCACGAGAACAAGAACGGCATGATGGCCAGCTCGTGTCCTTGCGGCCCTCCCGTCTCCTGCCCCCGTGCCAACCGTCCCTCTCCGTTCGCGGCCTTCAGATTCCCCCCGGGTCATCAGCCGTTCTCCAAACTCGGCGAATTGGTCCAAAAGGGCATTCTAGACCACCTACAATACTCGGACGAAGGCGGTCATGCCCAGGGGTGGAAGGCCGTCATCACCGCGTCCAGCCCGTCCTTTGGGTGCATTCGTGAAGAAGCTTTCGCCCCCAGCAAGCAGGAGGCCAAGCGTTCGGCCGCTCGTACGCTCATGAGTCGCGTTGTGAAGGGTGTGTGATTACTTCTCTTCCTCGCAAACAGGAACATGCTGACACCGCCGTAGCTCTTTTCCCGGATCATGGTCTCCCAAGCCCTCCACTTTCACAGGCATGCTCCCTCTCACCACCCAGCCCTCCTTGCTCGCAGGCATGCTCCCCCCCGTTGCCCAGCCCTCCACTTTCACGGGCATGCTCCCTCTCACCACCCAGCCCTCCTGGCTCGCAGGCATGCTCTCCCCTTTTGCCCAGCCCTCCTCCGCGTCGACGGTCCCACATCACCCCAAGGCAAGAGCGAGTTCTAGCGGCCGCTCGCGGCGAACTCCGGGTCATTCGAGGGATGGCACTCTCCCGCGGGATTCACGCCCGCACATCCACCTTCCTCTCGATCGACGTCGAAGCGTACGAAGGAGGAAACGAGGTGCTTGAGGTCGGAATCGCCTGGATCTCCGCTGCGGAGGTCTGGTCGCCCCGCAAGATCTCATCCCGACATCTCATCGTTGAAGAACACGTCGATCTGCGAAACGGCCGATACGTCGCGGACAATAAAGAAAACTTCAACTTTGGAACATCAGAACTAGTGCCAATGGCGGCCTTGGCCGGCGTAATCATCCAAGCCCTGGAGGGGATCACGGCGGGGTGCGATCGCACCTACTTGATCGGCCACTCCATTCATCATGATGTTCATTGGCTGGAGGGTCTGGGGATCGACCTCGACCGACTGGCCCTGACCACGTGCGATATCGGCAAGGCACACCAAGGCAAAAAAGGTCACTTGCAGTTGACCAGGCTTGCCGCCATCATGGATCATCACGGCATCAACCAGGCCAACTTGCATAACGCCGCGAATGACGCCTATTACAGCCTGGAAGTCGGTCTACGGATGATGGAGGTCGAGGATGAACTTCGCTACGGCGAACTGGAACGGGATGGCCTGCTTCTATGAAGTGCATTTCTTTGGTCGGGCGGAAGAATGGGAGATGGCCGTGTATGATAGCTGTACCGTAGCAATACCACTCGTCGATCATCTGCCGAAGCTTTCAGTCGTCCGGCGATGGTCTGCATCGCCGGCGGGGTCCATGAACCGCCTGGTCTTGAACAGTGTACCTTTGCTCGATTCTCTCTCGGGCGCGTAACACGTGGTTTTCGGACCCATCTCGTCTATTTACCGCTTCGTCCCCCGGTGGACTGCCCGCTCCTCTTCCGGCCAGCGATACTGACGGCTTATTGTACCGTGGTGTACGTGTTCGGGCATGACGACATGCCAAAAGCAGCCAGGGCGGCCTGGGGCTCAGCCGTCTTTAATACATATATACCATACGAATCTTCTACTTCCCTCGCCGTCGCTGTTATCCCCCCGTTCCCTTACCTCCCTCATCCATCGTTGTTGCCCGCCCCATCCTCTCCTCTGGCATCTCCGGCCTCGTCGTTTTCATCCTCCGCGGAGCCGATGGCCTCCTTGACCTTATCCAAGAAGGGCTTGGAGGAGCCCGCCTTGATTTGCTGCATTCTGAGTGGCGCTCCGGCCTGGATCGGATCGTAGATGTATTCTTCGAGGATGTCGCAGATGGGTTGAATGAACGGGACGCGCTCCTTCAGCAGAGGGTATACCCGAGCCATCCGCTGGTTGCCCCAGCGATTCAGCCTAGGGCGGTTCAGTACCACGGTGATCCCAGGGGGAAAGGGCCGAATGACTTACCTGTTCATGACCCCCAGTGGAAGGACGGGAATGATGCCATTTCCAAACTGATCCGTGAGCGCGGCGACGCCGAGGGCGGATTGGCACGTGTTCTGAAGCGTGGTGGGGCTGATCTCGAGGGATTCGGCGAGGAACTGCACGATGCACGACTGCCAACCACGACCACGCCGGGTGGAATAGTTGCGCCCCTTGAGGAAGGCCAGCAGCGCGGGGTCCTTGCCGGCGGCCATCCGACGAAGACCGCCGTACTGCTCGAGCAGATTGATGGACAGCGTGATCTGATGCATGTGGGCGAGTCCGCTGGTCGAGCTGGTCCTGGTCGATTGGGCTTTGGAGAAGGCGTTGAAGAACCGACGGATGCTCAACGGATTGTCCGCCATCTCCGCCAAGGTCTGAGCCCGCGCCGCCGCCCCCCGGTCCATGCCGTCGTCGAGCTCGGCCGTGTACAGGCGGACGAGGCTGCCAAGGCGACCAAGGGCCTTCGGTCCCATCATCTCGACGAAGAAGAAATTGGTAATCTCCGCCGCCTCGTCTTGGGCGAACCCGACAACCTTGGTCCTGTTATCCGCCGTCACCTTGACCCGCATCTTCACCAGCTCTTGGAAGAAGGCGTTTCGGACCTTCTCGAGTTGTTCGGTGCCCGCTTCGGAGGTCATTGCCAGCGTCAAGCTTTCAAGCTGGTCCTCAACCTCCCCCCGGTCTCGGTTGTTTATGGCCGTGAATCGGACGTCCTGCATCGCCTCCTCCCCGCCCTCCTCCCCGCCCTCCTCCTCGCTCTCATTCGAGTTCTCGTCCTCGTCCTCACCGCCGCCTGCATCGTCGTCCCCGCTCTCGTGGGTGTTTCGCTTCGGCCTGGAGGGCGTGGCGTTCGGAAGGCTCACGTTGTTTTCCCTCGCCAGGGCCGACACGAACTGGTTGAGGCAAAGGATAAGGGTCTCGCGTTGTTGGGCGTCCGGCTCCTTGCCGATGAACCGAGACATTCCGCGGAAAGACTGCGCATTCGTTAGCGGCCGGCTTGCAGCTGGCGGATGTCACGGGGACGTACGTCTTCCAGAATCGTCCGGTGCTGGGGGCTAACCGGGACGGGTCCTTCCACCGTTGCGCGGTCAGGCTCAGGAGGAGGAGTCGACGGAAGAGGCATGGTCGAGTGGGAGAGGACGATTACGTGAGATCTGGGTCTTGTAAATGGGGAGCCGATGATGGTGTGGGTTGGAGGATGATCAGGTGGGAACGTTTGGTGATGTCGTAGCTTTTGGGGGTTTGTTATTTTGTTTTGGGGAGGAAGCTGTGCGGGGAACCGGTACGCTAGGCCAATTACGGCATGACATAATCCGATTGAGCATAACCATTGCTGCTATTTCGGCATGATATCATGCCAAAATCTTTCTTTCGCGCGGAGGAGAATGGTTGGAACCGGTGGTAATTGGGCATATTGGACGGTCTACGATTACAGGGTCGGGACTATAAAGGATTGTATGAAAGATCCATTCATTAAGTAGTTGGGCGAGAATCGCAGGACAGGCCTGGCATCTGCGCTGAAGGAGGCGAATTGACGGATATTTGGACAAATATCAAGGGTATCGTTGCCCAACCGAACCGCAGTATCCCATCCATTTCCCAGGTCCAGAAACTCCAAATTATCCCGCCTGCCGATTCCATCCTGTCATCGTACCCTTTATCCCCGACGCGTGGGCTTGCTCCCTTGGCCACCTCCGGCCTTGCTCGCCGGGGAAGGTTTGTTGGTCTTGGGGAAAAGGAGTCTCATGACGGTGGGGAGGTCTTCGTCGTCTTCGTCGTCCTCGCCTGAATCAGAAACCGCCTGGACGGGTCGCTTCTTGCCGGTCGAAGGAGCGGAAGGGGGGGCGAAGCGGGTGGGCGTCTTGGGGGTGCCATGGGGAGTCGGGTTGGGTTTTGAGGACGTCTGGGAGGCGCTGGTCTTTACGATCTTGTCGATGGTGGCCATAAAATCTTCGGACTCGGCGTCTGCTTTGGCATTTGATTTGGCGGAGGAGGCAGTGGCGTTCTCGGCAGGAGCGTTCTCGACAGGAGTGTTCTTGGCCGGAGCATCCCCGCCGTAAACGACTTGGGGGGCCGGACGTTAGCATATACACAAGGCAACGAAGCATGGAACCTACCGCGGACGGCGGTTTGGAGGATGACGCGACCGCTGGGATCGAGCTTCAGCACCTTCTCCATCGCGAGCTCCATCTAGGACTGGTCAGGGGGAAGGAACGGGTGAGATGGGTAGGCTGGGCAGAAATGCTTACCTTGGCCGTCTCGAGCTTCAGGTGTGTGGACATGGTCGCGACCGGCCGAGGGTGGATGTTTGGACCCAAGTTCCGTAGCTGAGATGGGCACCTGGGTTGTCAGCGGTCGGGAACTGGACACAGCAAGCGGATCAGAACAAAGGTTCGAGGTAGGACGCACCCCAAAATGAGGGGGTTGATGAGATGGTGGGTGACCGGGGGGGTTTGGCGGAGGTTTGTTTGTTGGGTCGGGATGGTTGTGGTTGCCAAGACCACCGGGGAACGTGGCGTCGATTTGGGTTTTGGCATGTCATCATGCCGAAATCCAAGGATGGAAAAAAATTCCATACAACCCATCTAACTCGAGGCGCGCTTGCCTTTTGGCGTCCTGGCATCATCGATTATGGTGCTCGGATGATCGACTACAGTACAACTATCTTTCATGCGCAAGAAACAACCGGCCGGGCCATCCATGTTGTGAAAGAGCTAGAATCCATGATCGTACATTCGTCACCATCCATCCCCGTCAAAGAGCTAGAATCCATAATCGTACATTCATCATCATCCATCCCCGCAAAGAAACTAGAATGCATGATCGTGCATCCATCATCATCCACCCCCCGCAAAGAACTAGAATTTATGATCATACACGCATCATCATCCATCCCCGCCACGAAGCAGAATCCATAATCATTCCCTCATCATCCTCCATCCCCGCAAAGAAACTTGGGTCCACGATCATACATTCCTCATCATCCTTCCTCACAAAGAACTTGGGTCCATGATCGTGCATTCCCCGCCGTCCCTCCTCAGCCGTGCTCCGTCTTCACTCTCCTCCTTCTTGCTCAACGCCATCGTCCGCTCCGTCCTCGCCCCCGGCGTCTTCAGCCTCCTTGGCGTCCTGGGCTTCGTCTGGCCGAACGGCCTCGATGATGAGGTCCAGGAAAGGCTTGGTCGAACCAAGCTTCAGCTGCTGGATCCGGAGTTTTGCGCCCGCTTGGATGGGATCGAATACGTATTCCTCGAGGGCATCACAGACGGGTCGGAGGAAGGGAGCGCGCCGCCGCAGCAGACCGTACACGTGGGCCATGCGCTGGTTACCCCAGCGATTTAACCTAAGGCGTTCAGTGACACGGTGATCCCACGGGGAAAGGGCCGAATGACCTACCTGTTCATGGCCCCGACGGGGAGGATGGCAAGGATGCCGTTGCCGAAATGTTCGGCCAGGGCGGCGACGCCTTGCGCGGATTGGCAGATGTTTTGAAGGATGGTGGGGCTGACCTCGAGGGATTCGGCGAGGCATCGAACGGTGCAAGACTGCCATCCCACCCCACGCTCGGTTTGGTAGCCGCGGCCCCGGAGAAAGTTCAGCAAGGCGGGATCTTTCTGCGCTGCCATCCGACGGAGAGAGTTGTACTGGTCGAGCAGGGCCATCGATAGCCTGACCTGGTACATCCGCCCAAGCCCACTGTTGGGACTGGTCCGAGTGGACTGGGCGCGGGAGAAGGCGATATAAAACCGACGGATGCTTAATGGGTTCTCGTCCATCAGCGACAAGGTGCGGGCTCGCGCCGCCGCCCCCTGGTCCAGGCCGTCGGGATGGTCGGTGCTGTACGAGCGTATGAGGCTGCGAAGACGGTGGATGGCGTTCGGGCCCATCATCTCCACGAAGAAGAAGTTGGTGATGTCGACCGCTTCCTCCTCGTCGAATCCCGCCATCTGTTCCTTGTTATCGATCATGACCGGCGCCCGCATCCCCAACAGCTTTCGAAAGAAGGAGTCTCTGACCGTCTGGAGCCGTCCGGTATCGACGTCGGAGTCGATCGCCAACGTGAGCGCCCCAAGCCGATCTTCAAGCGTTTTCTGATCCTTCTTCGCCGTGCCGGTGAACTGCACATCTCCCATCGCATCGTCTTCCGTCCCATCGTCGTCGCTATCTTCTTCCCCCTCACTCTCTTCTTCGCTTTCCCCGCGCTTGGATTTCTGGGCGAACGCGGTATCGGGGAGGGTGACATTGTGCTGCTGTGCCAGAGCCGACACGAAATGGCCGAGGTGGCGAATGATGGTCTGACGCTGGCGCTCGTCTGGTTCGCCCCCCACATATTGGGACAGCTCTTGAAAAGTCTGTACACGTGTCAACGGCCGGCCTACGGCGGGCGGGTGGAAGAAAGACATACCGCGGTGAGGACAGATTTGTGTTTGGGAGTGATGGGGACCTGGTCGTCTTTGGTTTTGTCGCCCGCTGGACGACGAGGGGTCGTCGGCTGGGACATGGTCGTTAAGCCGTGCAATGGGTCAGAAATCAAGGATGACGGTGATGGGGAAGTTTGGGTATTGCGGATGGGAGAATGATCAGGGTGGAGAATGATCAGGTTGGGTGGAAAGTGTTTGGTAAACGGGTGGAAAATTGTTTGTTTTGTTTTGGAAGAAGCACCCACATTCACAGCACGCTGACGTTATTGCCGGGGCAGCCCGATCATTCACTACGGTTTCGGCATGATATCATGCCAAAATCCCCATGAATATCATTCCGCTTCGATCGAGAGGGAACCCTACCAGCCTATCGAAAGGTCACATTACGGGTGAGATTATCCACGTGGGCAGAGGCGTCCAGCAGTTGCTGAACGCCATCGGCATGGCCGCTACGCCCCACAGATCTCGCTACCCGGGCGCCTTCCAAATCCTTTGGTGTCACCCCGCCCAACCGGTTGTCCGCCTCGTCCGTCTCTTCAGCTACAAGGCCTTGCTCGTGAGAGGTGGCGTCTCGGCCGTGATGTCCCGTGGCTGCGAAGTCGCCGGATGGTGATTCTTCAGGATCGTGCCGAGCTCGTTTCTTGGTGGCTGGTCGGCGGCGCCGCGTTGCAGCCGCGGTCGTGGAGGCGTTGGGCGTCGATTGCAGCAGCTTCCGCAGAGCCACCGCTCCGGCGGTATGCCTCTTACGGCCAGAAGAAACGGGATCTCGGTCCATCGTCTCTTTGGTCACGGCAACGGGGTCGGCCGCTGGAGATGTCCGCTCGACCGTTAAAGCACGTTCTTCTGGATCTGACGGTCGACGTTCGAACGGGGATGGTGTTTTGGGAGGAGGAGGTTCGGATAAGGTTGGTGGAAGGTGCGATTCTCGGACGAGTCGGTCGATCCAATCGAAGGAAAGGTCGCGAGCGGCGGTTCGCCGGCTGGAAGGGGCAGAAGGCTGAGACGCGGCGTCGCGTGCAGAGAACGTCGGAGGGCGATTGAACACGACTGCGAGCCGGACGGTTAGCAAAACCCCAGATGTTCACGGGTTCGGATATGGGACCAACCACGGTAGGCGGTTGCGTAGACGACCCTTCCACTGAGATCATCTTGGAGGCTCTTTCGAATCGCATTTCGAAGACGTTTGCGCGCGGCGGCAAATCGCTACTCGGGGTTAGCAAGACACGGCAAACTCGATGGATGAGATAGGAAGCGAACCTTCCCGGCATCGCCATCCTGGCGTTTCTTCATGGCCGCCTCGGTCCAAGGGCGTAACGCCAGTATGGGAGAGCAGGTCGAGCGTGTTCAAGGAAAAGGCTGGGTTGGTCGATCGGAACGGCCATTGTTTTTTCCTTCGAGCAAATTCTTGGCGTCTAGGAAAGGGAGAGCGCCGCACACACGACTTACCACCATTTTTTTTCAGTAATTAATACGTTCCTATGAACGTATGAGGAATTCACTTGTAGCGTAATGATATCGCTCTTAAATAATATAGGAACGACTTTCCCCAAACGTGATACCCGCGACGTTACCGTGCGGCGAGGTTTCATATCCCCGTCCTTTGTCGAAGTTTGACGCCACGAATGTTGCGTTTATAGAAAATTCAATCTATTTGATTTGAAAGCGATTTTTTTTGCGTTACCAGTGGATGCCTTGTGCATTAACAAGATTTTTATACAATGAAGTAAGGACGCTATAAATCTAGTATTTGTTTAATCGGCTCGTCAGACTCTATATAATAATAGTGGAATTATTGGATGAAAACTGGTTTTCGCCGACATAATTGTAAAAAGAAGCGTTATCGTGATTTTTTAACTCCGTATTATAACTTTTCGCAGGACGCGTTTTTTCGAAATTTGAAAGTCGCCGTAAGTAGCTCTCTTTAATTCAAACAGACTGATCGTAAGTATGCTTTCTAGTTATAGTTTTCGGTTGAGTATTGCAAGTTTCAAATTTCGAGGATTTGGCGCGTCATGCGGCTCCGCGAGGCTCGCTTTTCGCTGCGGGTTCAGCTAAAACTTTTGCAACGCACAATAAACTTGGCCAGACCAAGATAACGCGAGGGGAGACTCGGCATAACGTGGGCCCTTATTTAGAGTACGGGGGTATTATATAGGCTCGGGCGATGTTGCGAGGCGGGGGATTATTTCTTCGTCCTCGACCTAGCAGAGTAGTCCAGCCGAAACGAACTGGTAGAAGGACGAACCGGCAGACGAGGGAATCGGTTAAAGGACGTACTAGTAGATGGACGGAATGGATTAAAAGACTAAGAGGTGCATCGTCTGGACTCGGACTCTAACTAAGAGGCCGCTATCTACTTGTTCTTCCCCGTCCGAGCCTTCTTCGAAACCCTCGATGTTCCCCCCCTCCCCCTTCTCGCTGTCTTGGTAGGATTGGGCGAGGAAGCCGGTTTCGCATTCATCCGCGACTCGGATCGGTCGAGGGGAAAATTTAAATCGATATCTGGATTCTCCTCGTCGAGAAGGACCGCATCGCTTTCTGCGTGGCCGCCGTCCCCTTCCTGATCGGTGGCCTCGTCCACATCCGGATCGCTCTGACGACGGCGCTTGGGTTGTTTATGGGGAGTGGGCGTGACCGGGATCGCCTGGCTCCTCTTATCATTGACACCCTCCTCTTCACCGCCGGAAGGCTCGGCGCTGCCGACAGCCTGCTCCGTGGACCTGTCGCCGTCGTCCTCGCTCTCGATCCCGTCCGCCCTTTCCCGTGCCGAATCCTTAATGGAGTGCGTGGGGATTGGGATCCGTTTTTCCTTCATCGACCTTTTGGGGAAGACGACTGCGACGTTAGCACGGTCCACGGCGGATGGTCGTCATGGAGAAACTCACGATCTTGGGCGATGCGGTAGATGGTGGCACCGGACGGGTCACATTCCAACACCGCCTTCATCGCGGCCTTCAACACCTGGAGATGGTGAGTGACAGATAGGGTATCGTTTGAAGGACCTAAATAAACCTGTTCCTGTGCACCTCGCGTCTTCCTTCGGGCCATGGCTTTAGAGGGGTAGGGATTAAGGCCTGGTGTCCGCCACGGTCGCGCGGCAAGATAGGCCGTAGACAGAGGCGTAAAGAAACGGCGGGATCTTTCCCGATATCGTGATGGCTGGACTGTTTCCACCGCGCTCAAGACTGTTCCTGAGGCGATGAACTGACGGTGGGGCGGGGCATGATGCGACGACGCGCTTGAGGTTTTGGGCATGTTGACATGCCGAAACGAGGCCGCGGCCCCCACGGCCAAGCAAATTGTCCGCGGCTACCGAGTCGGGATCACGAAGACTAAATAAAAGGTTCCATTCATCACCTAGCTAGACGAGACGTCTTCTCTGAAGAAAGGCGAAGCTACAGACAGGAAATCATTGCCTAGCCGAACCGCTGGGCCTAGAGAACACGGCCACAAACTCCAACCCGTCCCACCAACCGTCCCATCATATGTCATCCTGACTCTTACGCCGCACGTCCGCGTTTGTTTGCCCGGCCACCTCTGGCTCGGCCACCTCTGGCCCGGCCACCTCTGTCCCTGATCACCGGGATGGGGGGTTCTTCCTCCTGTTCTTCATCGCCCGTTTCCGCCTCCGGGGTTGAACCTGGCATGTGGTGGACGCGTCGCTTGCGTGGTACATCGTAGCCGGTGGGCGTCTTGGGATCAGTGCTGAGAGCCGGTTTTGCGGGGTCGCGAGCGATGGTCACGAAGGGAGGAGAGGCGCCGACCTTGAAGACCCGAGGGGTGCTGGCCTTGGAAACCGGGGCGGTGCTGGCCTTGGGGCGCGAGGATTTGGGGGTGTTGGTCTTGACGATCTCGTCGATTTTGGCTTTGAAGTCGCCGTGCGGATCGATCGATTCGTAGGGCGGGATGACAAACTCCTTGGCGGGGACGTCATCGCCGTACACGACTGGGATCTACGTTAGCGTACCCACCCGAACAGGCAAGGATGAAAACTTGCCATCGACGGCGGTTTCAAAGATGACGCGGCCCCCGTCCGGAGAGAGCTTCATGACTTCCTCCATGGCGATTCTCATCTAGAACGGGTCAGAGGAAAGGACGGTTTGATGGCAAAGAGGCTTACCCTGGCCACTTGGGATCTCAGCTGCGTCGAGGACATGGTTGCAGCTGGTCGAGGTTTGGATGCAGAGAGTTCGTTGGGGCTCGGGCTGTTTAGTTTGGGATGAGGGCGTTTTTTGTTGATGCACACGTGCCTGGCGGTTGCCAAGACCACGCGGGAACATGCCAGCGGTTTGATTTCGGCATGACATCATGCCGAAATCATGACGCCTCACATCCAAGTCGATAGATGCTTCTTCTACTTTGATGTTCCTACATCCTCGATCAGGTTCGATTGAAGGCCTCTGCGAGTAGTATTGAACCCGATCAATGCTAGGATACAACTGTTCTACATAGACCTAGCCATCCAACGCTAATTTCCAACCAGTAGGGAACCTTCACGCACAAAAGGAGAGGTCGCAAACGCCGATCTACAGAAGTAGGCCCTCCCGCTCCATGCGATGCTAATCTTCCAAGGCCATCATGCGCAGCCCGACCTCCAAGGTGTAGTAGACATCGCTGGCGGCGTTGTGGAGATTGCGATGTCGGCGCAGAAAATTAAGGGTGGATCAGCACATCACGGCCGGCTTCGCGGACGTGGGGAACTGGTGGTTGGGTCCTGATGGCGGATCAAGATCGTGCTTGATGGTTTTCTGGGGCGAAAGACTCGCATGTCACTTTTGCTGGGGTGTGGCGCCGCAATCACCGCGCGAGTTGATTTCGGCATGTTGTCATGCCGAAACCCCTCCGCGCCCCGATTTTGGCATGACAACATGCCGAAATCAACACACGCGCATTCCTCCCCGACAAAGGGCTCGACCTGACAGGGTGTTTCTCAACGATCCTTCCTTGACTTTCGCATCCCCCACTGTGTTCCCCCCCTTGCGATCCTCAAGCGAACGGCCGCGGACGCGACAACCGGCCATGCGACCGATATTGGAGCTCGGCGCGATCAGCTGGGTCAACCAGCATCCACCAGAGTAAGCGGCTCCCTCGTGCGCGACAGAGGCTTTCCATGCTAAACAAAAATGTTCCAGGGCACGGCAGCAGGGGTTGGACTCGATGGACTTTGCGGCGGATCCGGAGGCGGTCGACCGTCTCCGTCTCATCACGGGTGCGACGATCGCGGAGCTGGAGGAGCTTGGACGGCAGGCCCGGTCGCGAGGCTGTCTGCGCAACGACACCGAAAAGGTCCACGAGATGGTCGAAGGCACCTTCGTATCGATCCTCCGCCGCGTTGGACGAGGGTGGCAGGACATCGACGGCCGCATCCCACGTGGAGAGGAGGACGATGCCGGCCGATACACGGTGGGGACAAACTGGGACCGCAACTCCTGCGCGGTCGATTCGGCGCTTTTCTGCGGCCTGATGTTGGACGCGGGTCGGATCCAAATCGACCAGCTGGCCCCGTCCTCGCGGGGAAAGCTCGGTGAGCCGGCGTTGATCCTGCGTCGGATCGTCGCCTCGCCCTGGGGTCTGCTGACGCAGCGTCAGCGAGACGAGCTTCGAAACGTGCTCGGAGACGGGCTGGATCGGGCGGACGCCGATCGATTTCGACGGGGTCGCTTCCAGGATGTGATCGAGGTCGTCCAAGCCTGCTTCCATCGGTTGCCACAGGTCAGCTTTACGGAGGTCCGCGCTTCTCGGTGCTGCGATGGCCACATGGTCGTCTCGGAGGGGCAGGCGGCCGAACGAACGGCGGGCTTCTACCTCCCGGGGAACGACGGCAACGCTTCGGTTCAAGAGATGATGGAGCGGATCCTCGGACCCAAGCCGACGTCGGTTTCAACCCGCTGCAGTCGCCAGAACGAATGCACGGGTACATGCTCTCGATTTCGGTTGGTGCTGGACCGTATGCCACCGACTCTCCTCCTCTATCTTCCCCGGCCCATCTCGGAAAAGGCCAACGATGTCTGGAGACTGTTCGAACGGTTGGACGTTGCGTACCAAGACACTCGGGGTGGACAAACGATTCAATACGAGCCGGTGGGGTGTGTCATGTTCGTGCACGGAAACCATTTCGTGGTTCGCTGGAAAGCCAAGGGGGAGGATGATGGTATCATAGAATATGACGGGATGAGCGGGGCGGAGGTGTCGGTGGTAGCGAATTGGTGGAAGGGACTTTCGAAACGAAAGGGGAAGACGTCGGCGGGGGTGCTGGCCATGTTTTACCGTCAGATTTGAATGAGCGGCGCAAGGGGATTTTTGATCATCAGATTCTGGATTCTTCGGGGGATAGACCATCCGAGTTTGCATGAGAACGGTAAAATGTAGAATATCATATGAATCATGACCGTGCTCGGCCGAGCCCTACTTTATCGCTTCAACGAACAGCTCCCTCATGCGCGTCAGAAATGCCCCAAAGGTTCGGTCGTCGCTAACCTGCTCCAATTCCTGTCTATGTGGCTCCTTTGCCGGCTTCGGGGTGCAATGCAACACCCTGTAGCGATGGCAGGGCGCATCGAGCTCGAAATACGCCTCCTTTCCTAGTGGCTCGCAACCGAACATTCTGAAACGGCTGCAAGTGTGTTGTAGGGTTGGGTATCAGGAGTCGTGGCGGGGTTGGGGTTCGGGCTCGAAGGACCAAACACGGGTTTATTTTGGCATGATATCATGCCAAAATCCCCCCACCCCCCAAGGAGCGCGGCAAAGGCTCTTACGGGTTTTGGATCGGCGGGTGCATCGGTAGAATCGAATTTTCCATTTAGCTACGGGACAGTGCATTTTGAAGGTCTAAGTCTACATTCCGCCATGGTGCCAGATGCTGGGATTTTGCGATCTGGGTGGCGGGCAGCGAGGATTTGGTTGGGGTTGGGGGT
>WNGE01006290.1_pt1 | contig 21160 bp, 21 predicted proteins | sample 5400651 | NCBI WGS metagenome assembly WNGE01 (sample SAMN13153370, study PRJNA577476) | soil metagenome | isolation source: 60 cm soil or saprolite under grassland replicate 2 | place: USA:California | collected 2016-06-15 | reverse complement strand
CACACGACGGTCCCGTCGCTGCTCGCCAGCACGATCTGTGGAAGCGGCAATCAGTACCCCACGTGGATGTGGTCGTAGTGGTTGGCCAGTGGGAAGGAAGGCCCGCCCAGCCCGAGCAGAGAGATGACCTGCGCAGGCAGCATCCCGGGCGGAAGCATCAGAAGCGCCCGGACGCCCTGCTCGGTGATCCCGCCCGGCGCCTGGTGACCGTAGATCGACACCCCGCCGAGCGCGGCGATGTCCGCAGCGCGGCCGTAGACGTGGGCCGAGACCACTCCGGGCCGGGCGTAGAGCTTGTGCCCGGTGATCAGGCACGAGACCGTGACCTGGTGGAACGTCTCCGCCAGGTACAGCATCGTCGCGAGAACGCGGACGTCGACCCTGTGCGCGGCGACGTCGTTGCGCCCGCCCGGGTAGATCGTGAGACGCGCGTCGTTCAGCACGCGATCCTCGAGGTCGGCCTTCTGGGAGAGCAGGCCGTAGACGAGACCCGGCATCCCGACCGCGCGGTAGTAGTGGCGCAGGGCCACGACCCGGTCGGCGAACCCCGTCTGGCTCGAGAGTGCGAGTGCCGCGGCCCAGCCGTTTGAGCGGCCGCCGAGCCTCGTGAGCCGGAACGCGAGCGCCCGGACCTGCGCGGCGGTCGCCGGCACGCGGCCGTCGTGGCCGTCGGAGCGGAGCACGGCGAGAACGAGCGCCCAGTCGACGCCGGCGGATCGCGAGTAGGTGACCAGCTCGCGGGCAAACGTCATGCGCAGCCGCGCCTCGGGGGGCGTCGGGTCGGGAGCCGCCTGGTAGAGCCAGACCGTCGCGCCCGGGAGCGAGCCCTCGCTGTCGAGAGGCTGGGTGTGCTCGGGCCGTGCGTGAGCCAGGGCCTTGCGCGCGTGAGGTTTCCGCGCAGAGGGGTTTGCGGCGCTCCTGACGACCGAGCGTGCCGTCGAGCGGCGATTCACCGTTCGGCCGCCGGCCTGAGGGACGAGCCGGCGAGTCGCCGAGGGGCGCGCGACGACCTGCGTCGATTGCTGGGCCTCGCGCAGGTGGCTGTTGACGCTCCTGACGCGTACGACCGGCTGCACCGCGGTCGTCGTCGTCGTATCGGTCTCCGCGTCGGTAGTCGTCATCGCCGTCTCGTCCTGGGCGGACGTCGAGCCGCTGTCGTCGAGCAGCGAACGCACGCTGTTGCCTGCCCCCGCCGAGAACGCGAGCCCGGCGAAGAAGAGGAGGCAGAAGGAGAGTGTCGCGGCGAAGCGCCCCTTGCTGCTGCGCCTCGGGGCGGCGGCCTTGGGCGCCGGCGCCGGCTTGGCCTCGCGCAGTGGCTTGTGGTCCCACTCGTCCCAGCCACGACCGAAGACGGCCAGTACCGAGCTCGCCAGGGAGACGAGGAGAAGATGGCGAAGGAGCCGCCTGGTCAGTGAGTTCCGTCGTGGCATGCCTTTGCTCCCGTTGGTCGGGCGCCGAGCGGGCCGCCACTTCGGCGCGGATCTGTTGGTCGAGTCCGCTATGAGGACTGTGTCCGGTATCGAGCCTCGGAGCCTCCTCCGCCCTCCCCCGTTTCAGGGGTCTGGCGCGAAATCCCTGCATCGCGGGATGGGCGTAACGCCCAGGCCAAACCGATGATCGCGGCATCTGAGCCCCCCGGCGGCGCGGCCACGCCGAACAACACCGGAGGTTTCACGGCAGTGACCACAAGCACCGCCCGCAGGATCGATTCCCCCGACTTTTCCCCAGGCCAGGCGCACGCGCCGACGTGCGCATCGAGTTGAGAAGGGAGGTGAATCAGATGCTGAAGTTCTTCACCTTCGTGCAGGTCGCCGCGGACTCGTTGCGCCGGCGCGAGGAGGGGCAGACGATGGCGGAGTACGGAGTCGTGCTCGCCGTCATCACGATCGCCGTGTTCGCGGCGCTCGGACTCCTCTCGGGCAAGATCGTCGACGCGATCGACAGCGTGACCGCCATCCTCTAGCAGTTCAGTTTCTCCGGCACGGGCCCCTTCTCCGGAAGGGGCCCAAACCTTCAACTACGACGACAGGAACTCCCGTGAAGATCGCAAAGCGTCAGACAAATGAGATTGGATCCGAGCGAGGCCAGACGATGGTGGAATTCGCTCTCGCATTGCCGATCCTCGCCTTGCTGCTCTTCGCGGTAATTCAGTTCGGAATCGTCTTCAACCATTACGTCACACTCACGGACGCAACCCGCGCGGGAGCCCGCAAGGGAGCCGTCGCGCGGCGAGACCCGAACCCGCAGTCCTTGACGATTGCGGCCGTTCGCAACTCGGCGACCGACCTCACCCAGAGCGACCTCGCCGTGACCGTCAACTCCACCTGGCTGCCCGGCGAAGACGTGAAGGTGAACGCAACCTATCCCTACACGATCAGCCTGCTCGGGATGGTGGTCAAGTCGGGCCGCCTCTCTAGCACGACGACGGAGAGAGTGGAATGAGAATTCGAGCCTCACACGGTCAAGCGACTGTACTCACGGTCGTGTTCCTCGCCGTCCTCCTCGGGATGGCAGCACTGGTCCTCGATGTCGGCTCCTGGTACCGGGCGAAGCGCTCGGCTCAGTCGGCGGCGGACGCCACCGCGCTCGCAGCCGCCCAGGGTCTGCCGAACGCCAGCACCGTCAAGGCGACCTCGTTCGCGCAGGAGTACGCAAGCAAGAACGGTGGGATCGGGACCGGCGGCTTGACCTTCTCCACGAAGCTCTATTCGAATGACACCGTCGTGGTGACCGTCAAGCGCACCGCGCCCGGGTTCTTTGCGAAGCTCTTCGGTCGGAGCTCGGTCAGCGTCAACGCCACGGCAGTCGCCCGCTCCGAGCCGGTCGTCGCGGCACGCGGGGTGGCGCCGATCACCGTCCACTACAAGCAACCGCTGCTCCACTGCACGGGCGGCGGGGCGAACATCACGTGCGATCCGGAGTTCGGCCCCGAGCACCCGATGACGCTGACGCTCGAGGACCTGCACGGGTCAGGTGGCGGCAGCGGCGCGGGCGCATTCGGCTTGATCAACCTCGACCAGAACTCCGGCGGGAACATCGGCGCCGAGATCCTCGCGGACTGGCTCCTGCACGGCTATCCCGACGAGCTTCCTCTCGGAAAGTACAACTCAGCCCCCTCGGCCAACTTCAACAACTCCCAGTTCGACTCGGTGATGCAGCAGATGGTGGACACGCACACCGAGCTGCTGTTCCCCGTCTACCGCGTCCTCAAGGGCCCCGGCGCGAACGCTATGTACGAGGTCATCGGCTGGGTCGGGTTCGTTCCCACGTCCTTCAACCCGACCGGGAGCAACTCGACGATCGACGGCTACTTCCAGGAGTACATCGCCGCTGGCATCCAGGCGGGCGGCGGAAAAAACCCACCGAACCTCGGCGCCCACAAAGTCGAGCTCATCGACTCACCTTGACCTGACCCCAACCACTTTCTCAGGAGAAAACACGCGATGACATACCGAGTCAGAAACATCGTTATCGCGGTCGCGCTTGCTGCCGTGGCCGCGCTCCTCACGAGCTTCTACGTGACGAGCTACAAGCGGCACGTCCAGCGGAACGAGGATCACGTCACCGTGCTCGTCGCGAAGCAGGACATCGACCGGGGAACGCCCGGCGCGGAGGCAAGCAAGCTGCTCACGACGGAAGAGCTGCCGAAGCGAGGCGTCGTCCCCGGCGCAATCACGAGCGCCGACCAGCTCACCGGGCTCGTGGCGACGGAGTCGACGAAGCAGGGTGAGCAGGTGACGACCCGGCGGTTCAGCTCTGTCGCCGAGAACGGGGTGCGCGCCGAGCTGAAGGGAACGCTGCGCGCGTTCCAGGTCGCCGGTGACCCGAACCAGCTGCTCGCCGGAACGCTCCGGTCGGGCGATCACGTCGACCTCGTCGCCGCGCTCCAGTGCGGGAACGACTGCGAGTTCAGCCGTGTCGTCCTCCGCAACCTCAAGGTTCTGCACGCTCCCACCAACCCGGTCGTGGGCGGCAAGCTCACGAGCGGCGGCAGCCAGGACTACAACGCGATGCTGGCCCTGACGGACAGTCAGGCCCAGAAGTTCCAGGCGGTCCTCTCGAACCGGGACAACTCCGGGGCATCCGGCTGGAACCTCGCGCTCAGGCCGGTCGTCCACGACGCCGACAGCCCCGAGAGCGTGACGACCGTCTGGACGATCTTCCGTGACGGGCTAAGCCCAGCGCAGGCCAGGCGCTACGCCCACGGCCTCTCGGGAGGCAAGTGATGCTCGAGCAGAGACAATCCGGCTCCCGGCCGGCTTCCCGCGAGCACGCCCGCGTGTACGTGACGGGCGACTGCGACGGGCTGCCCGACCTCCGAGACGCGATCGCCAACCATCCCGAGATCGAGCTCGTCGGCTCGGCTCCGCAGGTGTCCGAGGCGGCGCCGACGCTGACCGGAGGACACCTGCAGGTCGTCCTCCACGCGACGCGCTCCGCGACCCTGCCGGTCAACGAGATCGCCGCCCTGCGCGAGCACACCCGGGCGCCGATCATCCTTCTCGCCTCGAACGGCTCCCGGGCTCTGCTCGAGGAAGCGCTCGAGAACGACGTCGCCGACGTCCTGCTGCTTCCGCAGTTGGCCGACAACGTCGTCTTCGCGATCCGCAAGGCGGGCCACGCCGGCAAGCGGCTCGGCGGGAACCAGCGCCGCTACGGACGCCTCGTGACCGTGTTCTCGCCGAAGGGCGGCACGGGCAAGACGGTGACCGCGACCAACCTCGGCGCCTCGCTTGCCAAGCACTGGGGCAAGCGGGCCCTCCTGCTCGACCTCGACCTCCAGTTCGGCGACGCCGCGATCATGCTGGGGATCGAGCCCGAGAAGACGATCTACGACCTCGTCACCGCTCCGGGCGAGCTCGACTCGGAGAAGCTGGCCGGTTACACGACGCGCCACGCCTCCGGGCTGGACGTGCTCCCGGCGCCGCTGCGCCCCGAGGACGCCGAGCTCGTGACCGAGGCGAAGCTGGCGCGGCTGCTGGAGGTCGCGCGGGAGTCGTACGACGTGATCATCGTCGACACCTCGCCCTTCTTCCACGGGCCGATGCTGGCGACGCTCGACCGCACCGACGAGCTCCTCCTCCTCTGCGGGCTGGACGTGCCGACCCTGAAGAACGTCCGGCTCAGCCTGCAGACGCTGGAACTGCTCTCGTTCCCCTCCGACCGGATCAAGCTCGTCCTCAACCGGGCCAACTCGAAGGTCGGGATGAAGCCGAAGGAGGTCGAGGCGGCGCTCGACCGGGAGATCGCGTACGAGGTCCCGAGCGACCGCTCGGTGCCGATCGCGGTCAACCGGGGCAACCCGGCAGTCCTCTCGGATGCGAAGGCCGACTTCTCCCGCGCCCTCCGGGCGATGGCGAAGCAGCTCGTCGCCTCCCAGGCCGCGGCGAAGCAAAAGAAGAGCTTCCTCGCGACGCTCGGACGGAGCTAAGTGCTCCTCCCGGCAATGAAAGCCCCCCTCTCGCCCGCTATCACGCGGCGCCAGAGCCCACCCTCGCCCTTGCCCAGGCAACCAGCCTGGGCCGCGGGCGAGTGCGACCTCTGGCTTGGTGCTAGCGACCGAGAATCAGACCTTCATCACCGGAAGGAGCACTAGTCATGGGTCTCCACGACCGTCTCCACCGCCAGGACGGATCGGGCAACGGCCAGAGCACGGACGCGCTCGACGCCCACGCGTGCATCGCGAAGCTCGGCCCTCAGCTCTACGCCGCCGACCGGACGGCCGGCGGCACTGCGACCGGCGAGGACCTCGCCGAGCGGGTGCTCCGGGCGGTCACCGAGCAGCTCGCGCTCGACCGCACCCCGCTGACGCGGGAGGAGCGGCGCCAGATCACGCGCGACATCACCGACGACATCCTCGGCTACGGCCCACTCGAGCCCCTGCTCCGCGACGACACGATCACCGAGGTCATGGTCAACAACCACGACCGGGTCTACGTCGAGCGGCGCGGCAAGATCGAGGCCGCCGAAGCGACCTTCGTCGACAACGCCCACCTCCTCCGGATCATCGACAAGATCGTCTCGCAGGTCGGGCGCCGCGTGGACGAGGCCTCGCCGATGGTCGATGCGCGCCTCCCCGACGGGAGCCGCGTGAACGCGATCATCCCCCCGCTCTCGCTGCGCGGGCCGACGCTCACGATCCGAAAGTTCTCGCGCGACCCATACACGATGGACGACCTGATCGAGTTCGGGACCGTCTCGCCGGAAGCCGCGCAGTTCCTCTCCGCGTGCGTGCGGGGGAAGCTGAACATGCTGATCTCGGGCGGAACCGGCACCGGTAAGACGACGACGCTGAACGCGCTCTCGGCCTTCGTCCCCGGCGACGAGCGGATCGTGACGATCGAGGACGCCGCCGAGCTCCAGCTCCAGCAGGCGCACGTGATCACGCTCGAGGCACGCCCGCCCAACATCGAGGGCGAGGGCGAGATCCGGATCCGCGAGCTCGTCCGCAACGCCCTCCGCATGCGCCCCGACCGGATCATCGTCGGCGAGGTCCGCGGCGCCGAGACCCTGGACATGCTCCAGGCGATGAACACCGGCCACGAAGGCTCGTTGACGACCATCCACGCGAACACCCCGCGCGACGCGCTCTCACGCCTCGAGACGCTGGTGATGACCGCCGGCATCGAGCTGCCCCACCGCGCGATCCGCGAGCAGATCTCCAGCGCCTTCGACGTTCTCGTTCAGATCGCGAGGCTCGTCGACGGCTCCCGCCGCGTCACCCACATCACCGAGGTGCTCCGGATGGAGTCCGACGTGATCACACTTCAGGACATCTACGTGGCCAAGCCTCCGGACGAGGATGCCGGCGAGGCCGGCAAGCCGGTCCGGTTGCTCGCCCCGCTCGAGAGCACCGGCCTGAAGCCCAACTTCCTCGAGAAAATGGCCGCCAACGGCGTCGTGCTGCCGCCGGCCTTCTTCGGCGACACGAACGGCTTCCGCGCGAACTACACGGCTGCGAACTTCGGCGGGTTCGAGTGAGGCGCTCGGCTCTTCTGCGGGCCCTGTTCGTCCTGGCCGTCGCCGGCTCGCTCGCGCCGGTCGCCTCCGGCGCCGGTGTAAGCCTGCGCGGCGTCGACGTGTCGGGCTACCCGACCGTCCGCGCGACGCTGGTAGCGCCGGTTGCCTCCGACCGCGCGCCCACGCTGACGGAGAACGGGCGCAAGGTCCTCGACCTGAACGCACAGAACCTCGCCTCGGCCAAGAGCGTCGTCATCGTCGTCGACCGCTCACGCTCGATGTCCGGGCAGAGGCTCACCGACGCCGTCGGCGCTGCGCGGAGCTTCGTCACCGCGAAAGCGGCCTCCGACCGCATCGGAGTGGTCGTCTTCGGCTCGAAGGCGGTCCAGCTCACGAGGTTCTCCACCTCGACCACCGACGCGGACGACTCGCTCCGCACGATGGCGGTCGACTCGAAGTCGGGCACGGCGCTCTACGACGCGCTCGCCCTCTCGACGCAGATGCTTGCCACGGAGGAGGGCCGGGCCGGGGTCGTCGTACTCCTGACGGACGGCGACGACGTCTCGAGCCAGACCCCGCTGAGCGACGCGATCGCGTCCGCGCGGAAAGCCGGCGTCCTCGTCTACCCGATCGGAATCGCAACCTCGGGGGATGGGCAGTCGGCTCTGCAGGCGATGGCCGACCGCACGGGAGGCACGTACCACGCGGCGGCGACGAGCGCGACGCTGAAGGGCGTCTACGCCTCGATCGCAGGCGAGCTTCGCCGCACCTGGCGCCTCGACTACGTGACCGCCGCCCGGCCCGGCGACAGCGTCCACATCCGCGTCGCCCTCGACCCCGAAGGTGCGGCCTCGACCGACGTCACCGTCCCGGGCAGCCTCGAGCCCGCGAAGCCCAGCTCACGCACGCTCCCCGGACCTTTCTACAGCCCGCTCGGCGCCCTCGTGCTCACGTTCCTCGTCGCGGTCCTGGTGCTCGCGGCGGTGGGATTCGCGATGACGGGCGCAAAGGGCTCGTGGATCAAGAGCCGGCTTGCTCCGCACGTCGAGGGCGGCCCTGGGCGCGCGCGCCGGGAGAAGGGCGACCGGCTCGCCGCCTTCGCAGGCCTGTTCGGCGCGACCGAAACGGCGTTCGGCCACCGAAAGCCCTGGAAGCGGGTGCAAACCCAGCTCGAGCGGGCTCACGTGCCCCTCCGCACGGTCGAGTTCATGTACCTGATGGCCGGCTGCGGCTTCGTGCTGATGCTGCTGAGCGCGATCTCCGGTCGCTCGACACTTGTGTCGCTGATCGCGTTCGTAGTCGGAGCGCTCACCCCATATGGCTGGATCGCGCTCAAGGCGCGCCAGCGGATGAACGCTTTCGACGACCAGCTCCCCGACCTCCTCGTCACGCTCGCCGCCTCGCTCAAGGCGGGCCACAGCTTCAAGCAGGGGCTCCAGACGATCGTCGAGGAAGGCCACGAGCCGGCGAGCACCGAGCTCGGCCGTGTCATCACCGACACGCGCCTCGGACGCCCGATGGACGAGGCGCTCACGGAGACCGCCGAGCGGATCGGCTCGAAGAACTTCTCGTTTGTCATCACCGCCGTGACGATCCAGCGCCAGGTCGGCGGCAGCCTCGCCGGTCTCTTCGACATGATCGCCGACACGGTCAGGCAGCGGCAGCAGTTCGCCCGCAAGATCAAGGGGCTGACGGCGATGGGCCGCGCCTCGGCCTACGTGCTGATCGGGCTGCCCTTCTTCATCGCGCTCGTGATCACGCTCCTGAACCCGACCTACATGGACCCGCTCTACCACACGTCCACGGGCCACATGCTGATCTTCATGATGCTCGGGATGATGGCGTTCGGGTCCCTCGTCCTCAAAAAGATCGTCTCTTTCCGGGGGTAGCGCATGCTCTTCGTCATCTTCGTCGGACTCGCCTGCCTCGCTGCAGCGGCCTATTTCCTCGGCGAGGCGGTCACCCTGCCGGCCCGCGAGCGGCGGGTCTCGGTACGCCGGGCGGCCCGGTACGGGGCCGAGCGCCGCTCCCGGGGGCAGCAGGAGCAGCCGTTCAAGCTGCGCGTGCTCGTCCCGCTCGGCGACCGGCTCGCCAAGTGGACGCTGAGGCTGCACCCGAAGACCACAGTCGAAGGCGTGAGCGCACGCCTGCTCGCGGCGGGCCTCGGGCGCACGATCTCGCCGAATTCCTTCCTCGCCTTCAAGTCCGGCCTCGCGATCGGCGGAATCTTCCTCGGCGCCCTCTTCGCCGGGGCCCTCACCGGCCCGGGCGGAGTGCTCTTCTGCTCGATCGCGCTCGGCGGAGTCGGCTTCATCCTCCCTGACTTCGTGGTGTCGAGCAAGGCTCGTGCCCGCAGAGAGAACATCCGCGCCGAGCTCCCCGACGCACTCGACCTGATGGCCGTCAGCGTCGAGGCCGGAATGGGGTTCGACGGGGCGATCTCGAAGCTCACCGAGCACATGACCGGACCGCTCGCGGAGGAGTTCGCCCTCACCCTGAGCGAGATCCGGATCGGCGAGTCTCGTCAGGACGCGCTCAAGAAGATGGCCGAGCGAAGCGGGACGGACGAGCTGGGCTCGTTCGTGCGCTCGATCATCCAGGCCGACCAGCTCGGCATTTCCCTCGGGCGGATTCTGCGCGTGCAGGCGACTGACAGCCGCCTCAAGCGCCAGGCCGCGGCCGAGGAGAAGGCGATGAAGGCGCCGATCAAGATGATGTTCCCGACCGTGCTCTTCATCTTCCCAGCAATGTTCCTCGTGATCCTCGGGCCGGCGTTCCTCAACCTCTCGAAGATCTTCGGCTGAAAACGGAGGCGACGATGCCCGACAAACATGCGGCAGAGACGGAGAAGGGGTTCGGGACGGGCCTACGCGCGCAGCTTCAGCGCCGGCTGGCCGAAGAAAACGAGGGGAACGGCGCGGCGCCGGACGACTTCGAGCTCGAAGCCGGGCCCGTGGAGGACGACGCGGCGGACGACGGCGCCGAGCTGAGCGCGCTGAGAGTGGAGCTCGAGGCGGCGCGGGCGCGTGAGGACGCGCTCCGGCTGAGGGTCCAGACACAGGCCCAGCCGTACGGCGAAGACGTCGTCTCGGAGCAGGAGCTGGCTCGCCGCGCGGCGACGCTCGACGAGCGCGAGGCGAAGCTGCAGGATTTCGAGGGCGACCTAGAGCAGCGCGAGCGGAAGGTGCTGGTCGAGCGGGAGGCGATCGAAGCCGAGCACGGCCGCGTCGCCGAGCTTCAGGCCGAGCTGGCGGCCGAGCGGCAGCTCGCCGCGGAGCGGCAGGAGCAGGCCGAGGCGCGACTGCGCGAGGTGCACGGCGCCGACCGCGACCGGCAAAAGGCGAAGGCGGAGCTCGCGAAGGAGCTCTCCGCCCTGGCCGACCGGGAGCGGAAAGTCGAGAAGAAGGAGAGCGAGCTCGCGACGCGGCAGCAGGCTGCCGAGGTCCGGCTCGGGAACCGTGAGCGCTCGCTCGAGAAGCGCGAGCACGAGTTCCGCGCGCTCGACAAGGAGCTCTCGGAGCGAGAGCGCAGGCTCTCCGTGCGCGAGTCGGATCTCAAGAAGGAAAGCGCGCGGGTCGCGGCCAAGGACGAGGCGGTCGGCGAGCGCGAAGCCGACCTGCTGCTGACGCAGGAGCGCCTGCGCGACGGGGCCGAGCGCCTCGAGCGGGAGCTTTCCGGCAAGGGCCAGCTCGCCGAGGAGGCAGTCGCCCGAGCCGCGGACCTCGACCAGCGCGAGCTCGACCTGACGGCTCGCGAGGCGGAGCTGAACCGTCTCCGGGCCACCCTCTCGCACGCCGAGCGCGACGCCAACCAGGGGCGCGATCTCGAGGAGTGGACTGCGCGCCTCGAGGAGCGCGAGAAGGAGCTCGCGGCCCGCGAGGCCGAGCTCTCGAGCTCCGAATCCGTCGCCGACTCGCAGAAAAACCAGACCGACCGGCGCGAGAAGCGCCTCGCCGAGATGGAGGACACGCTCCTCGAGCGGATCAAGGAGCTGGACGTCAAGGAGAACGATCTCGAGCTCCGCGAGGCGAGCTTCGTGGCCGACCACGAGATCCGGCTCGAGAAGCTCGAGAAGCGCGAGGCGATGCTGGCGGAGCTCGAGGAACGGATCGGCAGGCAGGAGACCGAGCTCGCGGCGTACGTCGCGCAGGCCCAGACCGAGCTTCAGCGACGCGAAGCCGAGTGGTGGCAGAAGCAGCTCGGCAGCGACGCCGAAGTGCCCGCCGCCTGATTCTCAGCCGCTGGCTACGATGCCGCGCGTGACCTGGCAGGCCTTCGTGAGATTCCGCTCCGGCTCGACGACGCGGGCCGACGTGGCCGAGACCGAGGACGACGCCCGCGCCGCGCTCCGCGACGCGATGGGCCAGCTCAAGTCGAACGGGATCGGCACCGTTGGCCCGAACCTGGTCGTCACCAAGGAAGACCTCGAGTTCATCAAGCTCGAGCTCAAGCAGCGCGACCAGTAGTAGCCGGGTCGCTGACGGCCGACGCGTCGACCGGTCGTTTCAGACGGACGCTCGGCAGAGCCGCCCGTCCTGAAGACGGCATCGCAAGCGACGCCTCGGACCCATAACGTTCAGGCGTGGCTGAGCGCGTGCTCATCACCGGTGGGGCCGGGTTCATCGGCTCGCATCTCGCGGACGAGCTGCTGCGTGCGGGGTACGCGGTTCGCGTCCTCGACGTGCTCGTCGACCAGGTTCACGGAGGCTCGCAACACCCCGAGTACCTGAGCGCCGACGCCGAGCTGATCGCCGGCGACGTCCGCAACGAGGAGGTCGTGCGCGGCGCGCTCGAGGGCGTGGACGCGGTCGTCCATCTCGCCGCGCGCGTCGGCGTCGGCCAGAGCATGTATCAGCAGGCCGAGTACGCGGGCGCGAACACGCTCGGCACTACCGTCCTGCTCGATGAGCTCTCCGAGCACCCGGTGCGCAGGCTCGTTGTCGCCTCGAGCATGAGCATCTACGGCGAGGGCGCGTACGAGCCGGTGCCGGCGCTGGAGCGGACGGTCGATCAGCTCGAGCGCCGGGAGTGGGAGCCGCGCGGTGCAGGCGGCGAGGAGCTGCGCCCCGTCGCGACGCCGGAGACGAAGCAGCCCGCGCTCGCCTCGGTCTACGCGCTGACGAAGTACGACCAGGAGCTCCTGTGCTTGCTCTTCGGCGCGGCGTACGGCGTGCCGGCCGTCGCGCTGCGGCTCTTCAACGTCTACGGCCCGCGCCAGGCGCTCTCGAACCCGTACACCGGCGTCCTCGCGATCTTCGCCGCGCGGCTCCTGAACGACCGGCCGCCCGTCGTCTACGAGGACGGCGCCCGGCGGCGCGATTTCGTCCACGTCACGGACGTCGCCCGCGCGTTCCGGCTCGCGCTCGAATGCGACGGCGGCGACGGTCGGGCAGTCAACATCGGCAGCGGCCGCGGGACCTCGGTGCTGGAGATCGCGGCCGTGCTCGCGCGCCTGCTCGGCAAGGAGCTCGAGCCCGAGCTGCCGGGGACCTTCCGCGCCGGGGATATCCGCCACTGCTTCGCCGACGTTTCGCTCGCCCGCGAGCTGCTCGGCTTCGAAGCCGAAGTTGCATTCGACGACGGCCTCGGAGAGCTCGCCGCCTGGCTCGAGACCCAACCCGCAACCGACCGCTTCGACAAGGCAGCCGCCGAGCTTGCCGAGAGAGGACTGACCCGATGACGAATGCAACCTTGCACACCAACCACGGCGCGATCGCGATCGAGCTCTTCGACGAGGACGCGCCGAAGACCGTCGCCAATTTCCTCGAGCTCGCCCGCGACGGCTTCTACGACGGCGTCACGTTCCACCGCGTGATCCCGGACTTCATGATCCAGGGCGGGGACCCAACCGGGACGGGCAGCGGCGGCCCCGGCTACACGTTCGAGGACGAGTTCAACGAGCACCGCGTCGTCCGCGGCGCGCTCGCGATGGCCAACGCCGGCCCGAACACAAACGGCAGCCAGTTCTTCATCGTGACCGCCGAGGCGACGCCGTGGCTCGACGGCAAGCACACCGTCTTCGGCCGCGTCACGGACGCGATGGACGTGGTCGACGCGATCTCGGCGGTCGAGACGGACGGAAACGACAAGCCGCTTGCGCCGGTCACGATCGAACGCGTGGAGCTGCAGGGCGATAGCGGAGAGGCGTAGGCCCCTCCGCCATCCGTAGCGATCAGGCGCTGGAACCGCTCGAGCTCGGAGCTCCTCGCGGTGGCCCCGGCATCCCCGTCTGGACGCTCACGACCTCGAGCGCCTTGCTCACGTAGACGGTCGCCGGCGTCCCGTCGGCCTTCACCATGTGCGCCTCGTAGGCGGCGTTGCCGTCGGCATCGGTCTCGACGCGGACGACGGTGCCACCCGGCACCTTGGCGAGCGCGAGCTCTCGCACCTTCGCCGCCGTGCTGCCCGTCAGCGCGGTCTCGTCGCTTCGCTGGTGGCCCCACGGCTGCCGGCTGTTCGCCGCCAGGCTCGAGCCGGTCTTCGAGCTCGAGCCCGTCGCCGCGCTCGCGACGCCGTAGCTACCCGCCGCCACGCCGACGGCAAGGGCCGCGACCACGACGACACGGCTGGGCGACCACTGCCTTCGTTCCCTGTCCATTGCTGACTCCTTTCTGTCGCTTCGCCCGGTTCCGGGCACGAGGCCACGTTCGCAGCCGTGCGTGAGAAGAGCCTGTGAGCCGGCTAAGGAGTCGCTAAAGAAATAGGAGGAGCCAGGTCACGGCGTCCCGGGCGGGAGCCCCTCCTCGCGCAGCGCCGCCGCGGCCCGGGAGTAGTCCCGCTGCAGCTCGGTCGGCTCCCAGTTTTGTCCGGCCCCGTCGGGATCGGGGGACGCCTGTGCGCGCGCGGCCGCCCGCCGCTGGGTTCGCGCAGCCGTGCGCCACTTCTCGAACCGATCGAAGAGGTGCCGGTGGTCGGGGAGGTCCGTGTGCGGCTCCTCGACGAGCACGACGCCGAGGTGCTGCGCCCGCTCGACGCGCGGGCCCATTTTCCTGATCGCAGCCTCCGGATCCCGCGCGAACCGCAGCAGGATCGTCTTCATCAGCGTCGTGTGGTCGAAGAACTCGTGACAGACGAAGTTGCGCACGCGCGGGCCGACCACGAGCGCAGGCACGCGCACGCCGAAGGTCTCGTAGCCGCAGGGGTCACCGGCCGGGACGGCTGGCGGCACGACGTGGTCGTAGAAGCCGCCGTGCTCGTCGTAGGTGATCACGAGCAGCGTGTTCTTCCAGTTCGGGCTGTTGACCAGCGCGTGGTAGAGCTCGAGCACGAGCTCCTGGCCCGCGAGGATGTCGGAGGGAGGGTGGTCGTCGTTCGAGGTCGTCTCGAAGACACGGTCGTCGATGAAGTTGGGGTCGATCCAGGACACTTGCCGTAGCCCGTGCTCTCTCCACTCTTGACGGCGTCGTCGAGGAAGCTGTCCCGCAGCTCGACCAGCTCCTTCAGGGCCCGCTCGACGAACGGGATCGCCTTGCGATCGAAGTAGGCGAAGTTCTTGCCGCCGATCTGGCGGAAGTCGCGGTAGCGCCGGTCGGCGAGCCGCAGCGTCGCCGGGTCGTACGAGTACCAGCGCCACTGCTCGTCCGCGAGGTGGCGGGTGAAGGCCTCGACGTCGTAGATCGGCTCCTTCTCGAGCTTGTGCAGCACCCGCCAGCCGCGCAGGAAGCGAAACAGGCGCTCCAGCAGCTTCAGCTTGCGGCCCACCGGCTCGGTCGCCCGCGCCGCCAGCGCGTAGAGCCGGTTCGGCCAGGTGTCGCCGGGGATCGAGCTGTGCCAGGAGTCGCAGACGCAGTAGCTGCGCGCGAGAAGGTCGTAGACCGGCAGGTGCTCGGCCGTGTAGTGGCCCATCGGCAGTGAGCGCCACTCCTCCGGCGGGCCCTTCTCGCGGATGAAGTTCTTGACGAAACCGCTGTTTCCGTCAGCGAGCTGCTCGGCGACCGAAGGCGGGCCGTGCTGCGGGTCGAGGCTCTCGTCGAAAGGCCGGCCCGGCCGGTGGAAGGCCGTCTGGTCGGGCGCGAAGGGGAAGACGGTGATCCGCTGCCCCCTGTCGTCCTCGTTCCATTCGTCCCCGTCGAGGCCGTTTACCTCCGGCAGGCCGTCGCGCTTCAGGTAGCCGAGCATGTGGTCGAACGAGCGGTTCTCCATCATCAGCACGACGATGTGCTCGATCCGGCGCAGGTTCGCGAGGGCGGCGTCCTCGCTCATTCTCGGCTGCGATTGCACGGGCTCACGATCTCGTCATTCAAGGCCGCTGGTAAGCGCCGCACCCCTCCTCAGCGGGTGCGGCCGATGTAGTCGGCGCCGGACCGGGATTCAATTAGCCATCGGCCCGGGGCGTCTTCCCAAAATGCGAAAAACGAGCTAGCGTATGAAAATGGGAATGGCGTCTTCCTGCGGTCGGCGGAGCGTGCGCTCGACATGACTACCTCCGTCGTCACGGGCGGAGCCGGCTTCCTAGGCTCGCACCTCTGCGACTACCTGGTCGGACGCGGCCACCGCGTCATCTGCGTCGACAACCTGGAGACGGGGTCGCTCCACAACATCGAGCACATCCGCGACCCGAACTTCACGTTCCTGAACCACGACATGATCGAGCACCTCGAGATCGACGAGCCGGTCGACTTCGTCTACCACCTCGCCGCTCTCGCGAGCCCGATCGACTACCTGCGGCTGCCGCTCCATTCGCTGAAGGTCGGGTCGTACGGGACGCACAACGCGCTCGGCCTGACGAAGTTCAAGCGCGCGCGGTTCCTCCTTGCCTCGACGAGCGAGGTGTACGGCGACCCCGAGCAGCATCCTCAGCCGGAGACGTACTGGGGCAACGTGAACCCCGTCGGGCCCCGCGGCGTCTACGACGAGGCAAAGCGCTACGCGGAGGCGCTGACGATGGCGTACCACAGCCAGCAGGGCGTCGACACCGCAATTGTCCGGATCTTCAACACCTACGGCCCGCGGATGCGGCCGAACGACGGGCGGGCGGTGCCCACGTTCATCCGCCAGGCGCTTCAGAACAAGCCCCTGACGGTGTTCGGTGCAGGGACTCAGACACGGAGCTTCTGTTACGTCGACGACTTGATCCGCGGCCTCGTCCTGCTCGCCGAAAGCGGCGAGCATTTGCCCGTCAACATCGGCAATCCCGAGGAGCGGACGCTCCTCGAGCTCGCGGAGCTCGTCCAGCGGGTGACGGGAACGAGCAGCGAGATCGTCTTCGAGGCGCTTCCGGTCGACGACCCACAGATCCGGCAGCCCGACATCACGCGGGCAAGACAGCTGCTCGGCTGGGAGCCCGAGATCGGAATCGAGGAGGGACTGCTGCGGCTGCTCGATGCCGAGGAGGCGAGAGCCCCGGCAGGAACAGCCTCGTCGCCTCCGTCTGCGTCCTAGCGGGCAAACGAGCACATGAATTTCGGCTCGCGGCCCGATCTACGGACGCGTAAGGGCCTCGCCGTCGTCGCGCTTGCCGCGATCGTGGTCGCCGTGGTCGCGTCGACCGTAATCGTGGTGCTCCGGCCCTCTTCATCGCACACCGCCTCGACGGCTGGAGAGACCCGGCCACACCGGGCGGGTAGGGCGCCGGTCGTCGCCCGGCTCACGCAGGCTCGGACAGGGCGGGTGCTTGGGCTGAGAGACGGCGCACCGGCGGCGATCGCCGTGTCGTCGAACCACCTCGCCTGGGAGAACGAACCGTCGAGGGCGCATCCGAACTCAGCGCTGATGGAAGGCGACCGGGCAACCGGGAAGATCCGGCAGCTCGCCCCCGCCGCGCTGCCCCAGTTCGGACTCGCCTCGACCCGCAAGTACGTCGTCTACGCCGTCAGGCGCGGCTCGGTGTCGGAGCTTCGGGCCGTCCGCCACGACGGGAGCAACCGGATCGTCCTCTCCCGCTCTCTGGCCGCTCCCGTGGCCGCACGCGGCGAGGTGGTCGGCTGGGCCGACCAACCCCAGGGTGGTGCGCACGAGCGGGTGGTCGTCCGGAACATGGCCACCGGCCGCGAGTGGATCGCCGCACGCCTGCCCCGCTGCCGCCGGGGCAAGTGCTACCGGATCGACGCGGTGACGCTGGCCGACGACGGCGTCGTCTTCGACCGCGGCGCGATCGGCACGCAGCCCTCGCTGATCATTCGTCGCCGGTTCGGCGAAGCGCAGCCGACGATGGCCACGGTGAGGAACGACCCGCAGCCCGATCTCGCTCCCTCGTCCGCCGGCGCCTTCTACTACGAGCTCGAACGCGGCTGGGCACGCTGGGACTTTGCTGCGCCGCGCCCGAGCCGGACGAGGGTGGATCCGCGGAGGTGGTCGGTCGTTGGCTACGAGCACGGCCGCCTGCTGCTCCGCACGGTCTCTCCGTGCCGGACGCGCTTGATCGTCCGCCTCCCGGGCAAACGGGCGCAGACGGTCCCGGCGCCCGATTCGGCCCCGGGCTCGCCAAAAGACCTCGGACCTCTCTGTCATTTGCTGACAGGGTTCGCCTGGCACGGACGTCGTCTCATCGTCGCGTGGGCCGTAGTCCCGAAGATCACCCTGGACGCGCACACCGACGTTGGAGTCGGAGGCGTAGTCGTCGAGACGCAGGTTTCTTGACGTCCTGGCCATTCGGGTAGTACTTGCGCCTTGTGGGCCCCGGCCATTCAGGGAGTACCTGCGCCGTCGTCCGAGGGGTAGGCTTGATCATAGAGGCACTACTGCCGCTGAGGGAGGCAAGGTTGGGCATCGGGTCGTGGCTGGACGGACGCGTGTGGAGTCGCCCGTTACCAAAAGGAAGCAACGTCAAGAGGTGCGTCGCAGTTGCCGGCGTGACGCTGGCCGTCCTGGTTCCCGGAGCTGCGAAAGCAGTCTCGGGCACGACGCTCTACGTCGACCGGTCCAACCCGTCGTGCTCCGACACCGGCTCCGGGACGATCCTCGCGCCGTACTGCACGATCGGGGCAGCCGCGAGTGTCGTCGGTGCCGGCCAGACCGTGCAGGTCGCCGCAGGGACCTATCCCGAAGCCGTCACCGTGTCGACGTCGGGAACCTCGAGCGCACCAATCGCCTTCACGGCCGCGCCCGGCGCGACCGTCACGCTGAGCGGCCGGGTGAACGGCTTCTCCATCTCGGGCAGGAGCTGGATCACCGTCAACGGCTTTAACATCACCACTACGAGCGATCGCGGCATCTACGTCTCGAGTTCCTCGAACATCACGATCTCGAACAACCACGTCAGCTACTCGGGCAGCCCCGTCAGCGGACTTACGAAGTCGGGGATCTACCTGACGAACGTCTCCGACTCGCTCGTCGCCGGAAACACGGCTGACCACAACACGTATGCGGGGATCGAGCTGGTCGGTAGCTCGACGCGCGACGAGGTGCGTGGCAACACGACGTTCGCCAACGCCAGCGGCTACTCGCGCCGCGCGCCGGGCATTCGCGCTTACCAGGCGCCCGGCAACACGATCGACGGCAACGTCACCCACGACAACGAGGACTCCGGGATCGAGTGCTACTCGGGCTCGAACAACACGCTCATCTACGACAACGTCTCGTACAACAACGGCGATCACGGGATCGACAACTACGTCACCACCGGGCAGCGGATCATCGCGAACACGGTCTACAGGAACGTCACCGCCGGGATCAACGTCGAGGGTGGGTCGACCGGCGCGACGATCGCGAACAACATCAGCGTCGACAGCGGGATCAACAGCCCGCGAACGTCGAGCGACATCCGCGTCGAGAACGGCTCGACGAGCGGGACGACGATGGACTACGACCTCGTCCACCGCGATCGATTCAGCCAACTCCGGAGCGAGCGGGCAGCCCGACCTCGACGTGGAGGGGAACGGCCGCTACGACGTGCCGGCGACGTCGAACACCGGGGTCGGCCCGCGCGATTACGACGACCGCGGCGCCTACGAGTTCCAGTCGGGGGAGTCGGGGGACGCCCCGCCGGCGGCGTCGCTGGTCGTAAGCCCGTCGTCGGGATCGGTCCCGGTTGCCGCCACGGCCGACGCGTCGGCCTCCACCGACACAGACGACACGCCGATCGCGACCTACACGTTCGACTTCGGCGAGGGGACGATCGTCGGTCCCCAGGCGGAACCGACTGCGGACCATGTCTACGGCTCCGTCGGCAACTTCACTGTCACCGTGACGGTCAGAGACACCGCGGGACTCGCGACAACGGCCACCGTGACGGTGTCGGCCCAGCCTCCCGCCGGCGACTCGCCGCCAGCCGCAGCGCTCACCGTCAGCCCCAACTCCGGCACCGCACCGGTTGCCGTCACGGCCAACGCGTCCGGCTCGGCGGACGGCGACTCGACCCCGATCGCGAGCTACGCGTTCGACTTCGGCGATGGTACGGTCGTCGGCCCGCAGGCCAACGCGGTAGCCGGCCACACCTACACCGCCGCAGGCACATTCACCGTCACGGCCACCGTCACGGACACGATCGGGCAGGCCTCGTCGACAAGCGCGACGGTGACCGTGCAGGCCGAGCTCGCGCCGGCGGTCTTGCTGACCGTAAGCCCGAACAACGCCCGTGCTCCGGTGGCGGTCACGGCGGACGCTTCCGGCTCGACCGACACGGACGCCACGCCGATCGCGACCTACAGCTTCGACTTCGGCGACGGAACCGTCATCGGGCCGCAGGCGGGGGCAACGGCAACGCACACGTACACGAGTAGGGGCACCTACACCGTCAGGGCCACCGTCACGGACACCGGCGGGCTCGCGTCGACGACGACGAAGAACGTCAGGGTCCGCTAGGCGTCGCCTGGTAGGAGGGCTGCCCGGCTACTTCGGCGCCGGGATGGTGTAGGAATCGATCACCGAGCCGGCGGCGCACGAGATGTCGTCGTTCGACGTGGCCGGGCCGCAGACGGTCTCGAGGCGAATCGAAGCGGGTGTCACGCTCACGCGAAGGTGGGCCAGGTGCATCACGCGGTACGCGGTGCGCGGGTCGGTTCGACGCCACGGCGGCTCGAGCGGCGACCCCCCTCCCCCGGCCGTGACGTGCACGACGCCGTGGATCGGGCGAAAACGCTCGTAGTCGTGCGAATGGCCGTTCAGGTTGAGGACGTACTTCGAGTACCTGTCGCCGAGCCCGTCGAGGATCGACGCCAGTTCCGAGTCACCGGGGTGGTAGCCGGTCGAATACGCAGGCCGGTGGCCGAAGGTGACGATGAACTTGATCTTCCTGCTTGCCTGGGCCGCCGCCATGACGCGGCCCGCCTGCGCGCCCCACTCGGTCCAACTTGCGTCACTGTAGGGCTCCGGGTAGGAGATGAACCTTACGGCGCCCGCGTCGAACCAGCCCCAGTCTTCTCCACAGCAACCCTTCTGCGGGGCGCCGCGCGAAGCGTGGGCGTGCGGGATCGCGAATCGGCCCTTGTAGTTCCGCAGGTCGTCGGACGACTCGTCCCATTCGTGGTTCCCCCAGGCCGGCATGTAGGCGGCCCTCCGGCTCCACGCCATCACGTCGTCGAAGTGCCGGTCGACCGCGGCCTGGCCGTTGTCGTTTCCGTAGGTGAGGTCGCCGGCGACGATGACGAACGCAGGCCGGTCCCGGGCGATCTGCAGCTGCGTCGGCTCGACGCGGCTCTCGGTCCCCGAGTCGCCCACGTCCGCCTCGAGATCGAAGCGATAGCGTCCTTTGGGGGCGGTCGAGAACCTGTGGTCGCGAGCGCCGCCGATCGAGTAGTGGTAGGTCGTCCCTTTCTTCAGTCCTCTCAGGCGTGCCTCCCGAAATGGTCCTCCTGACGAATACGGAACGGGCGTCGGGTCGTGCGCGGTCGCCGCCTTGCCGTAACGCGACGTTCTCCCGTAACGGATCGTGCGGCCCGAGCCCACCCAGTCGAACGTAACGGAGGTCGCGCTCGAGAAGGTGTAGTGGACTTCTTGCGCGGCCACCGCCTTCGCCGTGTGGATCGAGGCGACCTTGCCGGCGGACGCGGCAACCGTCGTCAAGGCAATCGTCGCAACGACGGCACCAACGGTCCGCCGCCGCAGTCCTCGGTCCCGCAGCACCGCGCAACTGTAACGGAATGACCGGGCGGCTCGTCTAGGCTCCGGCCGTGGCCGAGAGCGGACGCGACGAGTCCCAAGAGCCCACGCTGGTCGGCCGCCGCCTCGAGTACGAGTGCCCCTGGTTCGAGGTCGTCGTGAAGGACGTCCGCTATCCGGGGGAGGCGCGTACACGGCCGTTCTACTCGGTGGAGCTGAACGA
>WNGE01003373.1_pt1 | contig 21162 bp, 20 predicted proteins | sample 5400651 | NCBI WGS metagenome assembly WNGE01 (sample SAMN13153370, study PRJNA577476) | soil metagenome | isolation source: 60 cm soil or saprolite under grassland replicate 2 | place: USA:California | collected 2016-06-15 | reverse complement strand
AGGCGAGCAGCAACTCCTGCAGCTCCGAGCGATCGCGCACCGCCAGCGCCTCGAGCGCAGCCCGCTCGACTGCACGGGTGGCGTCGTCGACCCCGTCGAGGGCACGGAAGTCGGAGAGGTCGAGGAGCGCCTCCGGGCCCGGCGGCGACTCCAGGAAGCCCAGCAGCTCTGCAGCGCCGGCCTCTCGTGCGCAGCCCCGGAGCTCCTCGAGCCGCTCGTCCAGGTGGGGGTCATCCGGCGCCTCCAGCCGGAGCGGCAGCCCGGACGAACGCAGCGTCTCGTGGACGCCCGTCAGCATCCGCCGCAGCCGCCGGCCGCCGTACGAGGCGAGCAGCCGCAGGCGTGCGGCCGCGTTCTCGCCGGTGCAAAACTCCTCGAGCGCCGTCCGGAACGCCTCGCCGCGGAGCACCCGGCCCTGGCTGTCGTCGAGCACGCGGAAGCGCGGGTCGATCCCGGCCGCGAACGGATAGGCGCGAAGCAGCCGGTGGCAGAAGCCGTGGATCGTCGAGATCCAGGCGGCGTCGAGCTCCCGCGCGAGGTCGTTCCGGCCGAGCTCCTGCAGGCGCTTCCGGATCCGCCCGCGCAGCTCGCCCGCCGCGCGCTCGGTGTACGTGATCACGAGGATCGAGTCGACGTCGAGCCCGCGCTCGCAGACCGCGCGGCAGAAGCGCTCGACGATGACCGTCGTCTTGCCGGTCCCTGCGCCCGCCGAGACGAACACGACTCCCGGCTCTTCGATCGCCCGGAGCTGCTCGACGTTCGGCGCGGTCTCGACGACGCTCACGTCCTCTTCACCCGGCACATCGGCCACAGATCGCACCAGGTCGGGCAGGGGAAGCCGCCCTTCGGGTCGTGCCGCACGTCGCCTTCCCGGATCCGCGCCACCGCGGTCCGGGCCTGCTCCTGCGCACGCTCGATCTGGCCCCAGAATGCCTCTTCGTCGGCGTAGTCGTTGCGGATGTAGCCGGGGATCGCGTCCTCGCGCGCCTCGGCCCGGAGCAGCCCGCGCGCGAGCCCCTCGCCGGCCAGCGCGCGGTAGACGCCGCCGAGGGGCTCGATGCCGACGAGGTCGCGCAGGACGAGCATGTAGAGCGGGATCTGCAGGTGGAGCTCGTCCTCGATCCGCCGCGCCGAGTACGCCGACTTGCCGGACTTGTAGTCGACCACGATCCCGCGGGCCCCGAACGGGTCGCGGTCGATCCGGTCGATCTTCCCGGAGACCGTGAAGCCGCCGAGGTCGAGCCCGCGCTGCAGCTCCTGCGCCGAGCGCTCGTACCCGAACGAGACTTCGAAGCGGTCCGGGACGAGCGGGGACGGCGACTCGGCCTCGCGGCGGACGAGCTGCTCGAGGTCGCGTCCCAGGCTCTCCTCCAGCTCGCGCCGCTCGAGCTCGGGAAAGTCGAGCCGCACGTGCGCCTGGAGGGCCTCGGCCAGGCACTCGCGCAGGAGCTCGAGCGCCTGCGGCAGGTTCTCCGGCCGGACGCGCTCGGCGCCGGTGCGCTTCGGCAGCCCCTTGAAGAACGCATAGAGCGCCTGGTGTGCGACGTTGCCGCGCAGTCGCGCGTCGACCTCGGCATCGATCGACCGCGGCGAGACGACCCGCTCGAAGAGCCACATCGACGAGCAGTCGCCGAAGCGCTCGAGGTCGGTGACGGAGAAGCTCGTCTTCTGGCGGAGCTCCTCGAGCACCGTTGGGTGGGTGAGGCGCGTGGCCCGATGGAACGCGGCGATGGCCCGGTCGAGGCGGCGCTCCCAGCCGTTCGCGCCGGCGATCGCGCGCGCGGGCTTCGGGTCGGCGGCGGCGAGGGAGGCGACGGCACGCAAGCGCTCGCGCTCGTTCGGCGCGGTCTCGAGAGTCCACGTGAGCGCGGAGAGGGCCCGCCGCTTCGTCCAGCGCTCGGCCTCGTCCGGCGGGAACAGCGCCCGCGCCTCGTCCCAGAAGGGGCTCGGCTGTCGCGGCGCGCCTTCGTCGGTCGCGGCCTCGCGGACGAGGTAGAGACGGCGCGTCGGTCGCGTGCACGCGGTGTAGAAGAGGTAGCGGTCACGCGAGACCGGGTCGGTTCGGAGGAGGCGCGCCCGCGAGGAACGCTCGAGCTCGGCTTTCCGCTCCTCGTCGAGGAACGGGGAGCTCTGGGCGCGGCGGGGCAGCTGGCCTTCCTGGAGGCCGAGGACGAAGACGGCCTCGAAGCGGCGCGTGCGGGCGCGCAGGAGGTCGAGCACCGCGACGCGCCCAGCCTCGCCGGCTGCGGGCGGCCGAACCGCGGTGTGATCCAGGAGCGCCACGACTTCCCTGGAGGCCGTACGAGCGCTCGAGCATCGTGCGCGCAAGATCGCGGACCGCGGTGACCAGGTCGGTGGCTGAGCGAAGCGCGTCGAGGTGCGGCAGCGGCTGGTCGCGGAGCTTCTGGACCTCCTCCTCGATGCGGGCGGGCGCACTCACTGCGCGGCCGCGGAGCCGACCCTCGAGGAAGTCCGCGTGCCTGCGGGCCAGGCCCGAGTAGGGCGAGCGGAGGAACGAGAAGAGGTCGCGGCGGTCTCCGTCGAGCCAGGCGTAGCGGAGGAGCGAGAGCAGCGCCTGGCCGAACGGCGTCTGGCCGAGGCGGACGCGGCCCTCCAGCGCGTACGGCACGCCGAGGGTCGAGAACGCGGTGTCGAGCGCGCCGCGCCAGCGATCGAGGCTCGGGCAGATGACGCCGATCTCCTCGGGCGGGGTGCCGGTGCGGAGCAGCCCGAGAATCTCCTCGGCGACGAGCTCGAGCGTTCCGCGTAGACCGGCCCCTTCGAGGAAGCGAAGCGAGCCGTCCGATTCCGGCGCAGACGCGGCGGCCTCGCCGAAAAGCCCGCGTTCCAGGTGCGCGAGAACGGGCGAGCGCGCGGCCTGGCTCGCCGGCAGCTCCTCGACGTTCTCCGCGAGCGCAGACAGATCGTCCGCGGTGCGCCGCAGCGACGCGAACGCATCTCGCCCCGGCTCGTACGGCAACGAGACCGTGACCTCCGAGCGGCCGGAGAGCGCCTCGAGCAGCGCCCATTCGGCCCCGGTCAGGTCTTCGAAGCCGTACGCGAAGACGGGTTTGCCGTCCCAGGCCGCGAGCTCACTTGCGATCCGCTCGGCCGCATAGCGACGTTCGAGCTCGCGGTCCCAGAGGCCGAGCCGGTCGAGCTCCTCGCGATACGCCGCGTAGAGCTCCGCCAGCTCGCCGTCGAGGTCACCCGGCTCGAGCAACGCGGCCTCGAGCTCGGCGACGGTTGCGCCGAGCGCGGCGGCAAAGCCCGTGAACCGGGCCGAACGGGCGAGCGACTGGGTGCGCGCGTGCGCCACGAGGCGCCGCAGGAGCAGCGTGCGCTGTGCCTGTGTGACGACCGGCTTGTGCGCGCCGTTCGAGCGCGCGAGCCGGGCGAAGACGTCGTCGAAGGTGCCGATCGAGCCGCCGACGAGCGCCCCCGAGCGGGCGAGCAGCTCGCGCTCGGCCCGGTCGACGTCCGGCCGGTTCGGCACGATCAGAAATGGATCGGATTCGAGCGCGCCCAGGTAGCGCTCGAGCAGAAGCGCCACCTTCCCGGCGTTAGCTGGTCCTGCCAGCAACTTGAGGCCCATCGGCCTCATCCTAGTGTTGAGGGAGGACGCTCTCGGGTCGCCGTGAGGGGCGGTTTGGGCCGCCCCTCAGGCTCAGGTCACGTCAGGCCGCGGTAGCGGACTTCGGCCTGCGGCCGCGGCGCGCGACGGCGTGCCCGGGGAGCTGCCCGGAGCAGTCGTCGCAGAGATCCGCCTGCTTCGACCCGCGGCGAGCGTCAGTGAAGTTGAGGCGCATCGTGGCGCCCTTTCCTTCCTGAATTTCCCTGCCGCAGTTGTCACAGACGAGCACTGTCTTGCGTGCCAAGTCGCCCTCCTCGGTCCGTCGGAGTTAATTCGGACGAATACTACGCAGCTTTTCGCGACCGGCGATTTCGATGCGATCGCAAGAGCGCAAGCACGGCTTGTTCCTCTGCATCGAGGTCGACATCCCGCGCGCTGACAATACGCAAATGACGTGGCCGAAAATCGTCGATTGTCCGGCCGTCGAGATACTGGTCGATGACGGCCGGGCTCACGTACGACGCGCGCGCAACGGCAGGCGTATTGCCGAGCCGTTCTCCCACATTGCGCATCACGGACGCGATCACCCGTTTCGCTTCGGTTTCCGTCTCGGAGGCACCGTGTTCGGCAAACGCGATCGCGGCAATCAGCGTCCCGCCCCACGTCCGGAAATCCTTCGCTGTGAAGTCGTCGCCCATGTGCTCCTGGATGTATTCGTTCAGCCGCCGTCCGGTCAGGTTGCAGAGGCCGTCGCCGTTTCGGTAGCGGAAAAGGACACGGCCGCCCTTCATCGACTTCAGCTCGCGCATTGCTTCCGCGAGCTCGGCATCCACGACCGCGGTGCGGACGAGCGCACGGTGCTTCGAGCGGAAGCAGAACGTGATCCGGCTGCCGCGCACCTTGACGTGGCTCTTGTGCAGCGTCGTGATTCCGAACGTGCGAAATTTCCTTGCGTAGCGTGCGTCGCCGACGCGGAACCAGCCGAGGTTGATCAGCCGCACCGCGAGCGCCGCCGTCCATTCCGGCTCGAGCGGGTCGAGGCTGATGTGCTCCGCCATGGCCGCTCGCAGGTCGGGAAGCTTCTCGGCGAAGCGGACGAGCTTGTCGAACTTCGCCTGCTCCTGCCGCGCCCGAAAATCGGGGTGGTAGAGGTACTGCATGCGGCCCGCGCTGTCGACGCCGGTCGCCTGGAGCTTCGCGTACGGTCGCGGCGAGATTCGCACGTCGCGCCAGGCGGGCGGAATCCGCAGGGAGTCGATTCGCTCGAGCGCCTCATCGTCGACGATCGGGTGGCCGTGCGCGTTTACGTAGCGGAAGTGGCCGCGTGATCCGAGCCGTCTCCATCCTCCTCTCCGAGCCATAGAGTTTCCGGTTGTAGCCGCGAAGCCGCTGATCTAATCCCGGGAGGGGCGATGGAGGCGAAGACAATCGTCGTGCTCGAGGGCGACGAGACCGGCCAGGAGCTGCTCGAAGAGGCCTTGCGGGTTCTCGCTCCGGACGTTACCGGGCGCGAGTTGCGCTTCGACCGGTTCGACCTCTCGCTCGCTTCGCGCCGGGCGACTCGGAACGAGATCGTGCACGCGGCGGCGGCGGCGATTCGCGACGCGGGGCTCGGATTGAAGGCTGCGACCGTCACGCCCGAGGGTGCCGACGACGTCGGCTCGCCGAACCGCATCCTGCGCGAGGAGATCGACGGGCGCGTGATCGTGCGGACCGGCCGGCGAATTCCCGGAGTGATTCCGCTCGGCGGCGTGCACGCGCCGATCTCGGTCGTGCGCATGGCAGTCGGAGACGCGTACGGCGCAAAGGAGTGGCGAGAGGGATCCGGCGACGACGAGGAGGCTTTTCGGACCGAGCGGATCGAGCGCCGCATCTGCCATTCGGTGGCGGAGTTCTCCTTCCGGCTAGCGGAGCAGACCGGCGCGAAGGTCTTCGGCGGGCCGAAGTACACGGTCAGCCCGGTGTACGAGGGGATGCTGAAGGAGGAGATGGACCGGGCGGCGACGCGCCATCCGGAGGTGGGATACGAGCCGCAGCTGATCGACGCGACCTTTGCCTTGTTGCTCGCGACGAGCGGCGAACCGCTGGTGATTCCCGCGCTCAATCGGGACGGCGACATCCTCTCCGACCTGGTGCTGCCGTTGTTCGGCTCGATCGCCGGGTCGGAGTCGCTGCTCGTCGCGTTCGGCGAGGACTACGTGCCGACGGTGGTACTGGCGGAGGCAGCGCACGGGACCGCGCCGCTCCTGCAGGGCAAGAACGTGGCGAACCCGATGGCGATGATCCTCGCTGGAGCGTCGCTGCTTCCGTACGCGGGCGAAGAGGGCCAGGCGGCGGGCCGCGCGATTCGCGAGGCGTGCCTGGAGGCGGTCGCGGACGGCGTCCGCACGGCGGATCTGGGCGGCAGCGCGGGCACGAGCGAGTTCACGGACGAAGTGATCAGGCGGACGCGCACAAGGCTCGAGGTCTGGTCGACTCTCTGAGAAACCCGCGGGAGTGCTACGAGGCTGCGGCTGCCGGAAGCTCAGCCCGGTCGGCGAAGAGCTCCAGGAAGATCCGGACGATCTCGGGATCGAACTGCGTCCCGGCGCAGCGCGCGACCTCCGCGAGCGCCTCGTCGCGGCCGAGCGCCGGCCGGTACGGACGATCGCTCGTCATCGCGTCGAACGCGTCCGCGACCGCCAGGACGCGGGCCTCCAGCGGAATCTGCTCACCGGCGCGCCCCGTCGGGTAGCCGTTGCCGTCCCAGCGTTCGTGGTGGTAGAGCACGTACGGCAGCGCCCCCCGAAGCGCCGCGACTCGCAGCAGGATCCGCGCGCCGAGCTTCGGGTGCTCCCGGATCTGCGCGAGCTCCTGCTCGTCGAGCCGCCCGGGCTTCGCGAGAACGTGCTCGGAGACGCCCAGCTTTCCGACGTCGTGCAACGGCCCGCCCACATGCAGTAGCTCCAGCCGCTCTTTGTCCCAGCCGAGCCGCCGCGCGATCGCCTCGGCGATCGCCGTCACCCGCGCCGAGTGCCCCCGCGTGTACGGGTCGCGGGCCTCGATAGCGCGGCTGAGTGTGGAGAGCATCGCCACGAGAGCGACCTTTCCACGAGCGCGGCGAGATCCCTTCCAGGAGGGTTTGGCGGAGCCTCGCTCGTCGTCGGGGTGCGATGGCCGTTCCGAGGCAAGGATGCAGGGAGTCCCTGTAGTGGATAACTACAGGGGCGACTGAGGACGCCGCCTCGGGGCGGACACAGCGCGGCCCGGCGGCATACGTGGTTTCGTCAAGCCCTCCTAGCGCCAGATCCCGGTGATCGGCCTCACCTGAGCCGAATGCCCGAGGCGCGGCAGTCCCCACACGTCCTCGATTGTCCGCAGGAGGCCGTAGTGCGACATGCGGCTGGAATACCTCGACCCCGGCACCACCGTCGACCCGAGGGCGAGCGCGGGAACAGCCGTGCTCGCCTGCTCCGAGGCCGGCTCGTCCGTCACGACGAACACCACGCTGTGCGAGAGCTTGCGGTTCCGCAGCAGTGGCGACAGGAAGCCTCCGAGCCACGTGTCTCCGGTTTCGACGGAGCAGTCGTGCATGTCGTGGCACAGGTTCGGAACGATCAGCGAGAACGACGGCAACGCGGACGCCGCGAGGTCGCGGGCGAACTGCCGCAGGGGCACGACACGGAGCAGCCGCGCCGGCTTCGAGACAATGTCCCGGAAGTACAGGAACGGCACGTGCTTCTTCGCGTACGGCCCGGCGGAGCCGCCCGTGAAACCAGGCCGCGGCAAGCCCTCCGCGTACGTCTTCCAGCTCAGGTGTGCCCGCTCGAGCGTGTCCCCGAGGTTTCTCCCCGAGACGATGCAGGTGGTGCAGTCCGTCGTGATTCCGTGCGTCGAGCCGGAGACGAGCGCCACGTAGTTCGGCAGACTGGGATGCGCGACGCCGCCGTAGTGCGAAAGCACCGCGTAGTGCTTGGCGAAGTTGTTGAAGTTCGGCGCCTCGCGATTGCCCAGAACACTCGCCTGCGACTTGTTCTCGAGCACGACGACGAGCACGTGGTCGAACCTCGGCAGCGGCGTGCGCGTGGCCGCCGACCCGCTGCACGAGACCGCGGCGAGCGCCGCGAGCGCGGCCCCGACGACAGCCCTCACGACTCGGTTTCCGCTCGCAGCATTCGCTTCTTCCAGAAGTGGACGGCGCCGAACACGATAGCCAGCACGACGACGAGGCCCGCGCCCACCCAGAGCCCGTAACGCCCGATCGCATCGGCGGCCGCGTGTCCGGCGTAGTACGCAACCAGGCCGACCAGCGCAGCCCAACAGATGCCGCCGGCCGCGTTCCAGAGGAAGAACGTCCACCAGTGCATGCGCGAGATCCCGGCGACCCACGCCGCCGTCACGCGCAGCACCGAGAAGAAGCGCGCGAGGAAGATCGTCTTCCCGCCGTGCCGCTCGAAGAAGCGCTCGGTGCGCGGCAGGGTGCGCCCGCTCCACCGCCGCAACGGACCGAATCGCTCGAGCAGCCTGCGGCCGCCCGTGCGACCGACCCAGTAGCCGAGGTTGTCCCCGATGATCGCGGCCGCTGCCGCGACGACGATCACCTCGACGATGTTCAGGTTGCCCTGCGACGCGAAGATCGAGGCCGCGACGAGTGCCGTCTCGCCGGGGAGCGGCACGCCGCCCGACTCGAGCATCACGACCAGGAAGAGGGCGATCAGCCCGTAGTGGTGGACGAGCCCGGTCACTCAGGCAGTGTAGGCATCACCTCGTAGGCCATAAGCACGGCATCGACCAGACCGCCGTCGCGGCGGTAATGCCGCTCCCGGTAGCCCTCGCGCCGGAAGCCGAACGCCTCGTACAGCTGGATCGCCGGCTCGTTGTGCGGGAAGACGTGCAGCTCCAGCTTCGAGACACCCACGCGGCGCGCCCAGTCGACGGCTCGCTCCAGCAGCGCGCGGCCGATCCCCTGCCTCCGGTGGCCCTTCGCGACCATCAGCCCGAGATCCGCGACATGCGCGCTCGCCGGGTGGGGATCCCGTCCGACGGAGAGGCGGCCGACGACCCCGCGAGGCGTCTCGGCGACGAAGACGGCGGCATCGCGGGAGCGGCGCAGCGATCTGAGATACCGGCGCTCATCGCCCGCCCCGCGCCACTCGCTTGTCGAGATCAGCCAGCCCTCGGGCTCCGCACCGACCTCGCGCGCAAGCTGGACGAGCGCGGCCGCGTCGCCCGGTTCCGCCTGCCTGATCGTGAAGTCGCTCACTCGATGACGACGCCGTGGCCTCCGCGCCGCGCGTCGCCGGCGGCGGCGAGCGAGCCGTCCTCCCGGAACTCGACGCCCGCGGCGCCTCCGAAGTAGAGGTTCCGCCGGCGCCAGCGGACGAGCTGGTAGCCCCACGCGTCGAGACGGGCGAGCTCACCGGGATCGTTGCCGCCCTCGCAATGCACATCGTCTCCGTCGAGGTGCACCCGCGGCCGGTCGATCGCTTCCTCGACACCCATCCCGTGCGCGACGGCGTTGACGACGATCTGGAAGATCGCGCCGCGCAGCCGCAGCGAGCCGGCGCTGCCGACGACGAGGCGGGGCCGTCCGTCGCGGAGCACCACCGACGGGGCCATCCCGCTCGTGAAACGCACACCCGGCTTCGGCACCTTTCCAGTCGCGGCAAGGTCGAACTCCCCGAGCATGTTGTTGAGTTGGATCCCGGTGCCGGGGACGACAACTCCCGAGCCCGACCCCGTCGACGCGGTGAGCGAGGCCGCGTTGCCCTTGCCGTCGACGACCGCGATGTGGGTCGTGCCGGCGGCGGCATCCGGCAGCCGCCCGCGCAGGCGCCGCACGGTCGCGGCCACGGCGCGAGGGTCGAGGAGGCGGCTCGCCAGGCCTCCGCGGTAGAGGCCGCGCGCGAACGCCTCGTTCCGGGCGCCGTCCTGCTGGCGCATGATCTCGACGAGCTGCGCGATCGCCGCGGCGCTCCCGGGCGGGCCGGCGGGGCCGAGCCGGTCGAGGAGGCGGACGCCGAGGCCGATCAGCACCCCGCCGGCCGAGGGCGGCGGGTTCGACTCGAACTCGTGCCCGAGAAAGCGCGCGCGCACGGGTCGCCGGCGGATCACCCGGAACTCCGCGAGGTCGCGCTCGGTGATCGCGCCACCGCCTTCGCGAAGATGCGCCGCGAGCGCTCGTGCCAAATCGCCGCGATAGAGGTCGTCGGCGCCGTGCTCCGCGAGCCGCTCGAGCGTGCCCGCGAGATCGGTCATCACGAGCCGGTCGCCCGCGACGAGCCGGTTGCCGTCGCGGCCGTAGATCGCCTCTCCGTCGTGTGTGTGGCGCAGGATCAGGTCGAGGATCGCGTGGAGATAGGCCTGCGATTTCGTCAGCTCGATGCCCTCCCGCGCGTGGCGAATCGCGGGCTCGAGCAGGACCGGCCAGGGAAGGGTCCCGAAGAGCCGGTGCGCCTCGCCCAGCCCCGCGGCCGCCCCCGGGACCGCGCAGGACGCAGTGCCGATCCGGAACGCCTGCGACGACTCCGGCGTGAAGGCGACGTCCACGGACTCCATCTCTGCGACCTCGCGGCGGTCGAGCCCGAGTCCCGGAACGGTGACGAAGTGGTCGAGCACGCGCGTCGAGCGGTCGCGAGCGCGGTGGACGAGCATGAAGCCGCCCGCGCCGGGACCGGTCAGCGTGCTCTCCGCGACCCACGAGACGAACGCCGCCGCAATGCACGCGTCGACGGCGTTCCCGCCTTCCGCCAGAACCGCGGCGCCTGCCTCGGCCGTCAGCGGGTGCCCCGCGGCAACCGCGCCTCTCATGCGGTCAAGCGTAGACAGGTTGGTGCTGGCAGGTACCACGTTTCCAGGCTAACCAGCCGGGGCGGCCGGGTATTGTCTGGGCGCTTGCCGAAAGCCAGCCCGCTCGCCCGCGAAGCTCTTCTCTCAGCCGCCGCCGCCGCGACGCTGGCCACGTTGCTGATGTGGCTCGGGCCGCCGGGCGCCGACCTTGCCGAGCACGCGTACCAGCGGACGCTGTTCCTCCACCACGGCTTCGCCCTCTGGAACAACTTCTGGTACGCGGGGCGCTACAGCTTCGTCACCTACAGCGTCCTCTACTACCCGCTGGCGGCGCTGCTCGGGATCCGGCTGCTCGCGGTGGCGACCGTCTCGACGGCGGCGCTCGCATTCGCGGTGGTCGTGTGGCGCCAGTGGGGGCCGGCCGTGCGCTGGTCGAGCCGCACGTTCGCGCTCGTCTGGGCCGGGATCGTCCTCTCCGCGGCGTTCCCGTTCGCGCTCGGCGCGGCCCTCGCGCTCCTCGCGATGTGGGCGCTGCAGGCTCGGAGGCACGGGCGGTTCGCGTTGCTCGCGGCGCTCACTCTCGCCGCGAGCCCGCTCGCGTTCCTGCTGCTGGCCTTGCTGCTGGCGGGTTTCGGGATCGCGCGCTGGGAGGATCGCGCCGCGTTGCTCGTCCCGGGATTGATCCTCGCCGGCTTCGGCCTGGTGGAAGTCGTGCTCTGGCGCCTCTTCCCCGGCGGCCGCTACCCGTTCTCGCTTGCGGAGCTCGCGGCTGCCCTGACGTTCTGCATCCTCGGGGCCGCCGTGACCTGGCGCGTCGAGCGCGCGCGCTCGCTCCGGTGGGTGTTCGTGGTCTACCTCGCCGCCTGTGTTGCCGCATATTTGATCCCGTCGGCGCTCGGCGAGAACATCGCCCGGCTGCGCTACGCGGCCGTGCCGGTCGCCGTGCTCCTCGTCTCGCTGCGCCGTTGGCGTCCGCTGCCGGTCTGTCTCGGAGTTCTCGTCCTGGCCGCATCGTGGAACGTGTCGCCGATCGCGGGGCAGTACTTCAAGGGCCGGTCCGACACCGCCACGAAGGCGTCCTACTGGACGCCGGCGATCACGTTTCTGCGCACGCACCTGACCCCGGCGTATCGCGTCGAGGCGGTGGACACCACCGGTCACTGGGCCGCCGTCTACCTCGCCGAAGCGCAGATCCCGCTCGCTCGAGGCGGCTTCCGCCAGGACGACTTCCCGCAGAACGAGTTGCTCTACGACGAGCTCGCGCCGCGTGCGTACCTCGGCTGGCTGCGAAAGCTCGGTGTGCGCTACGTCGTCCTCGCCAACGCGCCGACGGACTACAGCGCCCGCGGCGAAGCCGCGCTGCTCCGGAGCGGGCGATCCGGGCTGCTTCCCGTCTTCCGCACGCGTGACCTGACGATCTTCGGGGTGCCTCGCCCGCAGCCGATCCTCACCGGGCCTCGCGGCGCGAAGGTCCTGCGGCTCACGGCGACGCGGCTCGTCGTCGACCTTCCGCAGCGCGGGCAGTACCGGCTCGCGGTCCGCTTCTCGCCGTTCTGGCACGCGGACAACGCGTGCCTGAGCCGCCGCCTCGACGGGATGACGACGCTCTCTCCACAGCGGCCGGGCCGGCTGGAGCTCTCGTTCCGCGTGAGCGCGGGCAGCGCGCTCGCCGCCGTCGGCGGGCGCACGCAAATCTGCGATCGCTAGCTCTGCAGGAAGCTAGGCGGCTCGAGCGCCTCTTCGTCGGCGGCCTCGGCTCGACGGGTGATGCGCTGCTGGGCGCCGCGGGCGCCGAAGCCCGTCGCGACCACCGTCACCCAGACCTGTCCCGTGAGCCGGTCGTCGAGGGTCGCGCCGAAGATGATGTTGGTGTCTCCGGTCGACGCCTCGCGGACGACCTCCGCGGCCTCGTTGACCTCGTAGAGCGACAGGTCGTCGCCGCCCGCGATCGAGAGCAGGATGCCCTTCGCGCCGGCGATCTCGGTGTCGATCAGCGGCGAGCGCAGGGCGTGCTCGGCGGCTTCCCTGGCACGGTTCTCGCCGCTCGCGGAGAAGCCGATTCCCATCAGCGCGGTGCCCGCGTCCTTCATGATCGTGCGGACGTCGGCGAAGTCGAGGTTGATCAGGCCGGGCAGCGTGATCAGGTCACAGATCCCCTGGACGCCCTGGCGGAGGACGTCGTCGGCGATCCGGAAGGCGTCAAGCATCGACGTGTCGCGGTCGAGCACCTCGAGAAGGCGCTCGTTCGGGACGACGACCACGGTGTCGCAGTTCGCGCGAAGGGCGTCGACGCCGTCGCCGGCCTGCCGCAGGCGGCGAGTGCCTTCGAACTTGAACGGCGTCGTCACGATCCCGACCGTGAGTGCTCCGAGCTCCCTCGCGATGCGGGCGACGACCGGTGCTGCGCCGGAGCCCGTGCCGCCACCTTCGCCGGCGGTCACGAACACCATGTCCGAGCCGCGCAGCGCGCGCTTGATCTGGTCGTAGGCCTCTTCCGCAGCGCGACGGCCGAGGTCCGGGTCGGCGCCGGAGCCGAGCCCCTCGGTCAACTCGCGGCCGATGTGGATCTTGACCGGGGCATCACTCGTCTGGAGCTGCTGGATGTCGGTGTTGACGGCGACGAATTCGACCTGCGAGATGTCGGCGTCGATCATCCGGTTGACGGCATTGAGGCCTGCGCCACCGACTCCGACGACGCGGATGACGGCGATGTACGCGCCGGGCTCCGGGACTCGGTGCAGGCGAGGCGGCGGCTCCGGGAGCGGCTCTAGGCGCGCTCGTTCCGGCTCACGTGCGGGCGGAGGCGTCGGCTTGGCCTCGGGCTCCGGCTTGCGCTCGGGCAGGCGGACGGGCTCGGGCGCCGGGGGCGCCGCTTCCTCCATCCACTCCGGGACGTGCTCGACGGTCTGCTCGGGCGGCTCGACCGCGCTTGCAGCCGGTTCGGGCTCCTCGGTGCGGCCTTCCTTCTCTGCCTGTCGCTGCGCCGCCTCGGTTGCCCGGAACAGCTCGGCGAGCGGGCCTTCACGCATGCTCGCGCGCCTGCGCGCCATTGAGCACCTCCTTCGCGAGGTCGCGGTAGGCCTCGGCGGCGCTTCCGCTGGGGTCGTATTTCAGGACCGAGGTCCCCTTCACCGGGGCCTCGGCGTAGCGAACGGTCTTGCGAATCTTGGTGTCGAAAACCAGGTCGCCGAAGTTCTCCTGGAGGATCTCGACGGCCTCCCGCGAGTGCAACGTCCGGCTGTCGTACATCGTCGGCAGGATCCCCTCGATCGCGACGTGGGGATTCAGATTCTCGCGGATCATCGAGAGCGTGTTCTCGAGCTGGACGAGCCCGCGCAGCGAGAGGTACTCGCATTGCACCGGGACGATCACGCCGTTCGACGCTACGAGGGCATTTATCGTCAGCAGCCCGAGCGACGGCGGCGTGTCGATGAGGACGTAGTCGTAGCCGTCCTTGACGACGGCGAGCGCCTTCTCGAGCGCGCGCTCGCGGCCGATCATGCTCGAGAGCGCGAGCTCGGCGCCGGCGAGGTCGATCGAGGAGACGGCGAGATCGACCTCGGTGTGATGGACCACCTCCTGGACCGGGAGACGATGCACCAGGACGTCGAACATCGAGCGCTCGATCGCGTCAGGATTCATGCCCTGGCTCATGGTCAGGTTTCCCTGCGGATCGAGGTCGACCAGGAGCACCTTCAACCCCTGCTCTGCGAACGCAACGCCGAGGTTCAGCGTCGTCGTCGTCTTCGCGACGCCGCCCTTTTGGTTGGCGAACGAGATCACGCGCCCCATTGGCGCTCCTTTTGGTGTTTCGGTGCGGATTCCCGGTCGCGGAAGCAGGCGTGCAAGCCCCATGAGCCCCTTTCTTCGCTCTCATGCTAGCTATCCCTCCGGAAATTGCCCGTCGGATTTCCGGGCGATATGGAGTGAGTCCGTGGCGTTGCGGCGAGCGGGCTAGGTCAAGAGCCGCGTCACGGCTGTTGCTGCGGCGGCGGCGACCACGACCGCGGGCAGGGGCGCACGTGCCGCGATCGCGGCAGCGCCGGCGCCGACTCCGACGAGCCGAGCGTCCAGGACGAGCCGGTTGTCGCCGCCGACCGTCTGCGTCACGACGAGCGCCGCGAGCAGAACCGGCGCGAGCAGGGCGACGAGCCCGGCTACCTGGTCCGGCAGATGCCTCCGGCCGAGCAGCAGCGGACCCGCCGCCTTGAACGCGATCGTCGCCGCCCCGACGACGGCCACCACCAGCCAGACGGTCACGTTCGCTGCCGCCGCAGTCCCGGGCGTCGACGGAGACCGAGCAGGCACGCGGCGCTCGCGGCCACGATCGGCGTCCCCGCGGGCGTGAACGGGGTAAGCGCGAACGCGATCGCTGCTCCGAGGAGCGCAGCGACCTGGGCCTTGCGATCGACGAGCTGGGACACGAGCAGCGCCAGGAAGAGCGCGGGGAACGCCCCGTCCAGCCCCAGGTCCCGGGGATCGCCGAGCGCCTCGCCGCCGGCGACGCCCACGGCCGTCCCGGTGACCCAGGCCGCGTAGAGCACCAGGCCCGCGCCGATGAGCAGACGCCGGTCGAAGCGGCCGCCGCCGCGGCTCGAGATCGCCCAGGACTCGTCCACGATCAGTTGTGCTTCAGCGAGCCGGCGCAGGCGGCGGCCGTGGAAGAGCGAGGCGACGGAGATCGAGATCGGCACGTAGCGCGCGTTCAGGAGCACCGCCGCGGCGATGGCCGCCGCCGCCCCGCCGCTCGTGCCGAGGATCGACACGACCGCGAACTGGGCGGACCCGGCGAACGTCGTCGCCGACATGACGAGCGGCGCCACGACCCCGAGGCCCGATGAGCGCCCGAGCAAGCCGAAGGAGGCTCCGAAGAACCAGACGGTCGCGGCGATCGCCAGGACCGCGCGCATACCGTCGCCATAGCTGCGCGCCTCTTCGGACACGCCCCATTGTGCCGGTCGCGACCCGGCTCATCCCGGCATCGCCTCCGCCGTCACGTGCTCGCGCGCGCGAGAGTCCGCGGCGTCGCGGCAGCGCTGAAGCGCCTGTTCCGCGAGGTCGGTGCCGCCGCGCTCGGTCGCCACCCATGCCTCCGCCTCCCGGAGCAGCGCGTGCACCTCGGCCAGGAGCGACCTCGCCGGTGCGCTCTCGCGCTCGAGCGCCTCGATGCGTTCGAGCCGGTGCAGTACAGCGCGTGCCTCGTCCATCTCCCGACCGACGCTACCCGTGACTTCCGCACGTGTCTGTGACCGGACCGTGCCGAAACCGTCACGGTCAATCCACAGCGGCAGAGGAGCGACTAGGAGGCCAGCGCCGCGAAGTACCCGGCCGGGCGGGGCCGCACACCGATCAACGCGTCGTCGAGCGAGGCGATGAGCGCGGGGCGATCCCCGTGCGCGAGCGTCTCGACGACAGCCTTTCGCACCGCATCGGCCGCCGTCCGCGGCGCGGGCTCCCCGCGCGCGAGCGAGCGAAGCCGCTCCAGCTCCTCCGCGCGCTCACGGCCGGTCTCGCCGAGCAGCACCGCCGCCCGGACCGTCGCCGCCCAGAGCCCGTCGGGCCCGCCGAGCAACGCCGTCAAGGCCTCCCGCAGCTGCTCCGACCGGAACGGCTCCTCGGCGAACAGCGAGAGCTCCCACCGGTCGAGTGCTTCCGCGAGCTCCGGATCGTCGTCCGCGCTGCCGAGCCGCTCGAGCAGATCGGCCGCGAGCCGCGCGCGAAACGCGTCGAGACGCGTCGGCTCGCCCGACGGCTCGGTCGCAGCGATCGGCAGCACGGGACGGATCCCGAGCGGCCGCCAGTCGAGCCGCTCGAACAGCACCGGCCCGGCTGCGACGGGCGCCGCCGCCGCGAGCCGCAGCGCGCTGACCGCGTCGGCGAGCTCGCCCGGCGCGTCCGGGACGGACGCCGCGTCAGGCGCGAGCGTTCGCTCGAGCTCGAGCAAGCAGAGTCGGTCGGCCTCCCGCCCGAACCCGGCGGGAAGCAGGCCCGATGCCTCGGGCCAGTGAGCCGCGAGCTCTCCCGCGGCCGCATGCCGGATGCGCAGGCCTTCCGCAAGCTCGAGCCTCGTCCCGACCGAGAGGCCGACGAGGGGCGCGACCGCCGCGTAGACCCGGCGCTCCCCGAGCAGCGTTCGCTCGAACCCCGCGTACGCGCGGTCGAACGCCTCGTCGCTCCAGTCGACGCCGCCTCCCGCCTCGGCGACATCGGCGAGGAGCGGCAGGAGGATCGTCCGCAGGAGGGCCTCATCCCCACGCGGCCCGCGGCGACCGACGTGCGCAGTGGCATAGACGGCGGCGGCCGGCTCGCGGGAGAGCTCCTCGACGGCGATGCGCGCGTCCGCCAGCGCGCCGAGCCGTTCGGCCCGAGCGTCGACGTAGGAACGCACGAGCGGCCGGTATTCGTAGAGCGCTGCGCGCCCCCGCCCGCCACCGGCGTGCTCCTCGAACGCGAACGGGATCTCCTCGCCGGCGCCCACGTCGGCGGCGAGCAGCGAGAAGCCGGCGAGGCAGAAGCAGCGGAGAGAGCGGTACAGGTGCGGTGCGCGCACGGCCACAACTGCGCCTTACGCGCCCCGCGGCTCCTCTCCTCTTTGGCAGCGCGGGCACCAGTACGCCATGCGGTTGTCGTCGCCCTCCTCGCGCCCGCCGCCCACCGAGGCCTGCATCAGCCGAGCCGCCTCGCCGAGCACCCCGTGAAGCGCCTCGTCGCTCGCCTCTCCGAGCCGCAGCCACGGCGAGACCTGCACGCGCCAGAGCGTCTCCGCCTTCCAGAGGTTCCCGATTCCGGCAACGAGCCGCTGATCCAGGAGCGCATCGCCGAGCTCGCGGCTCGGATGCTCGCGCCGCAGGTTCTCGACCATGCGTGCGAAGTCGGGCGCGTCGGCGAGGATGTCGGGCCCGAGGCGCCGCACAGCGCGCCCGGTCAACTCGAGCACCGGCCCGTTCCAGAGCACCGCTTCGTGCTTCGACCCCCGCAGGACAAGCCATGGGCTCCCCACCCACGCCTTGGCGTCACGCGCGCGAACCTGCCAGCGCCCGCGCATGCGCAGGTGGCTGCGCAGGACGAGCCCGCCCTCGAACGACAGCAGCAGGTTCTTTCCGACCGCCTCGACGGACTCGAGCCGCCGGCCGTCGAGCCGCTCTGCCAGCCGCTCAGCCGAGGCCCGAGGATGAGGCGTCTCGACCGCAACCCGCTCGCCGACGAGAACCTGAAGCCGCCGAGCTGCGCGGTGAAGCGAGTCGCCTTCGGGCATAGCGGCGCCAGGGTAGCCCCACCCGGGTTACAGTTCCGGCCGCGATGAAGAGCAGCCAGGTGCTCCTCGCGGCCGCCGCACTCTGTGCGGCCTTCGTTACCACCGTCTCCGCCGCCTCATCGGTTCCGAACCTGCGCTCGGCCGTCGCCCGCAACCGGCACGTGGTCGTCGTGTATTCGCTCGGCGACCTTCTGCCCGGACGCATCCTCGTGGCGACGCGCGCGCAGACTGCGCCGAACGGCAAGTTGCTCAGGGCGAACGTCCGCCTGAACGAGCAGCTCACCGGCACCAAGGTGGCGAACGGCTATCGGATGCGAACGAGGCACACACTCGGGACAGGGCACTACTACGTCCAGGTCTCGGGTGTCGTCGTCGGCCTCGACTGCACGCCGAAGAAGCCGTGTCCGACGGATTGGTCGAACGTGCGCCGCGTCGACGTCAAATAGCCGGAGAGCGCCCCCGGCGGGGCGCTCTCCGAAGTACCGATGCCCGTTCGGCTAGGCCGGGCAGGGGTTGGAGTTGAGCACGTTTCGGTAGTTGTTCGTCCTGTACCTGATCGCCGGGTTCGGGTTCGGATACCAGGTGAACAGCAGCGGCCCGAACTCCGCGGTCGAGTTCCCGCCGAAGGTGTTCGTCGTCCCCTTGATGTGGGTGCCGCCGAACTGCCAGACGCAGTGGCCGTTGCTGCCCTCGGCGGACACGCCGGTCGAGTAGATCGGGTAGAAGTTCGCCCCCGGCGGCGGGTTCGTGCAGCCGGTGCCGGTGAAGCGGTTGCAGCTGCCTCCGAAGTCCGCAGCCTCGATGCGAGGCAGATCGGCCTCGAAGGCGAGCCGGCTGTAGTTCTGGGAGCCGTTGAAGACCGGGCTCGTGAAGACGATCGGGCTCGGGTGGTACTTCTTGTCCTGCCCGCGGTTCGGGTTCGTCCCCGGCCAGACCGTCTGGTAGGGAACGCCGTCGAAGTCATTGTCGGTTGCGATGCAGCCTCCGATCGGCACGAGCAGCGAGAACGACGCGCTGAAGCAGCCGTCGTCGTCAGCGTCGCCGTCACCGCCGGCTGTGCACTCGCCGCCCTCGTCCGAGACGGCCGAGCAGTACTCGAAGTGGCCGATCTCGTCGGAGAACGCGACGTTGTAGCTGTGCGCGGCCCACGGCACGCGGGTGTGCTCGCTCGAGGTCGAGTACATCGGCCGGAACGAGTACGGCAACTCGTGGCAGGTCGGCGTCGAGGGCTCGTACAGGACCTGGGCGAAGCCGTTGCCGGCGCTCGCCGTCATGGCGCCCGTCTGGCGGGTCGTCTGGTCGTTGACGATCACCGTCAGCCCGGCCGAGCCGTCGTGAACGTCGACGGTGAGCGCGTCACCCGAGTTCATGAACAGGTCGGTGGACGGGTCGGGCGTGAAGGTCCCGAGCGTCTGGTCGAGCGGCCCGGGCGGTGCGTGCGGCGTGCCCGACCGCGTGATGAACGCGAAGTTGGCGGGCTCGATTCCGACCGGGGTGAGGCAGTCGGCGTTGTTCGGCACGCCCGTGTTCTGGTCGGAGTTGAAGCTGAAGATCGCCATCGACGCGCACCACTTGCTGGCGTCGCAGCTCACTCCCGGCGGCCACGGCGCCCAGCCCGGCGGATAGAACTGCACCTCCAGGAACGCGGCGCCCGGGTGATGGCCGATGTAGTCCGCGGCCGTGTCGTCCCCGTTGTCGAAGATGTTCGTGTCGCTATCCGCGACGCACGGGGCGTGCGTGAACTCCGGGGCGGACTGGTTGTCGCACAGCGCCATCCCGAGCCAGAAGGCCGGGTGGAGCTGGAAGTTCCAAGTGCCCGCGGTGCCGGACTGGTTCGGCATGACCGGCGGGTCGCTCGGGATCTTCAGGTGGTAGAGACTCGAGTTACCCGAGCCCGCACTGTTCGAATAGAACAGCAGCGAGGGCTCGTCGTGGCCCGTGTACTCCCCGCCGTAGCCGATCGAGTCGGCCGGCTCGGCGCAGATGGCGTAGGGCTCGCTGCAGTGCGGCACGACGGCGCGCGCAGAACCGGCGAAGAGGCCGGCCAGCACGAGCGCCGCGGCAGCTGCGAGCGCCCCTCCCAGAAGTCGTCGCATAGTTGCTCTCCCCTTCTGACCCCCATCGGTATGCGTCGCCCTCGATGCAGCATCGGGTATTACCCGTCCGAGGACGGGCTGTCAAGCGCGAAGCGTCGCGCGGCGCGGGCCCTGGACGAATCCGGCCTCGAGCAGGAGCGGCATGATCGCCGTCTCGCCAACTGCCTCGCCGTCGAAGCGCTCGACGGCAAGACGCTTGACTCCCGACCTCCTAACGTCCTCGACCAGCGCGGCGAGGGCTTCGCGGAGCCACCCATCCTCCGGATCCCGCAGCGGGACAAGCGAGCGGCCGCCGCGCTCGACGAACAGCGCCGGCTCCCCGCCCAGCAGGACGACCCGTGCGCCCGCGACTCGGGCTGCCCTCGCGCCCGCGCGCTTGGGCCAAGGGAGGGCGGCCCCATACGGCTGGGCCGGGTCGGCGGCGGCCAGGACCAACGGCTCGGGCTGCTCGTCGTCCTTCCGGCGGAGCTCGCGCAGCCGTTCGACGGCGCCGCCGGGCGCGAACTGCGCCCCGCCGAGACCCTCGACGAAGTAGCCGCGGCGGCAGAGCCCGAGCGTCTCGAGCGATCGCAGCTCGCCGTAGACCGCGCCGTAGCCGCCCGGGATGCCTTCCGCGCGCACGCCTTCGCGCGTGACTATCCCGTGGCGTTCCAGCAAGAGCTCCGCGAGCGCGCGCCGGTCGGGGCGGCCCGGGAAGAGCCGCGCGGTCGGCGACCAGCGTCCTTGCGTCGCGGTGATCTCGCTCGCGCGGCGCCGTGAGAAGCGGCGCGGCCGCTGGGCCCGGCTCGCCGTCTGATAGCGGCGATTGGCGCGCAGCGGCGTCCAGGCATCGTTCGTGATCTCGCCGGCCCACACGAGATCCCACAGCGCTGGCAGCGCCTCCTCGGCCTCGAGGCCCGTGTCGGCGAGCAGGTCGTACCAGAAGAGCGCGCTTCGGCCCAGGGCGGCTCGAAGGCGCTCGTGCACCTCGCGCTCGGGCCGGTCGGCCGCGGGCGGCGGGCCGAGCGCGGGCGCGTCCTGGCGGAAGTAGACGGCGACGCGGTCGAGGCCTGCGCCGACCCACACGACCTCGCCGGAAGCACAGAGCGCATCGAGCTGCTCGGGTCGGTAGCCGGGCACGCGACGCGGCAGCACGTCGGACTCCCAGAGCGCCACCGGGAGCGCGAGCCCCTGGAGCGGCACCAGCGCCTCGCGCAGGCTCGCGCGCCGGTCGATCCCCTGCCAGCTCGGGAGGAAGCGGCCGAACGCCGCCTGCTCGGCCGGCTCCACCTCGCGGCGCAGCGCGGCCAGCGAGGCGCGGCGCAGGCGCCGCAGCACCTCCGGATCGCACCATTCGCGCTCGCTCCCGGCCGGGCGCAGCTCGCCACGGACGAGCTCGTCAGCCCGCTCCAGCTCCCGGAGCACCGGCTCGACGTCCCGGCCGAAGCGCTCGTTGGCTTGACCGGTCGTGAAGGGACCGCGGGAACGGG
>WNGE01005859.1_pt1 | contig 21165 bp, 22 predicted proteins | sample 5400651 | NCBI WGS metagenome assembly WNGE01 (sample SAMN13153370, study PRJNA577476) | soil metagenome | isolation source: 60 cm soil or saprolite under grassland replicate 2 | place: USA:California | collected 2016-06-15 | reverse complement strand
AACTTTGACGGTTCCGTCGAGGTCGAATGGGCAGTTCGTCCCGACCCATGCTTCAGCGAAACAATTCCACGACGGCGACCGCCGCCGGCGCCAGCAACAGCGCCGGCAGGAGGTTCGCCACGCGGAGCTCCTTGACGCGGAGGAGCCGCAGCCCGATGGCCAGGATGAGGACGCCCCCCGTCGCGGTCACCGACGCGATGGCCGGGCTCCTGGACGGATCGCCGACGGCGCCGGCCACCGTCCCGGCCAGGAGAGACAGCCCGCCCTGGTACACGATGATGGTGATCACGGAGAAGCCCACGCCCCACCCCAGGGCCGAGGAGAACGCCAGCGCGGCGAACCCGTCGAGCATCGCCTTGACGGCCAGGAGTGAGTAGTCCCCCGACAGGCCGTCGTTGATCGCCCCGAGGATCGTGAGCGGTCCCACGCAGAACACGAGTGACGCCACCACGAACCCCTCGGTGAACCTGGCCTGTCCGGAGCCGAACCGGCGCTTCAACGCGTCCCCGGCCGCGACCAGTCCTCGTTCGATCCCGATGATCTCGCCGGCGATGCCACCGAGCAGGATGCTTCCGAGGACGATCAGGACGGCCACCCCGCCAGCCGCGGCACCGGTGACCAGCGTGCTGAAGGGCGGTCGGAAGGCGGCCAGGCCCTGGTCGATCCCCACGAGCAGGACGACCAGGCCCAGGCCGTCCATGACCACCTCCCGGACCCGCTCGGGCAGCCGGTCGCCGAGCAAGGTCCCGGCGGTGGTTCCGGCCAGCACCGTGCCGGCGTTGATCAGCGTGCCGGTGACGTGGACCACGTGTCAGGGGGTCGAGGTCTCGCGGATGGCCAGCGTCAGGCGGCCCACCGCCACGAGCCGGCCCTCGTCGTCGTGGACGCGCATGTCCCACACGGCGGTCGTCCGGCCCATGTGCAGGGGGACGCCGGTGGCCGTGACGTGGCCCTCGCGGACCCCCCGGATGTGGTTGACGTTGAGCTCGATGCCCACCACCAGCCGGTCCGGCCCGGCGGCCATGGCCGATCCGAACGAGCCGATGGTCTCGAGCAGCGCCGCCGTGGCCCCGCCGTGGAGGAGACCGTATGGCTGGGTGTTCCCCTCGACCGGGATCCGAGCCACCACACGGTCGGGCTCGACGGTCAGGAACTCGAGGCCGATCTTGGCCATGAGCGTTCCGCCCGGGGCGTCGGCGAACTGCGGAGCGAGCTCGGCGACGGAATCCGGAAGGGACCCGCTCACGTCCGCGGGCTCGGCCGGTCGATCGCGCGCGTCCACAGGGGCCGGATACTACCCCGGCGGTTCGGCGGGGCGCCGAGCTCAGGCCCCGGCGGCGGCGATGATCAGCTCCGTCGCCACCCCGGCCAGGAACCCCGCCAGGACGCCCCACACGGTGACGTCCCAGGCGCCCAGGCGGCGACCCACGTTCAGGAGCTCTGCCACCACGTAGACGATGGCTCCCGCGGCCAGGGTCAGGAAGAGCACCGAGACGTACTGGCTCACGAACACGGTGCCCACGATGGCCCCGACGAAGGTGGGCCCTCCGCCCACCAGCCCGGCCACGGTGAGGTAGCTCCACGAGGCCCGCACGCCGCCGGCGGCGAGGGGCCCGACGATGCCGAACCCCTCGGTGGCGTTGTGGAGGGCGAAGCCCACGACGAGCAGGACGGCCAGCTTCAGCTCCCCACCGCTCGCGGCCTGGCCGATGGCCAGCCCCTCCGAGAAGTTGTGGAGCCCGATCCCCGCGGCGATCGACATCCCGAGCTGCAACGCGATCGATCTCGCCTCGGCCGTGCCGGCCGGGGGCTCCGCCACGGCCATGGCCCCGGGCCCGAGGCTCTCGCGGAGGCGGCGGGCCCGCTGCCACTTGCCGAAGTAGAGGAGGGAAAGGAGCCCGGTCCCCAGCCCGATCACGAACATCGCCGCCAGGCCCGAGAGGGCCCCCCACCTCCCGGCCACCACCGAGTCCTCGAGAGGCCCGAAGGCGTGCTCGAAGATCTCCACCAGCAGGAACAGCAGGATCCCCGCGGACGCCGCGTTCAGGAACGCCTTCAGGGCGGGCCGAGGGTTCCGGAGCCTGCCCATCGGCAGCCCCAGGAAGATGGTCGATCCGGCGATGGCGCCGAGCAGGATGGTCTCAGGGGTGCTCATCGTTGGGCATCTCCGAGTCTACGGAATGGGAGGCCGGGCGGGACCGTACAATCGGGGCGGTGCCAACCAAGGTCGACGACAACGCCGCAGCACGCCCCGACAGCACGAGCCCGAAGCGCCTCTTCCTCCTCGACGGCCACAGCCTGTCCTTCCGGGCCTTCTACGCCCTGCCCACGTCGCTCGCCACCACCAGCGGTCAGATCACGAACGCGGTCTACGGCTTCACCTCGATGCTGATCAAGCTTCTCGGCGAGGAGCGACCCGACTACGTCGCGGTGGCCTTCGACAAGGGCCGGCCCACGGTTCGGCTCGAACAATACGCGGAGTACAAGGCCGGCCGGGTGGAGGCGCCTGACGAGTTCCGCCAGCAGCTCGGGCTGATCCACGAGGTCCTGGAGACGTTGAAGATCCCGATCATCGAGATCGAGGGGCACGAGGCCGACGACGCCATCGCCACGCTGGCCTGCCGAGCGGCGGCGCGAGGCCTGGAGGCGGTCATCGTCACCGCCGACCGTGACTTCTTCCAGTTGGTGTCGCCCAGCATCTCGGTGATGTTCAACCGCAGGGGCATCTCCGACATCGTTCGCTACGACGTGAAGGCGGTGACCGAACGATTCGGGCTCCCGCCCGAGAAGTACCTGGACTACGTGGCCTTGAAGGGAGACCCTTCGGACAACATCCCCGGGGTCCCCGGGGTGGGGGAGAAGACGGCCTCGAAGCTGATCCAGGACTTCGGGAGCGTCGAGGACCTCCTGGCCCGGACCGGCGAGGTCAAGGGCCGGCTGCGGCAGGCCATCGAGCAGGCGGGAGACACGCTCAAGCGGAACAAGGAGCTGGCCCGGCTCCAGAGCGAGCTCGACATCGAGCTGGACCCGGAGAGCTGCGTGGTGGGGGAGTGGGACCCGGACGCGGTCCGCCGCTTGTTCAACTCGCTCGAGTTCCGGACGCTCCTCGAACGGCTGGAGGACCTGGAACGCAAGCCCGTGGTCGAGACGGCCTCGCTGGACCTGTCGACCGGGACGGTGGCCGACCTCGAACGGCTCCTCCGGCGGGAAGGGCCGAAGGCGCTCCACGCGCACCTGGACGCCGGCGCCATCACGGGGCTGGCGTCCTCGGCGGGTGGCGGCCACGCCGTGTTCGCGACGTTCGACGCCGTTCCCCCGGCCGTGGCGTCGTGGCTGGGCGACGAGAGGGCCCCGAAATGGGTGCACGGGGCGAAGGAGCTCGAAACCGCACTGCTGGCCGGCGGGACGGCGTTGCGGGGAGTGGCCTTCGACACCGAGCTGGCCGGATACCTCCTGGACCCGGCGGAGGCCTCGTATCCGCTGGGGGCGCTGTCGCAGCGCTACCTGGGCCTGGACGTCGTCACCGAGAGCGAGGGGGAGGAGGAGGGACAGCTGTTCGCGGATCCCTCCCGTCCCACCGCAGCCGCCGCGGCCGCCATCGGCCTGCTGTCGCCGGTGATGCGTGAGCGGGTCGAGCGGGCCGGCCTGGAGTCGCTCCTGACCGACGTGGAGCTGCCGCTGTCGAGCGTGCTGGCCGGGATGCAGGCGGCCGGGGTGGCCCTGGACGTCGGGTACCTCGGGGACATGTCGGAGTCCCTCGGAGACCGGATGCGGACGCTCGAGGAGGAGATCTACCAGCACGCCGGCGAGCGGTTCAACATCGGCTCGCCGCCGCAGCTCGGGGTGATCCTCTACGAGAAGCTCCGCCTGCCGATCCTCAAGCGCACCATGAAGGGCCGGGCTCCCTCCACCGACGCCGACGTCCTGGAGAAGCTGCGGGACGACCACCCGATCGTGGCCGCGCTGCTCGAATACAGGGAGCTGGCCAAGCTGAAGTCGACGTATCTCGACGCGCTTCCGCCGCTGGTGAACCCGCGCACCGGGCGCATCCACACCACCTACAACCAGGTGGGGGCGGCCACCGGCAGGCTGTCGAGCGTGAACCCGAACCTCCAGAACATCCCGGTCCGCGGCGAGCTCGGCCGACAGATCCGGCGGGCCTTCGTCCCCGGTGGCCCCGACCGCGTCCTGCTGGTGGCGGACTACTCGCAGATCGAGCTTCGGGTGCTGGCCCATCTCTCCGGGGACGAAGCGCTGGCCGAGGCGTTCGCCGGCGACACCGACATCCACTCGGCCACCGCAGCCAAGGTGTTCGGCCTCCCGCTCGACCAGGTGGACCCGGAGCTCCGGCGGCGGGCCAAGGTGGTCAACTACGGCCTGGCCTACGGGATGAACGCGTACGGGTTGGCCAGCCGGATGGGGATCGCGCCGGACGAGGCGGCCGAGTTCATCGAGGCGTACTTCGCCGGCTTCCCGCGGATCCGGGAGTTCCTCGACCGGCAGGTGGCCCGGGCCGCGGCCGAGGGCTTCACCGAGACCATCCTGGGGCGGAGGCGCTACCTCCCCGAGCTGCAGTCCCCGAACCTGCGGGTCCGCGACATGGGCCGGCGCATGGCCCTGAACGCCCCGATCCAGGGCAGCGCCGCGGACATCCTCAAGCTCGCGATGATCCGGGTGGACCGGGAGCTGGCCGGGTCGGCCTTCGACTGCGTCATGGTGCTGACCGTTCACGACGAGCTGGTTTTCGACACGGTGGCCGGGAACGTCGAGGAGGCCGGGCGCCTGGTCAAGGGGGCGATGGAGTCCGCGTTCGAGCTCGAGGTCCCGCTCCGTGCCGACCTGGGTTCGGGGCCGAACTGGGCCGAGGCGGTGCCGTCGGGCCACTGACCGGGTCCACCGGGCTCCGGGCCGTCGGGTGCGGCGATTGCGCCGAGGTGGACCGGAAACTAGGATTCGGGCGATTCGGAGAGGACGTCCGGCTGTCCCGAAGGGGGGTTCGCGTGAGAACACGAGCGTTCTTCGCATTGGGGAGTGCCCTGCTGACCCTGGGTCTGGTCGGCTCCGCCACCGTCGCCGGAGCCGGCACGAGGACTCCCCGGCGCCTTCCTGGGACGGTGCCGTCGGTCAGGACGCACGGCGCGCCGAGCCAGGGGTCGGCGAACACCGCCGGGGGCCCCGTCGTGCCGCGACACGGGAGCGGCGCGCCATCGAACCCGGGGGCCCCCATCCTGGGGGTCAGCTGGCAGGGCCTCAACGACCCCTCCCTCACCCCGGCCGACCCCAACGGGGCCATCGGGCCGAACAGCTACGTCGAGATCATCAACGAGATGCTCGGGATCTATCAGCGGAGCGGCACGCTGATCGCGTCAGCCACGCTCCACACCCTGACGGGAGACAGCAACTTCCTGGGCGACGTCATGGTGCTATGGGACCCGATCACGCAACGCTTCTACTACAACGTGTGGGATATCAGCGTTCAGACCATGCAGTGGGGGTTCAGCAAGGACGCCAACCCCACCACGATCCCGGGCAGCTTCTGCGCGTACTCGGCGAGCTTCGGCTACACCACAACCGAATATCCGGACTACCCGAAGCTGGGCCAGACCAAGAACTTCCTGCTGATCGGGGTGAACCACTACCCCAGCGGGTCGAGCCTGCACGCGGACCGCTCCGATCTCCTGTGGATCGACAAGCCGCAGGGGAGCGGCCCCATCACGACCTGCCCGCCGGCGAGCAACTTCAAGACGGGCAAGTTCACCGACCTCCGGAACCAGGACGGGAGCCAGGCGTTCACCCCGGTCCCGGCCATCCAGGACGATCCCTCCAAGGTCGGCTTCGTGCTGACCTCCTCGGACATCGAATGCCCGGATATCTGCGGCACCGGCAACGTGATCACGGTCCACCCGGTACGACCGACGCCCGGGAACCCGACGGTTCCGCAAGTGCTCGTGACGGGCAAGTCGGTGACCGTCCCCGTGTACGCGCCTCCCGCGGCGAACGCGCCCCAGAAGGGGACCAGCAACCTGCTGGAGACACTGGACGGCCGGTTGGAGCACGCCGTGTCGGCCATCGATCCCAGGCTCGGGAAGATGGTCGTGTGGACCGGGCACGCCGTGGCCAGCAGCACCAACAAGACGGAGTTCCGGTGGTACGAGGTCGACGTCAGCATTCCCGCCACCCCCTCCATCGCCCAGTCGGGAACCGTCAGCGACGCCAACCTGTGGGTGTTCAACGGCGCGGTCGCCCCGGACCGAACCGTGAACCCCTCTGGCTCGGCGCACGGGGATTCCATCGTGATCGGGTTCACCACGACCTCGTCGACCACGTTCCCCGCGGCCCAGATGGTGTCGAAGGTCGGCTCGGGCGCGCAGTCCGGATTCGTCATGGTCCATCTGTCGCCCACGTTCGACTCCGACTTCAGCTGCTCCACGCTTCCCTTCAACTGCCGGTGGGGCGACTACGCCGGCGCCGCCTCGGACCCGGCGGCCAGCCTGAGCGCGGCCCATGGCGAGGTGTGGCTGACGAACCAGTGGACCAACGGGACGAACCAGACCTGGAACTGGGAGGCGCTCCCCTAGGGCCGCGGGGCGGGTCACCGGGCCTGGCCGGCACGGAGGCGGCGCTAGGCCTGATTGACGGGCCAATTGCCGCGCCCGTACACTTGGCACGCTCCGGCGACGCCTGTCGTCCGCCCATGGAACCACAAGCCCCAGCCTGGTGGTCCCGTGGTGGCGAAGACAGCCGTTCGCTGGACGCGGAAGGAGTGGTCGGAGATCGAGACGAACAGCGAGGCACCGGTAGCGCAGGACGACTTCACGCCCGAGGAGCTGGTCCGGGCCATCGAGCAGAGCCTGAAGGACTTCAAGCGGTAGCGCAGGACGACTTCACGCCCGAGGAGCTGGTCCGGGCCATCGAGCAGAGCCTGAAGGACTTCAAGGACGGCGACCTGGTCGAGGGCGAGGTGGTCAAGATCGACCGGGACGAGGTCCTGCTCGACATCGGCTACAAGTCCGAGGGCGTGATCCCGGCGAAGGAGCTGTCGATCCGCCAGGATCTCGATCCCGGCGAGGTGGTCAAGCTCGGCGACCGCATCGAAGCCCTGGTCCTCCAGACCGAGGACAAGGAGGGCCGGCTGATCCTGTCGAAGAAGCGCGCGCAGTACGAGCGCGCGTGGAGCCGGATCGAGCGGACCATGCGGGAGGGCGGCACCATCCAGGGACCGGTGATCGAAGTGGTCAAGGGCGGGCTGATCCTCGACATCGGGCTTCGCGGCTTCCTGCCGGCCTCGCTGGTCGAACTGCGGCGGGTGCGCGACCTCCACCCCTACGTCGGCCAGGTGCTCGAGTGCAAGATCATCGAGCTCGACCGGAACCGCAACAACGTGGTCCTGTCCCGAAGGGCCTTCCTCGAGGAATCCCAGAGCGAGGGGCGGAAGAAGTTCCTGGAGAGCCTGCGCAAGGGGGAGCGCCGCCACGGCACCGTCTCCTCGATCGTCAACTTCGGCGCCTTCGTCGACATCGGGGGGGGCGTCGACGGGCTGGTGCACGTCTCCGAGCTCTCGTGGAAGCACGTCGACCATCCGAGCGAGATCGTGTCCGTGGGGCAGGAGGTCGACGTCGAGGTGCTCGACGTCGACCTGGACCGGGAGCGGGTCTCGCTGTCGCTCAAGGCCACGCAGGAGGACCCCTGGCGGGAGTTCGAGCGCAAGTACCAGGCCGGGGAGGTCATCAGCGGGCAGATCACGAAGCTGGTCCCGTTCGGGGCGTTCGTCCGGGTGGCGGACGGGATCGAGGGGCTGGTCCACATCTCGGAGCTGTCGAACGAGCACGTGGACTCGCCGGAGCAGGTGGTCCAGGTCGGCGACCAGGTCCGGGTGAAGGTGGTCGACGTCGACGTCTCCCGCCGCCGGATCAGCCTGTCGATCAAGCGGGTGTCCGAGGACGAGCTGGCCCTTCCCGAGCCGGAGATCACCGCCGAGGCCACCGAGGAGGTCAGCGCGGAGGTCGCACCCGAGCCGTCGGCGGAGACCGCCGCCGCCCTCGAGGACGCCGAGACCCGCGCCGACGAGTCGGGCCAGGAGGCCTTCGAGGCCACCCTCGAGCCCGAGCCCGCCGCGCCCGAGGAGGCCGCGGTCCAGGTCAAGCCGGAGCCGGAGCCCGAACCCGAGCCCGAGCAGGAGACGGGGGACGAGGACATCACCCTCGAGGCCATCATGGCCGACCTCAAGCGCCGCGAGGGCCGGCAGTAGCGCTCCCGCGGGCTCGCCCTTTGCCACTCCCCATCTAGGATCGACCTCGCGATGTTGCTGGTCGGGTTGACCGGGGGGATCGGGGCCGGGAAGAGCACCGTGGCCCGGATGCTCGAAGAGCGGGGGGCGGTGGTCATCGACGCCGACGATCTGGCCCGGAGGGCGGTGGAGCCCGGCAGCCACGGGTACGCGGAGGTCCTGCGGCGGTTCGGACCCGAGGCCGTTCGGTTGACCGGGGAGATCGATCGGGGCCGGCTCGCCGAGCTCGTGTTCAGGGATCCCGATGCCCGCCGCGATCTCGAGTCGATCGTGCATCCGGAGGTGGCGCAGCTGTTCGCCGAGGAGACGGCGCCCTACCGCGAGACCGATCGGATCGTCGTCTACGCGGTTCCCCTGCTGTTCGAGGCCGGCCTCCAGGGGCTGTTCGACGTGGTCGTGGCGGTGTCGGCGCAGGAGGACGTTCGGGTGGCCAGGGTGACCGCCGACCGGGTCATGACCGAGGATGACGCTAGGGACCGGGTCGCCGCCCAGATCCCGGACGCCGATCGGGAGCGAGCGGCCGGGTTCGTCATCCGCAACGACGGAACCGTCGAGGACCTCGAAGCCGAGGTCGACCGCTTGTGGGCGGAGCTGAAGTCGCGGTAGGCCGAGCCCGCTCCCTAGCCTCGTCGGAGGCTTCGGCGTGGGGCCCACAACTATCATGGGGGACGTGGCGTACCGGGCGGTGTTCTTCGACGCGGGCGAGACCCTGGTGCATCCCCATCCCTCGTTCCCCGAGCTGTTCACGCTGGTCATGAAGCGGGAGGGCCACGAGGTCGATCCGGCGGACCTGCGAGAGGGCCTGTACGTCGTGGCCGAGCGGTTCACCCGCGCCGCCCGGGAGGGCGAAGTGTGGTCGGCGTCATCCGAGAAGTCCAGGGCCTTCTGGCGCGAGATCTACATGGCTCTGCTGGCCAAGCTCGGGCTGCCTGACGCCGACCGGCTGGCGGAGGCCCTGTACGCCGAGTTCACCGACCTGGCGAACTACCGGCTGTTCCCCGACGTCCGGCCGGCGCTGTCCCGCCTGGAGGGATCCGGCCTGACCCTGGGGGTGGTCTCGAACTTCGAGGAGTGGCTCGAGCGGCTGCTCGAACAGCTCGGGGTGACCCGGTTCTTCGACGTCCGGGTCATCTCCGGGGTGGAGGGGATGGAGAAGCCGGACCCAAGGATCTTCCGGCTGGCCATGGAGCGGGCTGGGGTGGAACCGGATGAGTCGGTGTACGTGGGGGACAACCCGGAGTTCGACACCGATCCCGCCGAGGCCGTGGGGATGTTCGGGGTCCTCATCGACCGCCGGGGCCGGTTCCCGGAGCACACCGGTCCGAGGATCACGACCCTGGACGACCTCCCCGGGATCATCGGGCTCGACGGTGCTGGTGCCTCCGGGGTGGTGGCCTGATGGCGGAGCGCGAGTACACGCCGGAGGAGGCGAACGGCCTGCTGCCCCAGATCTCGGAGTCGCTGCTGAGGATCCAGCGGGCGCGCCGGGTGATCTTCGACGGCGGCGAGCGGCTCCGGCGGACGGCCCGGACGAACGGCGGCGGCGCGGTGAGCCGCGAGTACTGGGATGCCATCGACACCCTGCGCCGGGAGATCCAGGACATCGTGGATCGCGGGATCGTGCTCCGCGACCCGGAGTCGGGCCTGATCGACTTCCCCGGACGGGTCGAGGGCCAGGAGGCGTTCCTGTGCTGGCGCCTGGGCGAGGACCGGGTGGAGTGGTGGCACCGCCCCGATTCCGGTTTCCGCGGACGCCGGCGGCTGTAGATAGCGTCCGGGGCGATGCGGCGATGAGCGACACGGCGATCGAGATCGCGGGGCTCCGGAAGTCCTACGGGGACGTCGAGGCGGTGCGCGGCATCGACCTGACCGTCCGCCTGGGCGAGGTGTTCGCCCTCCTCGGCCCCAACGGGGCCGGGAAGACCACCACCGTGGAGATCCTGGAGGGCTTCCGCGAGCGCGACGCCGGTGAGGTCTCGGTCCTGGGATTCGACCCGTCGAGGCGGGACCGGGACCTTCGTTCCCGGATCGGGATCGTCCTCCAGTCCACCGGCATCGATCCCTACCTGACGGTGGCCGAGACCATCGAGCTGTTCGGGGGCTACTACCCGCGCCCGCGATCCGTCGACGAGATCGTCGAGGTGGTGGGGTTGAAGGAGAAGCGCGACACGCGCGTCCTGCGGCTCTCGGGTGGACAGCAGCGCCGGCTCGACGTGGCCATCGCCCTGGCCGGAGACCCGGACCTGCTGTTCCTGGACGAGCCCACCACCGGGTTCGACCCCGCGGCCCGCCGGGGGGCGTGGCAGATGGTCAAGAACCTGGAGGCGCTGGGGAAGACGATCTTCCTGACCACGCACTACATGGACGAGGCCCAGGTGCTGGCCAGGGAGGTGGCGGTGATCGCCGACGGCCGGATCGTGGCCCAGGGCTCGCCGGCCACGCTGGGGGGAAGGGACACCGCGGCGACCCGGGTCACGTTCCGGCTCCCCGACGGCGGCCCGACCCCCCCGGATTCCGTGGCGGCGGGGGCGGAGGTGTCGGATGGGCTGGTGCGGCTTCGAACCGAGGACCCCACCAGGACCCTCCACGAGCTGACCGGCTGGGCCCTGGACCGTGGGATCAGGCTCGAGGGGCTCGACGTGACCAGGCCCTCACTCGAGGACGTGTACCTGGACCTCACCGGGCGAGAGGCCGAGGCCGAAGCCGAAGAGCCCGCGCCGACTCGGGCCGGGAGGAGGCGGCGCCGGTGAGCGATCTCGCGCTGGCCCTCCGCCAGGTCCGGTACACGAACAAGGCCTTCTGGCGGAATCCGGCCTCGGCCTTCTTCACCTTCGCCTTCCCGCTGATGTTCCTGGTGATCTTCACGGCCCTGTTCGGCAACGACACCGTCTCGGTCTTCGGCAAGCGGATCAGCACTTCGACGTTCTACGTGGCCGCCATCGCCGCCTTCTCGATCATCACCGCCACGTACACGAACCTCGCCATGAGCGTGGTGTTCCAGCGGGACGCCGGGATCCTGAAGCGGACCCGCGGCACCCCGCTGCCGGGGTGGGCATACCTGTTCGGCCGGATCGTCCATGCCATCCTGGTGGCCGCCCTGCTGGTGGCCATCGTGGCCGCGTTCGGGGCGGCCTTCTACCACGCGAAGCTGCCCAGCCGAACCCTGCCGGCCTTCCTGCTCACCATCGCCGTGGGGGCGGCGTCCTTCTCCGCGCTGGGCCTGGCGCTGACGGGGCTGATCCCGAACGCCGAGGCCGCCCCGGCCGTGGTGCAGGCGATCATCCTTCCCCTGCTGTTCCTGTCCGACATCTTCATTCCCATCCAGGACCCGAACGCCTGGTACGTGAAGCTGGCGAAGGTGTTCCCCGTGTATCACTTCTCCCAGGCCATGAAGGCGGCGTACTTCTCCCCCACGGGGAATGGTTTCCGTTCGGGGGACCTCCTGGTGATCGGGATCTGGGGAGTGGTCGGCATCCTCGCGGCGGTTCGCCTGTTCACGTGGGAGCCGAAGCGCTAGCACGCAAGCCGGCGCGGTAGTCTGGCCGGCATGAACGAGACGCAGGCGCTGCGGGAGATCCCGTTCTTCGCGGGCCTGGCAGCCCAGGACCTCTCCTCGATCGTGCAGGTGGGGGAGCGGGTTTCGTTCGAACCGGGGAGCAAGATCGTCGAGGCCGGGGACAAGGGCGACGGGATGTACGTGATCATCTCTGGATCGGCCCAGGTCGACGTGGGAGGCCGCTTCCATATCCTGAAGGCCGGCAGCGTCTTCGGGGAGATGGCGTTGCTCTCGTCGAAGAAGCGCATGGCCTCCGTCAAGGCGGTCGAGCCGGTCGAGGCCCTGCGGATCCCAGGCGACGGATTCCGGGAGTTCCTACTGGTGCATCCCAGCGTGTCGGTTGCCATGCTCGAGTCCATGGCTGAGCGCCTCCGCGAGGTGCAGAACCGCATCGACGCCTGGATCGGCTCGTAGGGTCAGTTCGAACCCGAAGGAACTTCTCCTTTGACACCCCGAGGCGGCGGCAGGACAATCCGCCCATCCGGCACGTGCCCAGGGGACGGTGGGGCCATGTTCAGATCGATGATCACCCGTCTGGTGCTGGTGGGGTTGACCGCGGCCATTGTCGGCCTCCCGGAAGTGGCTCTGGGTCTGCCGAGAGCCACCTCCGAATGGGTCGTCGAGGGCCACGAGAGGAACGCCTCTTTCGGCACCTCGGTGGCTTCTGCCGGAGACGTGAACGGCGATGGGTACGACGACGTCGTCGTCGGGGCCCCGTTGTACGGTCCAGGCGACCCGGGAGCGGCGTTCCTGTTCCTGGGCTCGGCCACCGGACCCTCTACCGCGCCCGACTGGGCCGTCTGGCCCCACCAGGCGTACGCCTCTTTCGGCACCTCGGTGGCTTCTGCCGGAGACGTGAACGGCGATGGGTACGACGACGTCGTCATCGGGGCCCCGTTCTACGGTCCAGACGACGGGGGAGCGGCCTTCCTGTTCCTGGGTTCTGCCACCGGCCTCTCGGCCACCCCCGACTGGACCACCTTTGGCCATCAGACGAACGGGGAGCTCGGCACCTCGGTGGCTTCTGCCGGAGACGTGAACGGCGATGGGTACGACGACGTCGTCGTCGGGGCCCCGTTGTACGGTCCAGGCGACCTTCCTGTTCCTGGGCTCTGCCCTCGGACCGTCTGCGACGCCCGACTGGACCGCCAGGGGTCGCCAGCCAGGTGCCTGGTTCGGCTGGTCGGTGGCTTCGGCCGGGGACGTGAACGGGGACGGGTACGCTGACGTCATCGTCGGGGCCCGGTTCTACGGTCCAGACGACGGGGGAGCGGCCTTCCTGTTCCTGGGCTCTGCCACCGGCCCCTCCGCCGCGCCCGACTGGGCCGCCCTTGGCCATCAGACGAGCGGGGAGCTTGGCACCTCGGTGGCCTCGGCTGGGGACGTGAACGACGACGGGTACGACGACGTCGTCGTCGGCGCCCCGCTCTATGGTCAAGGCGACGCCGGGGCGGCCTTTCTCTTCCTGGGCTCGGCCGCCGGCCCTTCCGCCGCGCCCGACTGGACCGCCAGGGGTCGCCAGCCAGGTGCCTTGTTCGGCTGGTCGGTGGCCACGGCTGGCGACGTGAACGGCGACGGGTACGACGACGTCATGGCTGGCGCCTCAGCGTACGACGAGGGTATCCAGTTCGACGAGGGAGGGGCGTTACTGTTCCTTGGCTCGGCCACCGGACCCTCTGGCAGGCCTGAGTGGACCGCCGACGGCCTCGAGGAGCAAACGTACTTCGGCACTTCGGTGGCTTCGGCCGGGGACGTGAACGGGGACGGGTACGCTGACGTCCTCGCCGGCGCTCCGGGCTGGGCCTTCGAGGGAGCGGCTTTCGCCTGGCGCGGTCCGCTGTAGGCGGACCGATCCCGGCCGAGGGCTCGGTTGGCCGCTCTACAATCGACCCGATGCCCACGTTCAACGTCGAATCCGAGTTCGCGCTGGCGGGGGACCAGCCGCTGGCCGTCGAGGGGCTGGCCGAGGGCGTCCTGGCCGGGGAGCGGTATCAGACCCTGCTCGGGGTGACCGGCACGGGCAAGACCTTCACCATCGCCAACGTCATCGCCAAGGTCCAGAAGCCCACGCTGGTGATCGCGCCGAACAAGTCGCTGGCCGCCCAGCTGGCGAACGAGTTCCGGGAGGTCTTCCCCAACAGCGCCGTGGAGTACTTCGTCTCCTACTACGACTACTACCAGCCCGAGGCGTACGTCCCGCAGACCGACACCTACGTCGAGAAGGACTCGTCGATCAACGACGAGATCGAACGGCTCCGGCACTCGGCCACCTCCCGCCTGTTGACCCGGCGCGACGTGATCATCGTGGCCAGCGTGTCCTGCATCTACGGGCTGGGCTCGCCCGACGAGTACATGGGGACGCTCCTCAGGGTCCACCGGGCCGTGCCCCTCGACCATGCCTTCGCCGTGCGGCGGCTGGTGGACATCCAGTACCAGCGGACCTCGGGCTCGCTCTCCCGGGGAAAGTTCCGGGTCCGGGGCGACACCATCGAGGTCCACCCCGCCTACGACGAGACCGCCGTCCGCATCGAGCTGTGGGGAGACAAGGTCGAACGGATCCTGCGGCTCGACACCCTGACGGGCGAGGTGGTGGCCGAGATGGACGAGATCAGCATCTACCCGGCCACCCACTACGTGGCGTCCGAGGACCGGATGCGCCGGGCCATCGTGGGGATCGAATCCGAGCTGGAGCGGCAGCTGGCCCGGTTGGAGGAGAAGGGGAAGCTGCTGGAGGCCCAGCGGTTGCGGATGCGCACGAACTACGACCTGGAAATGATGCGGGAGGTCGGGTTCTGCTCCGGGATCGAGAACTACTCGCGGCACATCGACGGCCGGTCGCCTGGAGAGCCCCCGTTCACGCTCCTCGATTACTTCCCGGACGACTGGCTCTGCGTGATCGACGAGTCCCACGTGACGGTGCCCCAGCTCCACGGCATGTACGAGGGCGACATGTCACGCAAGCGGACCCTGGTGGAATTCGGGTTCCGGCTCCCGTCGGCCATGGACAACCGCCCGCTCCGGTTCGAGGAGTTCACCGAACGGGTCAAGCAGGTGGTGTTCATGTCGGCCACCCCCGGCCCGTACGAGCTCCAGGTGTCGGATCGGGTGGTGGAGCAGATCGTGCGGCCCACGGGATTGATCGACCCGGAGGTCGAGGTGAGGCCGACCAAGGGCCAGATCGACGACCTGATGGAGGAGATCCGCCAACGGGTCGAACGGGAGCAGCGGGTCCTGGTCACCACCCTCACCAAGAAGATGGCCGAGGACCTCACCGACTACCTGATGGAGATGGGGCTGCGGGTTCGGTACCTCCACTCGGAGATCGACACGATCCAGCGCATCGAGATCCTGCGCGACCTCCGGCTGGGGGAGTTCGACGTCCTGGTGGGGATCAACCTACTCCGGGAGGGCCTGGACCTGCCCGAGGTCTCGCTGGTGGCCATCATCGACGCGGACAAGGAGGGGTTCCTCCGGAGCGAGACCTCCCTGATCCAGACCATCGGCCGGGCGGCCCGGAACGTGGACGGGAAGGTCCTGATGTACGCGGACACGGTGACCGACTCCATGAAGCGGGCCATCTCGGAGACCCAGCGCCGGCGCAAGATCCAGATGGAGTTCAACCAGGAGCACGGCATCGACCCGCAGACCATCCGGAGGAAGGTCTCGGACATCCTGCTATCGATGTCGCTGGACGGAGGCTCGCGTCGGGCCGCGACGCCCGACCGGGGCCGGCGGCGCCGGCGGGCTGTGGAGACCGACATGCCCCGCGAGGAGCTGGAGCGCCTGATCCGATCCCTCGAGGAGGAGATGCACCAGGCGGCCAGGGATCTCAGGTTCGAGTACGCGGCCCGGCTCCGGGACGAGATCAACGACCTCCGCCGGGAGCTGAACGCGTTGCGGGAGGTCGGGATCGGGTAGCTCGTTCGGTTCGCCCACGCCCCCGCGGGTGCCATCATGCCGTCCATGGGCACGCTCGGGGTGCGGGCGCCGATGGGGTGGCTCGGACCTTCCCGGCCGGTCGAGGACCCGGTGGTGGTCCTCGACGGCGGCTTCGTGGCGTGGGCGGGCCCACGATCGAGCCTCCCGGCGGGCGTCGCCGAGCCGGACGAGCTCGTGGAGGTCGACGGGTTCGTCATGCCGGGGGCGGTGGACCGGCACGTGCACATCGCGCTGGCGGACCCTCGCGCGGTGGTGCGAGGCGGCGCCACCGCCGTTCGGGACCTCGGGTGGCCCCCGGGCGAGATCTTTCCATTGGCCGACGCGTCCGAGACCCCCTCGTTCGACGGCCCGCTGATCCGGGCTGTGGGTCCCATGCTCACCTGCGCGGACGGCTACCCCACCCGGGCCGGATGGGCCGCCCCGGGAACCGGGCTCGAGGTTCGGGGAGCCGAGGAGGCGGCGGCGGCCACGATGGAGGTCCTGTCGCGCAACGACCTGCGCGTGGTGAAGGTGGCCCTGAACGTCGACGCGGGTCCGACCCTCTCGGACCAGGAGCTCCTGGCCATCTGCGACACCGCCCACGCTCAGGGCGCCCTCGTGACCGTGCATGCCCAGGGCGGCGGCCAGGCCGAGCGGGCCGTGGGGGCCGGAGCCGACGAGTTCGCGCACTGCCCGTGGTCCGAGCGACTGTCCGACGACCTGATCGAGGCGATGGCCACCCGGACCCGGATCGTTTCCACGCTGGACATCCACTCGTACGGCGCGTCGACGCCGGAGCTCACAGTGGCCATCGACAACCTCCGGCGGTTCCTGCTGGCCGGCGGGACCGTGGCCTACGGAACCGACCTGGGCAACGGTCCGATCCCGCCGGGGATCCACCCGGGGGAGGTGGCCCACCTGTTCCGGGCCGGGCTGTCGCCGGAGGGCATCCTCCGGGCGCTCACGTTCCGGCCGCTGGAGCCGGGCGAACCCGCCGACTTGGTGGTCCTGGGACAGAACCCGCTGGAGACCGTCGACGCCTACCCCGACGTGCGGGTGGTCGTCCGGGCCGGGCGGCGGGTTCGATAGGGCCCTTCGCCAATGAAGCGGACGCTCCACGTCCTCACCGCGGCGGGCGCCATCGCCCATCACGGGTTCGAGCTCCTGGCGGGGGTCGGCCTCGTGTTCCAGCCGTACCTGGGGCTTGGAGGAGCGGCGGCGCTCTGGGCGATCGGCCTCCCCGGCTGGATGCTGATGGCGGCGCGAGGCTCCGCCCGGTGGGATCGTCTCCTCGCCGTCCTGGCCGGGCTCTCCGCGGGAGGGGCCGCGGTCCACTACACGCTGTGGCCGGTCGAGGTCCGGAGGGGCCTACCCCTGCTGGCCGAGGCCGAAGGGCTCCGGCCCGAGAGCCTCCCCGCGTACAACGCCCTGCTCTACGGGTGGGCGGCCGCGGCCCTTGCCGCCGTCCTGCTCGAGACGCCGAGGGAGGAGCGGCGGTGGGCGGCCGCCGGGATGCTCGCGGCGCTACCCCTCCGGGCCAGCGTCCGCCACCACTTCCGTTGGATCCGGGAGCAGGCCGAAACCAGGCCGGCGTGGTGGAACCGGGCCCTCGCCGAGCCCTGACCCCCCGCTACAGGATGTCGCGGAGCGCTTCGAACAGCCGGTCCACGTCCTCTTCGATGTTGAAGAAGTGGGGGGAGACCCGCAGGCCGTCCCCCCGGAAGTCCGTGCACACGTCGCGGTCGAGCAGCGCGTGGCAGACCTTCATGGCCTCGTCGCCCACCTTCAGGTTGACCAGGCCTCCCCGCCGCGTGCGGTCCCTCGGCGTGCGCACCGGCAGCCCGGCCTCGTCGGCGCGGGCGATAAGGTGGTCGACCAGGTCCTGCTGCCGCTCCCGGATGGCAGCGGGGCCAACCTCGGTGATGATGTCGAGCCCGGCCTGGGCGATGAACGCGACCGGGGCGGCCGGGGTGCCGTGTTCGAACCGCCGTGCCGTCGGGTGATAGTCCAGGTGCTGGAGGTCGAAGGCGAACGGCTCCCGCTGGCCGAACCACCCGGTGACGAGCGGCTCCATCGACGGCAAGAGGTCGCGCCGGACGTACAGGAAGGCCAGGCCCGGACCCCCGCACAGCCACTTGAGGACCCCGGCGGAGTAGAAGTCGCACCCCAGGTCGTGGACGTCGACCGGGATGATCCCGGCCCCGTGGAAGTCGTCGACGAACGACCACGCCCCCGCGTCCCGGGCGAACCGGCAGATCTCCCTCGCGTCGACCAGCGCGCTGGTCCGGTACAGGACGCGGTTGACGATGACGAGCGCGGTGTCCTCGTCGATGGCGTCGCGGTACGCCTCCTCCGGGACGGTGAGCCCGTCCGGAGACTCCAGGAACACCACCTCGGCTCCCCGGCGGCGAAACGCCAGCGACACGTGGCCGTCGGTGGGGAAGTCCACGGCCGACAGCACGATCTTGTGGCGCTTCGAGAAGTCCAGGCACGACATCACCGCGGACAGCGCCAGGGAGACGTTGACCGTGATGGCCAGCTCGTCCGGATCGGCCCCCACCAGGTCCCCGAAGGTCCGCTTCACGCTGGCCATCCGGGGGAAGATGTCCTCACCCCACACCGGGTCCGGCGCGCCCTTCGTGGCCCAGGCGTCCATGTACTCCTGAAGGTAGGCCTGAGCCCGGCGGGAGACCGGGCCCAGCGAGGCGCTGATCAGGTACGCCTTCGTTCCCACGACGGGAAACTCGTCCCGGTAGCCGGTGAAGTCCACGCCCTCATCTTCCGTGGGCCGGGCGGGGCATGGCAACCCGGGCGACCACCGGGTGTGTCAGCCATACCGGACCCGAGGATCGAGGAACGCGTAGGCCACGTCGACCACCAGGTTCGCGCCGGCCACGAAGAACGCCCCGATCACCGTCACGTCGAGCAGCGCGTACAGATCGGCCGCCCGGACGGACTGCACGGTGAAGGAGCCGAGGCCCTGGAGGTTGAACACCGTCTCGGTGATGATGGCCCCCCCGAGGAGGGCCCCGAGGTTGGCCCCGAACAGGGTGACCGCGGGGGTCAGCGCCGAACGCAGGCCGTGCTTCAGGACCACCCGTCGCTCCGACAGGCCCTTGGCCTTCGCGGTCCGGATGTAGTCCTCTTCCATGGTCTCCATGAGGTCGCCCCGCACCATCCGAGCGAAGAAGGCCGCGTACAGCAAGGCCAGGACCACCCACGGCATGATCATGTGGTTGAGCCACGTGGAGAACCCGTGGCTCAAGCCCACGTACCCGGTTCCGGCCGCGATGTGGAGCTTGAACCAGAACACATAGAGGAACATCAGCCCCAGCCAGAACACCGGAGCCGACACCGCGAATAACGCGAACCCCATCGCGACGCGGTCGAACGCCGAACGGGGACGGCGAGCAGAAAGGATCCCGATGGGGATGCCGATCAGCAGCCACAGCACCGCGGCGCCCAGGGCGAGCTGCACGGTGACGCCCAACCGGTCGATCAGGATGGGCTTGAGCGCCGAGCGCGTCTTGAACGAGAACCCCAGCCCCGGCCACCCGTACTGGTCCCCGACGAAGATGCGCTTTACGAACAGCTCGTACTGGACGTAGAACGGCCGGTCCAGCCCGAACTGGTGGCGGAGCTCGGCGATGCAGCGGGGCGAGGGCTGGCGCCCGCAGAAGTTCACCGCCGGGTTCGTCGGCGGCATGACGAAGAAGATCACGTAGGTCAGAAGGGCCACGAACAGCAGGACGAAGCCCAGCCAGAACAGGCGGCGCACGATGTACCGAACCACGGCGGGCCGAGGCTAGGCCGGCGGCCGCGGCAGGGGAAACGATTCGAAGGATTTCGAAAGCTCAGGCCGGGGCCGCAGGGGCTCTCGCCACCGCCTCCGCCGACCTCCCGCCGGCTGCGGCGGGGCGTCCCACAGGCGAAGCAGGCTCTCGCCGACGGGGGAGATCCGGTACAGGACCCGGCGGCCCTCGCGGTGGCTCTCCACCAGACCCGCGTGCCTGAGGACGGCGAGGTGGTAGGAGGCCGAGCTGGCCGCGATCCGGAGCAGCGTGGCGAGATCGGTGGTCGAACGCGGGACACGAAGGCTCTGCAGGACGGCCGCCCGTTCCCTTCCCAACAGGATCTCCAGGGCGTGCTCGGGATCGGGGGGCGGGGCGTCCCACACCGCCGCCGTTCCTCGGGCCTGGTAGGCCACGAGCACGGTCCCCTCCCGGGACAGTCCCACCGCGACGTCCGGCCACGCGAACACGGTGGGAACGAAGACCACCCCCCGTCCCCTGGGATCCACGAGGGCGTGGTCGGGGCCGGAGACCTCGAGGGCCGTGCCATCCCATCTCACCCCCGGGTGCAGGTCGTCCAGGAACGCGTCGACGCCGCCCGTCACCTGTCGGTGGGCCCCGTGGAGGACCTCCGCCTCGAGCAGCGCCCGCACCGCGGGCCACCGGTGCGCCAAGACGGCGGCCCAGTATTCCTGGAGCTCGTCGGCCAGGCGCCCCAGGGCTCGAGGCGAGTGGTCGACGAAGGGCTGGAGCTCCACCGGAGGCCTGCGGTCCACGGAGGAGTACGCGGCTTCCACCTCCGACGCGACGTCGTCGGGAGCCGTCTCCCGCAGTCGCTCGAGCTCCTCGGCGAAGTCGCGCCCGGGCCGGTCCGGAACGGGGAGCATGAAATCGAAGGCCATGCCCGTGGCCAGCAGGGCGGCCAGGGTCCGCAGGTCGAGGGAGCTGGCGGCCCCCCGGGCATCCTCAGCCCACGGCGAATGGATCGGATGCGGAACGCGGCCGGCGAGCATCCGGTAGCTGAGGACCGCTTCCCAGAGCGGGCTGAACGAGATGCGGGTGTTCCGCAGGTCGTCCCCCGCACGCTTGTTTCGTTATACGGCTCGTGAGCGGCCGGGGGTGGACCCGGACCCTCCGATCACCGCAGTGCGATGGGGATCACCAGGCGCATCGCGGAGAGGCCCTCGGAGAAGCTGGCGATCTTGTTGTCGACCAGTCCGGCCCGCTTCCCCGCCTCGATGACGTCCAGTTCCTTGATGTCGGGGGTGCCCTTGGGTCGGATGACCCAGATGGCCCCGGCCGGCTTCAGGTAGCCGCGGAGCGGCGCCACGCGTGCGTCGAGCTCCTCGCGGCGGGCCACGAACACGAAGATGAGGTCGGAGCCCCTCTTCGGCGGGCCGATCGAGACCTCGCCTGTCCTCGTTCGAAGCTGGCTCAGGAAGCTGTCGTCTTGGGGCCCGAGGACGGAGACCCTCGCGCCGGGCTTGACCCCCAGCTTGTCCAGGAGGGGCTTGGACGCTGGCTGGCCGGCTCGAGGCACGGACCGCTTACTCGTCCCGTTCGTGCTTCTCGAGGTAGTCGAGATACAGGGGGCGAAGGGCCTCCCCCAGGTC